>Ga0206124_10000451_pt1 | contig 33043 bp, 48 predicted proteins | sample Helgoland_Spring_3_FD_148671 | JGI IMG/M metagenome (GOLD analysis project Ga0206124, IMG submission 148671) | Pelagic subsurface seawater microbial communities from Kabeltonne, Helgoland, North Sea - Helgoland_Spring_Bloom_20160321_2 | ecosystem: Environmental > Aquatic > Marine > Epipelagic ... | reverse complement strand
GTTAAATCGGTTGTACGCTCCATAGGAACGTCCCTGACAAGCGTTACCTTGTCATTTAATGTAGAGCCAGTGCCAAGAGTTACAGTGCCTGTAGAGCCATTTCCTCCAGTAACCGCATAATGCACACTAATAGTTTTTAATACGCTATTAATATAAACTTTTAAGTCAGTATTATTATAAAACACAAATGGAATTACAAACGCAGTTTGGCCTGCCGTTGCTGTATAATTTATTCTTGCTGTATTGTTAGCTATGTTTATTGTCATGTGTCACCTCTGTAGTCTTTTTTCCATTGATTGCACAGAAGCGCAACGCACAAAATATTTGCACAATTTAGAACCTACCAAACCCTCTAGGCCCATCTAATTCACCTTCAAGCATATTGGTTAATTCATTTACTTTGCCTTTTAAAAACCAAAGTCTTGCATATGGTAAATTTCTTATAAAATCTTTAGACCCTTCACCTACATCACCTGTAGCTATTTCATATATAGCTCTACTAAGATCTGTTGTTATACTTGGTCCAGCACCCATTACCCCAGATACTGCATCATATGTATCTGCTTCTTGTGGAAACTTAGGTTGCAATGCACCTCCAGTTATATTTGGGCCATCCATTGCTAGCGTTGTAGTCATAGCTGTGTAAAACATATCAGAGTATAATGGCATTATACCTGAGTAATCTAATGATCTAGCAAATTGATCTTGGAACGACAACTCTACCCAATCTGGTGTCTTTGCTTGCAATGCCATGTAACCTAATCCCATTGCTATTGCTGTACCAATATATTGATTTTTAAATTGACCATGTGCATACGCACCCATAGTTTTGTTTACTGCTGCTAGTGAGTAGCTATAAAACTGGAATGGCAATCCAAGCAATCCATTTTCTATACGCGCATAACCTTTATACGCAGAGTCTTCTTTCATGCCAAACTTACCAGCTACACGCATAGGAATATAAACAATACCATCAGTAATAATTGGTTTATCTGCTGGTGTACCCATAAGTATAGTATTCATTATACCAGAGCCTAATGCGTTTCTAAATGTTTGCACTGTTTCGTCACTTGTGCGATTTTGATTTTTTATATTAGCTGCAGCCAAATCATTAATAGCATTTTCGTAACCAGCAAGATCTATTTCTTCACGACTTTCTTTTACTGTATTATATTCAACAGTTGTTTCTTCAAAAACTTCTTTTTCAAATTCAACTTTATTTTTATTAAATACAAAAAAATCACTATTTCCAGAATTTAAAGATACTTCATCATAGTAATTTGTAATCGTATCACCATATTTATCTTTCTTTTGTTTTTCTAATGGGACATCCCAGCCACCATCTTTTTTATTTAACAAGTGTATAGCGTCATATTTTTTATTTGCTAACTTTGTTAATTCGCTCATGCCGCCAGTAACTTTTAATTCACTAGCAATTTTTTGATATTTTTCCCAAGAATCAATTACTAAAAGTTTTGCATCTTTTGCAAGATATGCACCAACAGGCTCTAAAGTTTCTTTTTTTAAACCTTTTTTCTTAGTAACCCATTCTTGTTTGTTATAATCATAATTAATATCATCTATATTTCCAGTGCCTTCTTTAACTTTGATATCACCCTGCTTCCAACGATTTATATCATTTGTAAAATACATAACATCACCAGCTAATTTTTCACCAGTTGCTAGTGGAAATATAGATTTTTTATTTACGTCATAACCATTGCGTAAAAGAGATTCTATGTTTTGTTTTCTTGTATAATGAACAAAATATGTACCTGATGTATCTATATTTTCTTTTCTTCTATAACCAACTACTTTTTTTTCATTTGGAACTTCACGTAATATTGTTGCAGTTTTTAAAAAACCTAAATCTTTTGCAGAAAAATTACTGTGCATAATTTCATGCATTTTTATAAATGTAACATAATCTTCTGGAGAATTTATAAGACCAGTTTCAAGTGGCCTCACACCTTCAACTCTTGGGTTTTCCCAACCGCGTTGATCGTACATAACATTTTTAATATATTCTTCATCAATGTGTATAGTGCCTACACCATTTCTTTCTTTATAAAAAGCTGGTCTATAACGCCCATCTTTAGCATAAGCATTAGTTGGCCCACTTATTATATCTGCTTTAGTTGTTGGAAATTCTATAGTATTTGCCCACGCTTCAGTGTTAGCTAAATACAATCCAGATTCACCTTTTTCCCAAGGAGATTTAGCAATTCTTCGTGCATCATCAAGATCAATATTATAACGCAAAAGATATTCTTGTTCCATTTTTGTAGCTCTTATACTACCTTTAGGGTTGTCAACTCCCTCTGCCCAACGCACAGAATAATCAATTAAAGTGTGGCATCGCACCATAGAATCAAAATCTTTTAATGCTCTAGTAATAACACTTAAACCATTAAGTAAGTAAAACGCATCTTTTACTTTATCCATCTTTTCAACATTTAATGGATTATTGTTAATGTCATCAACCATACGCATTTGACTAGAGCCATTTTGTATTTCTAGTATTTCACCAGCAATACGACCTTCTTTTGCGCCTAGTTTTAATTGATTGTTTTTTAATACAGTAAACAATCCACGCATAGTTGGGCCTAGTCCATGCTCCATAATTATTTTTGCTGGCTCTGTTATTGTTGCTAAACCAGCAGAGCCTAAATAATTTAACTGCGCTAAGTCACGCATTATTTTAGCTATAGTTTGGTTGCGTGCATCTGGATTGCGCAAAACTGTACCAACAACTCTGTCATATAAATGGCGTTGATCTTTTTGCACTGAACGTATTGTGTTTATATCTATACCTTCGTCCATCATTTCATTAAATGTGTCATCTAGTATATCGTCTATGCTGTCACCATTATGTTTTTTAGAAAACTCTAATCGTGCTGCTGTGCGCTTTGTATACGCTTTCATAACACTAACAGGATTTGTAACCATGTAATCAAGTACCAATGCATTTGGTATATCTAATGCTCTATGTTTAAAGTGTTTAGATTTACCCATACCATAATACATTTTATCAGGGTTAAGTGGATCTGGCTCATTAATCATTCCATCAACTACAGCTTTAACACGCTTGTTTATTGCTAATGGATCTGATGAAAGTGTTTCTTTTTTAAATTTACCATCAGATTGTTTTACCCAAATCTCAGGATTTTTAGCAAACCAATCGCTTAGTATCTTTTCAAACTGATCTCTATTTTTTCTAATTTTACCCATGTCAAAATAGCGTGGTCTAAATATTTCTTCATTAGGTGGCTTTATTGCACCCATACCTTCTAGGTCTGCTAGATTTGCTTTTGCTTCATCTAACTCCCTTGTAATTCTATTAATTTGACCTGTTAATGTAGTTGCATATTCTGGATTTTTTGTAGCTTTTAATCGCTTTTCTAATAAATCTAAACGGTTTTGCCTTGATCTAATTACTTTTGTATAATCACCTTGGCTGCCAATTAATCCCTGGTCTCTAAGTTGCACTTCCCAATCATCATAAAATTTATTTAATTTTTGTATTGCTTGCGCTTCAAAATTATTAGCAGGTTGCTCTCCTCGCATAGCTTTTTTGTCAACAGAAGCTAACCAATCTTCATAATCACCACGTTTAACCATGTAATCCATTGGGTTTATAACGCCTTTACCTGTACTCTGACCCCATATTTTTATAAGATCATCGTTTGTTCGTACCCAAGTGCCTTCATGTAATTTTGCATTTTGAAATACAGAGTTTCCAATTTTTTTACCTTCTTTGTTTGCAGCTAAAAGAATGCCAGAATCATTAGCTATACCTAGTGTACGCAACTTAACACTGTTAGGTACGTTAGGATTTGTCATAACTCTTTTCATTGGAGTTGTTGCTGCCTTATATACCCATGAGTCAGTAAAGATACTTGGTGCTATGTTAGGGTCTAATTCTACATCATCTGCTTCAAGAGCTTTCTTCATATCATTAATAGCATTTTTACCATCTTCTATAGCATTTATTTTTCTTATAGATTTTATAGATGTTGCGTGTTTAAGTGCGCCGCCTAAGAAAAAAGAAGCACCTAAGTTTAATGCTACCTCTTCTTTATTTGCAGTAGGATCTAGCGGATACCTTATAGCTTCTTGCCCAGCAACAACTGTACCTGTAGCTATTCCCCCTTTAAGAAAAGCTTGCCCACCAGTTTTTGCCATTCTAAATGGTATAGATATATAATTAATACCATCAAATAATTCTGCACCAAGTTGCGCACCTATACCAGACCTAGCTAATGTTTCATTAGTCTTTAATGCTTTTTTTAGATTTCTTATTTTAAAAGATAAATGCTCTGGTGACTTTGCCATAAGCAGAGAAGAGGCGTATGGCTTTAAATTTTCTGGTATATCTGGTGACGGATCATATGTATCCATCATATCTTTAGGCTCAAATCCAAACGTAACACCTTCAGTAATAAAATTAGCAAGCGGTGCGTATTTATATTTTAAAGAAGCTTCAAGCGTTTCACCAAATGTTGGGTCATCTTCTACAGGTAATCTTTTTTCTTTACGCTCAAACTTAGCTATTTCTGTAAAAGCATTTTTCATTGTGCGCGTTTCCTTCGATTTCTGTAGTAATTAGACTTTTTAATTATTTCATTATTTTTTTGCGCATTAGTAAAATCTGTTTCTATTTGGGTTTTTCTTTTTAATGCTGCATCTTTCCTAAATGCAGCAGTTTCACTTTTATCAAACATTGGATAAATTTTAGTACCATCCTCTGTGTATATTAAAGGTACAAGTTCATTATTTTCTATTACATGCGCATAATAAGTAATACCAACAGCTGTATCATCAGGTACAAGATACACTTGTTTCTTTTGGCCTGTTTTAAATGCATAATCATTATCGCTTGTATCAAAATATCCCTGTTGATCTAAAGGTATATCAGCAGTAGCTATTGTTCCTTTGTATTTTTCAGCGTGCATAGAATAACCATTAGGTAATTGTGATTCTATAATAGATAAAAACTCTTCACGTTCATCATCATCTGGAAAAGTTGCATGTAAACCGTATCTTGATCGTTTCATTTGACCCATAGGAAATCTTGGGTCAGCTATATATTCTACTTCTGGGTATTCTTTCTCAACAATTTCATCTAACCGCTTTACTATTTCATCGCGTGACTGACCAGTTCTAGCCATGTACTCAACCATTGGTTTAAGTTCTATTGCCAATAGCATGTCATCTAATTCCTCAACAACAAAATCATTTACTGTCTTTATGTCGTCACCATCAATTCCTAATATTTGTTTCATAGCAAGTGTTGATTTAGGATCGTTGCGTCTATTAATTAATACAGCTGCTATTTCTTGCGCGCTACCACCTTGTGTAATCCTAATTTGATTTACATCGTTTAATAAAGCTTTTTGTTCATACGACAATATACCGCCAAACCTGCTTGTAGTTATACCATCTCCAGATAAATGATTATCTAGTCTTATATAATGATCTAATAAAGCATCTGCATTTGGTACGTTCTGTCCATTTACTATGTCTTTAAGGCTGTCAATTAAGCTTTGCGGTGGTACATGACTCATAATAGAATAAGCCGCATTTTTTTTAGCAATAGGCCAAGTGTCAAAATTTACATAATCATCAAGACCTTTATCTGCTAGTATTTCATCTGTTGCTTGTCTGTGTTTTTTTACTTTAAGATCACCACCATTTGTTAATACTGTATTGTATATAGCTTTTGCATCTATTTGTTTTTGTATTTCATTTTCTCTTTGTGATATTTTAGAAGCTAATTTATTTGCTTTTGAACTTGCTGTATCTCTACTTAATACAGATAAATTTTCTAAAACAGACTGACCAGTTTCAATGTCACTAGATGACATTCCTGTAGTATCTTGACCGCCTGACTCTATATATTGAGCCATTGCTTTCATGCTTTCTCCAGATGCAGTACCGCTGTATTTTTGCAACACTCCAAAGGCATATGCATTTTTTAATCTATTTTTTTGTGTTTGCACTTCTGTTGCTGTAAATACTGTACCTGCAAATGAATCTAATACATTCATTTCTGCTTTTAGATATTCAACATCCATGTTTCCAGCTGCATACAAATCAGCAACCTTATCGTAATTAGATAATTGTAACGCTTTTTGTCTTGCATTATATACTTTTTCTTTTAATGCAGCTGCTTCTTTTTTTCTTGTAGCTTCGGTTGGATTGTCTGTAAGGCCTAATATACTTTTTACAATTGGTTTTTCTAAATTTATATTAGTTTCTTTTAATACATCTACTAACAACAATTGTTTATCTGTAAGTTTATCTTTAGATAATTGATCATTATTTATAATAGCACTTTGTAAATAATCTACATTACCATCACCTGCAGCTTGCAATATATATGGTTCGAGTATTCCACGCTTTAATAATTTAATATCTGCGTTCATTTCAGAATCGCTATAGTTACTATCTTCTATTAAGCGTTTATTATATTGATCTAAAAGAGATTCAAATTGTGTAACAACTGTATATAATGTTGCACTTGCTTCATCTACAGTTGCATCATCTGAAAAAATATGATCAGCATTTTCACTAGCACTAGAAAATAAATGCTCTTGCTGTTTGTTGTACCCAACATTACTGCTTTCGGTGCGAATTTTAGCAGCTTCTATTCCTTCTGCTTTTGCTATTTCTGCTGCTGCATTAGCTGCAAGTTCTTTATCTCTTTCAACAACGTCAAAATTATTTGATGTAGTTGTAAAGTGATTTAATATATCTGCTTTAGTATCTGGGTTTATGACTTGTAATAATACATCAAGTTTATTTTTAATTTTCTTATCTGTTATATTACCTTTTTTACCTTTAGTAGATAAATATAACTTCATAACATTTCTTTGATCTGAATCGCTAGTAAAGTTCATTACATGCTCTACTAAGCCTTTACCTGTTGCAATGTTCATTAAATTGCTAGTTTGCAGTGCGGCTCCATCTTGTAATAAATTTGCATTAATTCCATCATGCGCTCTTTTTATTTCTCTTGCTGTAATATTATTTGCTTTTTCAAAGTTACCATTAAGAGCTACGTTATATACACGGCTTTTAGCAAGATCTAATTGCTTTGCTATGTTTTCTGTTTCAAGTCTTCTAAAATGTTTACGTGTTCTGTCTTGTACGTTTAACTTTTCGTATGCTAATTTTTCAGTACCAGTAGTTGTAATGTATTGTTTGTATTGGCCTTCAGCATTTTCAGCCATTGACTGTATGTACTGCGACATAGCAGTTTCATAACCTTTAGGGTCAAACTCATATTTTGCGCCAAGTTCTCTAGCTTTAATATCCATTTCAGTAGATATAGAATCTTCATACCTAGCATTTATAACCTTTTGATAAGCGTCTATTGCAAACTTACCCATACCTTCTGGTGCTTCAAAAGCTTCTGGCTTGCCAGTAATAGGATTTAATGTAGTTATACCTTCAAGCTCTACACCTTCTGCAATTTCTGCACCTACTTTTTGTGCATTTTCTGCTGCATCATTGTAAGCTCTGCGTGTAAACTCGTCAGCTTGATTTTTAATAGTTTCCCACAACTCGGCTTCGCCTGTGTTTACTCTACGCACGCCAACTGGCTTATTAAAAACCTGTGTTTGTTGTCTTATAACAGCCATGTTTTATTCCTATGTTGTGGTTTTTTTATAATCAGATATACCTTGCGCCATAGTACCAGCAGCTTGATACAATGATGCGCGTCTAGCATTTCTACCCCCACGCCTTAATGCCATAGCCTCTCTAGTTCTTGCGCTAGATTCTGTTTGTCTTTGATAATCTATTCTGCTTAAATCAGTTGCTGCTATTTCTTTTTGTTTTGCTAAGAATGCCTCAACAGACCTGTCTGACCCAACGTCCCTACCAGATGCATAGAACATAGCTACATTAGCTTCTGTTGCTAAATCGTATTCATACCTGCGTTGCGCTGCTTGTTGCAACGCCAACACTTCGCCTTGTTCACGTTCAGTTTCAGTGTTAAATGCATCCATTCTGGCTGCATCTTGTCTAGCAGCTCCAGCTTGTAAAGAGGCCATTGCTGATATACCAGCACCAATTAATTGCCAACTCATAAAATTAACTCCGATATTAAGCCATTAACTTGCATAGGCATAGGGTCATCCTGTTCTATAGTTACTTGTGGATTTCTATTATATCCTAAAAGCCTAACCTCTTTGTTACCTGTAAATCCAGTAATATTATTAATAGTCCTGTTATTTACCTTAACAGATGTAGAGTCTTTCATATTAAGTACAACTGTACTTATACCCCTTACATCGCCTGTAACTGGCCCATTTGCAGCCACAGTATCTACAGGATTAGTAATTACTTTAGATGTAAACTTTTTACCTACATAGAAATGTGTATAGCTACTGTGCGCTGTCATAGTAATATTACCACCGCTTACAGTAAACTCGCCTAAGTAAACCTTATCTGTACCATCGTAACCAATAACATCTACTGTACCGCTAGAATACAAACTACTTACATCTACTGTGCCACTACCATACGCAACGTATAAATAGTTATCTAAGCCTATGTCGTCTACAAACTCTGACAATACATAGTTATTATTTATATCTTTTGCATAATAAAATAACCTATCACCTACAGACGCAGTTGCTAAGAAGTCGCCTTGCGTTGTAACTCTTGTCCAAGCTGCACGTTTTTCCGCCCTGTTAGAACTAAACAATGCCATGTCACCATTGCCCATAACTAAAGCTGCATAAGATTCTTGAGTTTTAAATCCAGAATGCACTACTGCTATATCAACTGGGTTAACTATTGTATGACTTGCAACTGTAGATACACCTGTAGATATGTAAGCATCTTCTGCATCAGAGTATATGTATTCGCGTACTGCTCTACCACCACGCTCAACAAATATAGTAGCACCATCAATAGACGTAGGTAATACAAACTCAGTACCAAATGGCGTTTGCTTTCTTATCTGTGCATTTGTAGGTGTAATAGCTTGGTTAAGATATGTTGGTACATACAACTCGTCTGATAGCGTAAAGATCTGTAGGTCACGATTTGACCTCATATATCTTATTTCATTTACATCACCTGTAGCCGCAACCAAGTTTATAGCGTCAGTATCGTCACCTTCTCCAACATCATAGTTAAAAAATTCACCAAGCTGAGACATCCAAATTGTATCTGGTTCAGCTATAGTGCCGCCAAAACATAGTCTGTTTTCATGGAACGTAACAGATGCAGGGTATCCGCGCAATGCAGAGAAAGATTGTTCATCCCATTCTGTTGTAGCTCCACTAGAAACAACTTTAACAAACCCACCACCATCTTCTGATGCGTTTGCATTGCTTGCTGCATTAACTGTATATGTATTTTGATCTAATATATCTTGTACAGTTCTGCTTCCGTTTATGCTTGAAGCATTTATACCTCCAACAGCTACTGCATCAGACAATACAATAGTATCTCCAGCTATTAAACCATGTTTAATATGCGTAATTTCTATTGTAGATGACCCATCTCTTGTGCGCAAAGGATTTGTTACTGTAAGTCTTGTTGATAATTCTTTTATAATTTTACCAGTTGCAGAAGTAGAGCTTGCAACAGCAGTTATTTCAATTTCATTACCCCCATATCTAAGCGTTACTCCAATATGTTTACCTGTTGTATCAAAATATGCCGAGCTTGTTTCTATTACAGGAAAAGTACCTACAACATGATTAAAAGAAGTTAATGTAACATTAGCACTATGAAAAACACTATATGGTTGGTATGTATCTTTATTGTCATAGCTCGTATCAAAGCTAAATACACTAACCTCAAATGTTGTAAGGCTTGTTCTTGTAAGCATACGTGGTGCAAACAATGGGTGACATATAAACATAACGTCACCATATTGCGCAGTATTGTATTGATGTATGTAGTCTTTATCAAACGGCAGCACATTGCTTTGTGTGTCTTGTGTAATCGTAGCTACTAAACTTAAATTATTATTAGCAGTAATTCTCCAACACAGTATGTATGCCTCACCAATACCAATTATATACTCTTCGTTATCGTCAAATATAAATGGAGCTAAGTACAACTCCTTATTGGTTTGTGTATTTTTGTAATGAAACTTAGCACCATGTCGTTTCTTTACAGCACCTTCTGGCAATACAATCATATTCTCTAAGCTTTGTGCAGACGCAGCATAGATAGGACTATCAGTCCTCATTACAGTATTGTCACTTATTTCTCCGTACTGAAAGCTATTCTGTGGGATTCTTACCTTCTGCATTAGCTACGCCTTTGTGCTATAAACCTTGATGTCATTAACTTGCGCGTTGTTTGCTGTTGCGAGTCAAGTCGTCTAGCTTTTATCATCTGTCTTTCAGCTTGTTGATCCATCATACTACCTAGAGAAGCATCTCTAGCTATAGATATTGACAGCATTGCTGCTACTTGAAACTCTACAGCAAGTGTAAAGTATGAAGGCCAATAAGCCTCATTAGCTCTATATATATAATCTGCTACTACAATCTCATTTGTTGATGTATCGCAATATACTTTATCACCATATATGTCATATATAATTGGATCGTCGTTTACTGTAACTGCGCTGAGCATGAGAAGATCAGATGGCATTTGATATGCTGCATCAAACCTGCTTGTAGGTGCAGCAGTTAATCTGTTTAATACTTGTTGGTTAGTTGCAAATCTCCAGCGTGTGCTTGTTAACGCTGCTCTTGCTATGTCTTCGTACATTGCGTCAACTACATCAGCCTCGGCTGTACCTTCATCAAAGGATGAAATAGGAGAACCGCCCATAAGGACGGAAGCGCGTGAACATACTTTTATTGGTGTATTTGCTGGCATTTCTTCAACCTATATATTGGAGTTAAAGGGGGCCGAAGCCCCCTAAAATATTAGTTGTTGTCAAGAACTTCGTAAACGCCATTGTTGTCGATTACTACTGAACCCATTGACATCATTGATGTTGCTAGGTGTGCAACCTTTTGCGGTACATAGTTAAGCTCTGTTTGAACATCAGAGTTAATACCGATACCAACTGATGATGTATGGTAAGCAAAGTTTTTACCACCAGCTACAGCAGACGTTGAGAAGATCTTAAATCCTAAGAACTCTTTCATTGTCATACCACCAGCAAATGGTAGGCTTTGTGGCCCAACATAATCACTTGATGCGAACTCATTGATGTTAAACAAGTCAGTGTATCCAGCAGGTGACATAGCGATATAACGCTGTCCGTCTTCTGGAATGTCAGCTGTACCCATTGTTTCAAACAATGTTAGTAAGTCAGCTTTTACTAATGCGCCACCTGTGTCAGCTATTTGCGTTGAGTTTGCACCAGCATCCATAGCCGCTGTAATTAACTCATCTGTTTTACGGCCTAATGCCGCAGCAGCAGATTGAGCTACAACTTGACGCTCATTGATGTTGATCTTTAATTCGTCCAACTTGTCAATGTATTCCGCTGCGTAGTAGTCAGCCATTGTGACTTCTACGTTAGTGTGCGCTAGTTCCATTGCTGTAACATCTCCGTTACGCGCTTTGGTTGACGCTGTGCCTGTTCCGATTTTCTGGAATCTTGCCACTGATGCAGATACATTTGTTGAACGTACTGTGTTGCGAAGCTTAGAACCCATGCGTTGGTACGCCATGTGGACTTCAGTTTCGAACTGCTTAATAAAAGCTTGGTCGATTGTATTAGCCATTTTTCTTTCCTAAATATAAAGTTTCGGTTACTCGGGTATCCGTTCCTTCACATCGACAAGGGTATCCAAATGGGCCTTTCAGTGCATCACGGGCCGTGATGTTTCACTATAAGCACTTTTTTGTGGTGAAATGCAACGCACAAAATCAACATAATGATTAGAATTAAACTCAGTTACACCTATTGCTTCAAATCCTAACCATGCTGCCCAATCCAACATAAACTGGTGATCGCTCAATATACGCATACACATTTCGTCTTGTGTTCTATCAAAAAATGTAACTAACATACGTGATCCACGCGCTATAGATGTAAAGTTTTTCTTAATATTCTTAGAAAACATTGCAAAAAACTGCGGTGTTTCTCTACCATCTTCGTACCAAAGCCCAGATATAGCAGTAAATACTTCACCTTCTTTGCGTACTAAGTAGCAATCAGAGTATTTCATCATCTCTTCAATGCATTCTCTAACATTACAATAGCCAAGGAGATTTATCTCCCTGACATTTTCTGGTGCTAAGTTAGATATAACTTCCTCAACATGATCTTTAGTAAATGGTGTTAGGTAAAAGTTACCACGCTTTATTATCTTAGCTTCCATAAAGTTTCTTAAAGCCAGCCTCTACTTGCCGAACAAATGCAGGGTCATTTTTACTCCAGTACCTTGGGTCTTGCATCATTTCCTTTAGACTGTCTTCACTTATGCCAGCCGCAGGTGTTGCATCTCCAGTAAAGGAACCATCTTTCATAGCTTCTTGTATAGCCTCCATAGCTATAATACCCTCATGCGTTTCGAACATACGTTCAATAGCTGGCATAGATTCTTTGGGGAAAAACTTAGTAGCAAACATAGATGCCGCTTCTATTCGCTGATCTGAGTTTTCCCCCAGCTTTGCAGCTTCAGCGTCGAGGTCAGGAGCAGATGCCTCCATCGTCTGAAGATACATCTCAATACCTTTTTCGAACTTATCTTGACCAAATCCATTGTCAAATGATTGTTCAGCCCACCATTTAAGAAGCTCATTATCTACAGCAGCTTCATCATCAACAAAGTCTGGTAGTGCATATTCGCCAGCAGATGCAGGTCGATCAGCATTTTTTGTAGAATCATACTCTTCTTGAAACTTAGCGCGCAGATCTTCTTCCTTTGTGCCTAGCTTAGACTCTAGTTCTTTATACGCTTTGGCTAAATCTTCACCGCTATTATATTTTTCAGGCAACCATTCTGGTCGTTCTGGTGCTGCATCTTCTGCAACTACAAAGTCACGCTCTGTAGTTTCTGCATGTGTAGACTGTTCTGATTCTGCTGGTATATCATTCATTTATTATTACTCCTATGTGCATGATTGATACGTGCTTCTAGCAAAGCAACAATATAACGCTGCCCTTCAATGTGCCTTAACTCTTCTGCAGTTACATTTGAGCCATGCACCATTTCAATAGTAATAGAACGTAAGTATTTTTTTACAGCTTCCCCAGTAGGACTATTAAATAGTTCAGCTATGTTTTGACTTATCTCTAAATCTTGGCTTGTTGCCCTTTGATACCCATCTATTCCAACATTAACCTTGTTGCCCTTGCTCATTCATACCACCCTGTTGTTGTTGCGCTTGCTGTTGCGCCATTTGTTGCGCTACTGCAGCTATTTGCTTACGCTGTTCTTCATCACGAATCAAGCTTTCAGGCACGCCAAACTTTTTAGCTAAGTGTATAGCAGTTTGCTCGCCATCAATTAATAGCTGCAACATCTCTGGTCCAAATGTACCAGCGACCATCTCAAGAAACCGACCAACGCTAGAAATATCTTGGTTAGATTGCGCTTGTGCAAGCGGAGATACAGAACGTATCTTAACTTCACGCCCATTTACAGTAGGTACATCTATGCGCCCTTGCTTCTTGAGGATGTAAATAACGCGCTGCAGTACAGGTTGCACTAATTCAGCTTGCAACCTACCAAAAGCTGCACCCATACGCCTAGAAAGGTCTGCCATGCGCTCTGCTACCTCTGTAGCTGACGCAGGTGTCTTGTCTGGATTGCCAAGCATGTCGTTATACAACGCGCGTTTTATGTTTTGACGCATATCACCTAAAACTAATTGGGCTACATCAAAGTTTCCAGCTGCATTTATTGGTTGCAAGCCAGACGAACCCATAGCTTTTGGTATAATAGATCCTGGGACTAACTGTATTGTGTCTGGATTTATTACGCCATCATCTTCCATTTGGTATACACCAGAGATAGCCATTTGCGCATTCTCAAGTATCATTTCGATGGTAAGATTTGTAGTTTTTATAGCAGATAATGCGTTAATTAATGGGCCACGACCATAAACTTCACCTGCACACTTAGACCAACGGAAACAAATGAATGGGTTTGAGCCGTTACCCTTCATTTGTTTATAGTTTAGCACAGTATTTGTAGTCATACAGAACGCATAGCTTAGATATGCTTCTTCATTCTTAGTAGAATAATCACGACACACAACTTCTAGTACAGTTGTCGTCTTATCTGACCCCATATAGTTCATAACTTTGGGATCTAATGTACCATTTGGGTACATCATCTCTAGGTGATCGTACTTTACACCCTTGCGCTCACGAAAAACGTGGTCAATTCTATCATCTGGGCCAGTATCTAGCACCACATGTGGCAATGGTATGGCAGAAAAGTTAACAGGATTGAGTGCATCGCCTTCTTCTACGCACAAAACACCAGTGCCAACAGCTAAATCCATAAACGATTCGTGTACTTCTTGGCTAAAATTAGAGTTTTGTAGTATCTCAAAGACGTATTCAGTTACCTCATCAAGCTCGTTATCAACAGATTCACGCTGATTTGGAGGAACCTCACTACCAGCCATGAGATCAGCCCACCTAGCAAAATTAGGAACAAGCCCAGACTGGAGGCGACTAGCAAACTCTTGCACGCCCACCACCGCAGTCTCGTCGAATATACGGTCATCTCGTCTTTGCCCAGCAGTTTCAGCGTAAAAACTTTCACGTTGAGGCAACGCATATTCGTAGCACTCCTCAAACAACGGAACCCAGTTCTCGCGAAAGGACTTGGCTTTCTCATACTTTTGTATGTACTGCTTAGCAATTTTTTCCATTAGCCAAATCTACCTAAATATCCACCGCCACCTGCTCTAAATAAAGATCTTCGACCAGAACCGCCACGTCCACCTGCTCTACTTTCTGTGCGACTTTCTATAGCTTCACCAATGTCTTCACGTTTTTGCTCAGCCTTTGATTCAATTTCTTGACGCTTTGCATCTTCTGCTGCAATGCGATCTTCTGCTGCTCTTTTAGCTTCAGCATCTGTATCTGCCTGACTTCTGCCACCACCACCACACATATTGTTCTCCTTAGTTGTTTTACATTGGTTGGCACAGAAAAGAATAATTTTCAATGCACAATTTAGAGTCTTGACCACAATCCTTGTCTACGCTGTGGCTTCTTTCTGTTGTCAAATACGTTAAAGCTGCCTTTTGCTACTGTTGCAGACGCTGGCTTTTGGTTGTTTATTAAGGCTCTGCCCTCACCAGCACCTAACATTTGGTACTGTAGCGCATCATGTACGTGTGAAAACATATTTTTATCAGGCTTATCCGCGTATCTTTCACCAGAAACCTCCATGCGTCTGTACTGATACCCACCTTCAAAGCCTTTTATTAGCTGCTGACAACGCGGATCTATAAGAAATGCTGGTTTTCCCTCTGTCATTTTCTGCAATTGGGATGCAACACTCTCTAATCTTAGGTCAACAGAGTTAGACGGAGCAGGAAAAGCACGCAAACCAGCACCACGCAGTATGTGAAAGGGCGTTGATTCATCAGTTTGAGCGCGGAAATCACCAGCAGGGTCGCCATATATAAATACCTCCGAGCAAGTTGAGAACCTAGTAGCTATTTCTTGGCGCAAAACCTCTGCAAATCTAACGATACCCATGTCAAATGCAACGATTTCTTGCTGTATTAGCCACCTACCACGTACCTTTTGCCCCATTGTAGCAGCAGGTGTAAGCCCAAAATCTATACCAATGTATAGGGGAAGCCCTGCAGCGATAGGTATTTCCTCTTTTGCTACGTGAATATCGCTAGCAAACATCTGATAGATAGGTTTACCATCTTGGATAGAGCCTAATTTGTTCATAACGTATACGTCAATCCAGCTTTTTGTCTTACCGCGTATCAAATTAGGGTAGTAATCCTGACGCATATACTCCTTATTCTCTGCTACATCGTTAGGAACGTAGTCATCTATCTCACCATCTTCGTCAAACTTCTCAATCATACCGCTAGGTTGGGTATAAAACGACCAGTTGTCGGGTTTCACCAGCATTTTAGCTTGTTCTCTAGGGATATGGTCAGGCACTGGAACTTCGCCAGACATGATAGGCCACCAATGATCCTCTTCTGGAGCGTTGGTATCACAGATAACGCCTGTCCAAGTAGCTCCGCCATCACGCATAGAGGGAAAACGACCTACACGCATGGTGCATGCATCGATAATTGACTTAGGAATCTCTCTAGCTTCGTTAACCCATATGCCTGTCAGCTCTAAAGATAGCAATTTCTTAACATCTTCTGGCCTATCAAGTGCTAAGAAGAGGACTTCAAGCTCCAGATCGCCTTTTTTAATCATATGTGTATAGGGAACTGACCAAGTAAACTTACCCCAATCCTCTTCTGGAAACCAGTCAAGCCATGTTTTTATAGTTGTAGTCTTTAACTGTGGGTTTGTATTACGGATTATCGCCCATCTGCTGCGGCGTATCCCTTGTTTATTAGGCTTCTGCGCTAGTGCGCGTCTAAAAATTTCTACGCAACAAGACACTGACTTGCCAGAACCAACAGGCCCACGAATGCCACGAAAGAATGTGTCGTCTTTCATAAACGCCTTAACAACTTCGCCATCTGGCCTGTATTTAAAATCTATCACTTATCTAATATCTTATTATCTATGCCAACTTTAATCATTCTTGCTGCAATTTCGGGGCCAATAGCCTCAATAATCTTGTCAGCTTCGTGATCTGTCTGAAAATCTTTAGGATGATGCTTCATATGTACTATGCGCACCACCCTACGTAGTGTATCGCGCTCTTTAGGCTGCAATGTGTTAAGAAAACTCACAGTTACTTTTCCTTTTTAAAGGGTGTCGCTCTAGTTTTTCGTTCTTTCTTAGGCTTTACTGCCTCTTTTACCTCTATCAAAGGCTTAGAATCGCGTGTGCGCGTCTTTCCAGAGTAAGTCATACCAGCTAATTCGTGTGTGTCACCCACATATGGGTCACCATTTTTAAATGTCCAAGCCATTATTTATCCTTTTTCAATAAAGTTTTCTTCTTAGGGAAGCCAGCTTTCATATTTTTATAAGCTTTGTCGCTAATAGTAGAGTTCTTTTTAGACCTACTTGTTCCCTTCTTCTTACGTGCGTTGATGTTTGCATATAATCCATTAGCCATTCTTTTTATTCCTTTTACTAATTGCTGCTGCTTTAGACTTAGCGTCAGCTTTTGACGATGCTCCCCATGCCTTTAGGCTAAGAAGAAGTCTAGTTGGTTTACCCTTAGAGTCACGCTCTGGCCCCTTCATGCCGCCCATTCGTGCTAAGAAAGAAGCTCTTCTTGGGTTATCCCCAGACTTAACTGGAGCTTTAAGCGTACCACCCTTATAACTAGCACGCCCCTTAGCATTAAGACCACCCTTGGGATTCTTCCCTGCTTTACGTGTCCATGCTGGGGTACTCATTTCATATACGGCATTAACAATGACCTAGCTGCAGTATCAGCTGGTTTCTTAACGTCCTTCATTCTTTCTGAAGAAGACTTGCGCTTAACCTTATCACCCATTGCTAGGGAAGGTAAGTCACCATAGTCCTTCTTCTCTTTCTGATAAATCTCTTCGGTCTTCTTAGATACCGATCCACCACCGCCACACATCATTCAGTCTCCTTTGTATATCCACTACTCTTTAACGCCTTCTTAGCAGTCTCGTTATCCGTACTGTTGTCAAACGTCTCTGGAACCTTATCACCAAATCTACTCATTTACAAAACCCTTTTTAATCCAAATATTTTTTCAAGCTTTTTTCGCTAATCATGTGAGTGGGGGATCACTAGCTAAGTAACTATCACACTTTTTTAACCCCCCTACCCCTATCCTAGGTCTATCGATACCTTAATATCTCCTGCAAGTTGCACCTGACTCCTATCTATAGGCTTAAACCCTGCTCTATCCAATAGATCCTTGCTAGCTTCTAGCTGTACGTACTCACTCTTAGCTTGCTTAGCTAGCCCTGCTAACTGGTGTACTGCCGCAGGAGCATGTCTGCTAAACTCTTTAGCCACCACTTCCATCATGTACTGTTGCACATGGGCTAGCTTCATACTCTTCTGTGCAGTTACTCTTCCACTGTCGCCCTCAGCGTATCCAGCTTCTTGTGAGGCTTGTGTAAGATTCCCACCATTTGCTACATATGCATCAACGAGTGCAGTCTGTTTCTGTGTTAACTTCCTTAGTGCTATGTTTGCCATACTAACTCCTATTGTAGCCCCCCTCTCCCTCTCTCCCCCCATGTTTAGCACTACAAATACACCCTGTGTCAACGCACAAAACAGTCATTACATCAATTAGTACGCAAAGAAAGTCATACTACACATACTAAAACATACTAAAAGGTACTTAGAGTTTTAACTCATCTAGATTTGATACGTGACATGTGAGTTCTCCTAGAAAGAGCCGCCACTCCTCTCTACTTGACCTGCATGACAGCATCAAAAGTACCTCGCAACCACTTTCCTTTATCACTAACTCCTGTCTGTATTCTATTCTATGCTTGCCTTCCTTACATCTGGTCACAGGCGTGGAAAGAAGTTGCAAGGCACACCAGCCTAAGTAGGCTTTTTTGTTACTGTCTCTTGGTCTGCATAGAGAGGATTGGCCTCTCTTTTTACTAGGAGAACAACATGTCAAATAACGTATCAAATCTAGCTAAGTTAAAACTAGAAGTAATTAAATATCATACTAATCAAAATGGTGAGTCAAACACTTCGATGGTTAATCAACGCTTCCTTGAGAGTATAGCTAAAGATTCTTGCTACACATCATTAAGTAGCATTAATTACAAAAATGGACAGATTGCAGATGCAGGTGCAGATTACGATACAAAGAAAAAGGAAGGTAATCACATAGCTTGTGAACGTATTGATCAATACGTACAACGCTTAACACTTGAACTAAGTGAGCTTCAAATCAGACACGATGCTGATTGCCAAGTATATACCATAGTTACTGGCGGACAAGCTTACAAATATATGCCTAAGAAATTAAAGACTGCACCTAAGCAAAGCGATGCAATGAAAGCCGCACTCAAGATGGCCGCAGAACGTAAAGCATTAGCAGAGGCTGGGGCGTAAGCCCCCCTCACTACTAAGGAGATACTCAATGTTAGATACATTCAAGCAACGCCGCAAGGATCGTCGCAATCTAGGTTACACTGATACAGAAATACATCGTGAAGAATTGATAGATGGCATCTGTATCTTTTTATATGCAGCCACCGCAGCTGGAATTACAACTGTAGCTTGGGTGTTGCTCCTCTTTTGAGGGGCTACATCTTGTGCTTGACGTTGCATCGAGGTCAACATGTGGTGGGTTGTGTCGCGCACACGCACCATGTAATCTATTGAAATGAAATGGAAAAGGAAAACCAAATGAAAATTGATAAGATCTTTAACACGCCAGATTACGAGGCGTTAGATTATTTATTTAACACAATAATAAAATACATACATGAACCGAATGCAGATGACAAACCATATGCAATCATATCACTGATGCAAATCAATAACTTTATTGTAACCAACACACCAACAGATGGGTGTGATGACTGTGCTTACCTATCAATGGACACTGATGCTGTAGTCAACGTGTGTCCAGAGTGCGCAGAAGAAAGGACTTAACATGAAACACACACAGTTAATTAAGTTTATGCGTGAGCAAACCGATATGTATCCATACAAAGTAATTAAGCTTACTATGGATACATGCAGCAGAGATGTAGCGAACATGATTGATCATCATCTTGCTCAAGAAATTATACATCAAGATGGTGAGCGTCATCCATATCATGCTAATCGAAGAGAAGCATTCATGTATAAAGTAGCGGCTCAGTTCTTAGATCTGTATCCGAACGAAACAATAGAGGAGTATTACCCATGATAGAAGTATACGATTGCTTTCAACGCACATGGTGGAAAGACAACAGCGACTGGCCTAATGGTTTAGAACCACATGCTGGTCGTAAGAATTTCTTTTTCAGAAATGAAATAGGAAGTGAGACACATGCCTTCTTTACTGAAGAGGAGGCTGTGGATTTTTGTAGACAGTGGAACGACACGCATGATGCAGGTCGATACAGTCTTAAAGCAGAGTACCAAGTAAGAGGAACAGGGAGATAACAATGCCTAATTATACAGTAGGAGTACACTACGAACAGGGATTTACTGTAGGTGTAACAGCAAACAGTAAAGATGAAGCAGAAAAAAAAGTAATGGAACGTGTCGAAGATTGCGGCGATGACTGTGTAGGTTTTATTGACACAGTTCATAGAGATTATTTTGTAACAGATGTAATAGAGGAGATTATAAAATGAATATAACTATTATGAATGCAAGTAAGATTACACAAGTGCGTAAGATCTTCAAAGATTTTACTGCTCTTGAACTCAAGGTAACTGACACCAAAGGCAATGATGATTATATCACATTGCACTTTGACAACAACAAGCAGCTTAAATGGGAGGCATTGCCAGATGACCAGCACAATTAAAACACCGCCGATGACACGGCAGCACTATGAATTTATAGCAGATCTAATGGGGCCAATGGTTGCTTGGCCTTCACATCTCATTGACATTGCAGATGCATTAGAGAAATCAAACCCTAAATTTGTGCGCAAGAAATTTCTTGAACGAGCAACCAAAGCATGGGAGGATAACCAAAACATAGGAGAGTTAGATGACACAATTAGATTCTGAAATTGTAGCTAAGTTCAATGATTGTCCTGAGTGCGATGGGACTGGGGTAGTAGTATACTCCAGTCTCAACGACGACATACCATTGAGACCATGCACTAACTGTAACGGAGATGGTTACGTAGAGATGGATGAACTTGACTGGCTCGATTGATTACTGCATAACCGCAGTATGATACAAAGTTATTGGCATACCATACAGGAAAAGCATAAGGGATTTAATATTCCTTTGCATAAAGTATTCATCAAGGCAGGGCTACCAACCTCAACGTATTATCGTACGTTAAATGGCAGCACTGAATTGAGATATGAAACCGCAAAGAAAATTATGAGAGTGATGGAACTAATGGAAGGTGCATATCCTACGAGCAGGGATAAGCGTAAGCTGCATGCAAAAGTTTCCAAACTATAAACGTGATACATATGTAACAACATCTTATGATGAAATGATTACAAGCCTGATCGATAGACGCAATCAATTAGGTATGTCACAAGAAGGGCTTGCATTTAGTATAGGTTGTACGCCATCATTGATTCATAAGTGGGAGCAGTACAAGCGAGTTCCCTCAGGTTTCATGTTCGCTTGTTGGGTAGAAGCACTTGGCTGTCAGATCGAAATCAGCACGAAAGATATTAAATAATCTCACGTATCCGTGTGATGCATGTAATAATCGTACTGAATTTTTTGTTCAGATCATGGCAACAACAAGTCCAGCTACATATCATACCATATGTATGACATGTTATGAGGAGCAGACATGGCAAACAAAAATAAGTCTAAAGGAATCTACCACGAAAAAAGATTCTGCGAATGGCTCGACAAAATCGGCATCGAAAACTACCGAGTCCCACTCTCAGGTGCGCTCGGAGGAGAGTGGAGTGGTGACATCCACGTCACACTGGGCGGACGAAAGCTGGTAGCCGAGGTAAAGTACAGAGATAAATCTAATTTCCCTAGTCCATTTACTGTACTGGATGGCAGGGACATAGCCTTCTACAAAAGAAAGACAGGCAAACCACAGTCGTTGGTAATAATGCCAGCGGAATTATTTGAACACTTACTAGGAGAGACAAATGGAAAACCAAACGAAGATGATCAAAGCACACCTTGATAAAGGTCATTCAATTACAGCATATGCAGCATTAGATTTATATGGCTGCTTTAGATTAGCATCAAGGATGCATGAGCTAAAAGAAAGTGGCTATCCTTTTATGAAAGAAATGATTACACTAGATAACGGCAAGCGTGTTGCCGAGTACACAAAAGTAAACCTCTAGTACGGCTCATAATACTAGAGGTTTAACAGTAAGAGGACATTAAGAAATGGAAAGACCTAATGTATGCAGACATATTACTACGAGATGTAATTGATTGGCAAGTAAACAATCCTAATGGTAAATATATTTTGATTGTGCTTGCACGTTACACAGATTTAAATGGTGAGTGCTTCCCAAGCATACCAACTTTAGTCAAGACTACTGGCCTCAGTAGAAGTACAGTCATACGTGCTATCAACTGGTGCATAGATAATAATTATATAACAAGAAAGTCTGGACGCACTGGCATAGCTAGTGTGTATAGATTCAAACATTTAATGGAGGATGATATGAAAAAGACCAGTGTCACACAGACACCCCAAGTTATATCTAATGTAATAGATATTAATAGTAATAGTAATACTACTTGGAGTGTCACACAGACACCCCCCTTCGATGCGTTCTGGTCAGCTTACCCACGCAAGGTAGCAAAGGGTCACGCTCGCAAGGCATTCGATAAAGCATGTAAGATTGCAGATCCCATTGCAATTCTTACTGCTGTTAAAAAATTTTCTGATGCTACTCAAGGCACAGACAAACAGTTCATCCCTCACCCTACCACATGGCTCAATGGTGAGAGATGGGAAGACGACATCGAGGACGTTGCACCTAGCAACAGAACCAACACAGATTTCTTAGATGAAATCATCAATGATATGTCGCATAAAAAATTAGCCATAGATAAGGAGTAACACATGGACTACAACCAACGCACATCAATGATAGGTGTCTGGCTACAGGGTATCTTAAAACGCTACACGCCACCATCTAGCATGGATCGTGACACACTCGGTCAAGAGCTTCAGCTTATTGTCGAGGACATTAACAATAATATACCTTCTTCATTCGAGAAGGTAGACTTAGAGGTCGTGCTAAAAAAGATCGATGGTCACGTCCGACAGTATCAAGCTTCTCGTACGTGGCCGACAATCAAGACGTTCATCATGTCAACGAAGACAGCTGTAGACGAATACTCGCGCAATACAGAGAGCTTGAAGGTGACATCACAGAGCAAGCTCGACGCAGCTGTACTCATGGTCAAGCGAATCAAAACTGGCGGCGCAATACCAGAGTGGATACTCAACCCTGACTCAATCTATCGACAACGACTGCTGCTTGACACAGATCTTGTCGAGTCTGACTTCAATAAATATCTTGATCCTACTGCAACAATGCAGTAGACAAGTACATATAAGAGGAGAATAATAATGGAACGTAAAGGATTTATTGGCGGCAGTGACGCTGTCAAAATAATGAACGGCAACTGGTATGAACTGTGGCAGATCAAGACAGGTCGTGTCGAGCCAGAAGATTTGTCACACAAGTTAGCAGTACAGATGGGCATACTATCAGAGGACATGAACCTCGGTTGGTTTGAAAGAGAGTACAGCAAAAAAATATTAGAGAAGCAAGACAAATACACACGCACACACAATGGCGTGCCGTATGCAGGTACGCTTGATGCTATACTAGAAGATGACAATGATCTTGTTGAGGCCAAGCATACCTTCGCACACAATACATTAGACAAAGTGTGTGACTACTACATGGCACAGGTGCAGTTGTATCTATGGTTATCTAATATGGATGGTGCATACATGTCAGTATTCTTTGGTAACAACAGATGGGAATGTGCATACGTTAAGAAGCATGACCCATACATAAGTGTAGTGCTTGATGCATGTACTGATTTCTGGGCGCACGTTGAGAGTGACGATGAACCTATCGGACACGACCAACCAATCGCATCACCTAAGAATCTAGTACTTGTAGATGATATGATTAAACGTGACGCTAGTTCGGACAATCATTTCACATACTTAGCACAAGAGTACCTAGAGTTTGAACCTGCAGCTAAGTCATTCGAGTCAGCCAAGAAAGATCTCAAGGCTATAGTTGCCGACAATGAACGTGAGGTATACTCAGATCTATTAACCATACGCCGTGATAAACGTGGCGCATTACGAATTAGCAAGAGGAGTAAGTAATGGACAATCTAAATATATGGAACAAGCTATCCAAGTCAGACCCCAAGTATCTGAAGAAGGTTAGCTTCGGGTCGCGTAGCTTTACAGCTATCGATCCGCAATACCAAGTACGCATGATGACTGAGCAGTTCGGCCCAGTTGGTGTGGGTTGGGGATGGCAGTCACACACAGAAATAGTGCAGCTAAGTAATGGCGATGCCAGTATACTAGCACACATATCTGTTTGGCATGGCGAGCAAATGAATATGTTCGGCCCCTTTACTGGGTGTCGTAAGTTCTTCGATGCAACCAAAGGCAGACTAGCCGAGGATGCACCTAAGATGGCTGTCACTGATGGCCTAACCAAAGCCTTATCACATCTAGGATGTAACGCTGACGTGTTCCTAGGTGAGATGGATGGCAACAAGTACGCTGCAGATAGCGGCAAGAAACCTACTAGCGGTAGCTGGTAATAATTAAAGGAGCCAGAAGCATGGCATATGATAACACAAATACAGGCGCAGCATTTAAACCTTTCGATAGCATGAAGATGATATTGCAAGGTAAGATAAACCTAGAGGGTAATGATCGTAAAGTCGTACTCGTAGCAGATACAACCAAGAGTGGCATGAAGATCATTGAGGTTTATCAGAAGGTAGGTGTGTTGTTTGAGAACGACAAACGTGGTAATGATAATGCCCCAGATTATTCTGGGCCAATGGAAGACTACGCTGCAAGAACACAAATGCAAATCGCTGGCTGGAAGAAACAGAAGGATGATAACAATTATCTTTCTATGCAGATCAGTCAGAAACATGGCGGTCAACAACAGGCACAACAGGTTAGCACTGCTCACCTTGATGTCGATGATGACACCATACCATTTTAATTAACAGGGGCGAGCTTCGGCTCGCTCACACACGGAGGACTTATGACTGTACCAATCACACCAGAACTAATTGAACGCATCAGATTCTATGCAAATAATGGCATGACTAAATCACAAGCCAACAGAATCTATGGCATACCACGCCATGCAATCAGGGTGGCTGTTGAACGCTACGATGTAAAGTTTACAACAGGCTACACAACAGGCGCGGAGCGTGCGTTCAGAAATCAAACAGACAAAGAGTATGAGGATAAAGAACTAATCTATAAGTCAACTGTTCAGCGCAACAGGTATGACCAGTACAAAGAGATACTCAAGACTGCAAAGACAGCAGCAGAAAGAAAAGAAATTACCTATGGGTTTGTGCTACATGAGTTTGAATTAACTCAAGCTGCAAAGAATAAACGCACACCACTCCCTGGTTTTAATTCAAAATTTTCTAGCCAACCAAGGATAGCGGATCTTCTTCGTGCGGAGCATTAAGCTCCGCCAGAAAGATATATACTTAAACGCCAACGTGTGCAATCCAAGAATGTATTTTCTTTGTTTGCTCCATACGATCATCAAGCCCATGCGTGCCACCATTCACACGCTTGGTTATGCTAGTAATAACTGAATCATTCACACCATCATCAGCCATTTCAAACAAGCCATTGGATTCAAAGAACCACATGGCAGATTCAAATGCATACTCAGTAGCAACAAGATCAGGGTCAGTCATTACATCAGGCAACCCCATATCACTAGCAAAAGATCTATAGTTTGCCTTGCCTGTCAACTGGATGAAGCCGCGCCCGACCCACAACGCCCCTTCATTATCTCCATTGCCCATGCGATTAGAGTACACCTTGTTCGCTAGTGCCTCTGGGTTACGCGCATAAGGTGCAGCCGATTCCATAGTTGGAAATCTCTTAGGCCACACACGCATCATAGACTCAGCAGAATAATTAAGATTCTCTCTGGTTAAACGAAACATACCTGACTCATGTGCTGCTTGACCAAGCAGGTGTGCGCCACGCTTACGATTCAAACCAAAGTAATCAACGATTGCTCTTGCTGTGTTCGGGCCAAAGTTACCATCGGCTGCTGCACCAATACGACCCTGCAATATCTTCATAGCCTCAGTCATTTTTTAAATCCCTTCATGGTACGGATACCAAAGCTTGCAGCTATACTTGCATACAACGACCATTGGAACCACTGCGGTGCGGCTTCGAGATTAGCAAAGCCCTCCTTCATATAGGGCTGCAGCGGTGGAACAAATGAGCACGCAACGATTGCAATGAAACACACAGTCCAAGCTTCATCCTTCCAGCTATTCTCGCTGGCTTTGATTGCTGCTTGCTCCCAAGAGATCTCACCAGTTGCAAGCTTCATTTTAGTTTCAGCTTCAGCCTTCTTAACAACAGCCTTCGAATCTATCACAGCACCAGCAAGATCAGCAACCTTACCTATCAATCCAAGTCCAAGCATATTACTTTCCTTTCGTAAACGCTGACGCCCCAAAGAACGCAGCTACTATGCCAGCAACACTGACAAAATACACACTCGCCATGCTGCCGAGTATCTTAGCAGCCTCAATTAAAGTCAAGAGATCTGCTAGCACCACCGCCAAAGGGTATAGGAGCATCCCTGACAGGGCAAACCATGTCATCTTGCGTTGTGCATCCCTTTGAGCGTCTTCGTCCTCTAGGCGACGCTTACGATCCTCGTACTCAAGTGCATCCCATTCTGCTTTATCTATTGCGCCATCACCATTGACATCAAATTTTTTAAATTCATCCATGTTATTCTCCTAATCAGCCAGAGGATTATCCAATGCCCTCTGTAATTTATCCATTAACTTATCTTCAAGGTCTTTCATCTCAGCATCTTGATTTGATCGCAAGCGTTCACGTTGCGATTCGAATCTAAGATCTGCTGCATCTATCATAGTGCGCACCTTCTCTTCTGTCTTACGCACCAACGACTCAACTCTGTCCGCTTGCTGCTCAACCCTAAGAAGATCATCACGTAAATTATTTTTAATGTCGCGTGTGTACTCAACTGTTTGTTGTACCTGCGCATCCATCAGATCCATTTGCTGTTGGTACTCTCCTAAGTCTAAGCCAGCTACCTCTTCTATCTTCTGGTACATAACAAACCCACCATACAGGCCAGCAACCACAGTAGATAGAAAGGTTATGATTGCAAATACAGATGCAGCCGATAGCTTAAAGCCACCAGCACTAATCTTTTTATCAGCAAGCCCATCAAATTCTGTTAGGTCAACCATCAGTTCTCAAAGTCCATATCATCTTGTAAATTTTTAAGCTGCTCTAATTCATCGCGCAGCTTTTGTATCTCTAGCCTACGTTGTGCTAACTCTACTTGGTATAAATCATTACAGTTAATACGAGACTTAGGTTTGTCTAGCGGTATAACTATACGTGCATACACACCTATGTCTTTACCTCTGCTGCTTGTTTCTAATCCAGACAGCACACCAGTAATACCATACTCAAGGTTAACGCCACCACCTACTGCATTGCTACAACGCAAGTTGTTTGCTGAAAAACTATCTGATTGCCCATTAATAGGTGGGCTAGGCAATGACAATGCAAGAGAACTACTGTCTGCACATGCGCCACTAGCTAAGAAATAAAAAAGAATAGCAAATCTCATGCTGGAGTTCCATCTAATCGTGAGCAAATCTTAGAAGATACTAATGTTTTAGTTTCACGCTGCCTTCTTATCTTTGATATGGTACACACATACACTGCTACATCTAAGTCAGACTCACGTATATATACACTAAAGTTTTTACGCTCTTTATAACTAACCTTAATAATTCTGTATATTGCAGAGAAGGGAACAGGTTTCCAATCTTTATTATACAGTTGTATCTCGTAATAATTTATTTCTTCTCTTGAATTAAATAATGAGAGGTCAACCCTATGCACACCATAAACATGTGATGGCTTTACTATAGGATAGGCTGGTGTCATTTCATGCGCAGATGCAACAGTTGCCCACCCTAAAAATATGAGTACCTTACTTAGCAATGCAGCTAGCCTGTACTACCGCAGTATATGTACCTTGCGGAAATGGTTTGGCTGAACCATAAGTTGCACTTGATGCAGTAGAAAACCACGTTGAACCAGCCAATGTTAAATTAAATATTGTAGTATTATCTACTGTTAACTTAGCTGCTTCATAAGCTGACATACCAGAGACTGACGTTTGTGTTACGCTTGTGCTACCTGTCCATGCAAGTGTATCTGTTAATGTAGGTGAAGAACTAAACGATGATGGATGTGTTATGTTAGCTGTATAGCTGTCTGCTATAGATACATCAAATCTAATAACAGGCAAGATACCACCATCAGCAGGTGTGGTGCTTAACTTGCTGGCAATAGGGTTGCCATACACACCAGCTTTAGATGTTTGTATTACACATTTAGCTGCAACATTACCTGTAATATCTACATCAGCGTATGCTGGTAATGCACAGAGTGAAAGTATTGCCAAAGAATATTTCATATTAAACCTCATTTGTTGTACTGCATATCAATCATTTGTTCGTGCAGTATTTGTTGTGCTAAATTATTACGCAAGGCTTTCTTATTGTCAGGTATTTCTGAATCAGCAAGACTAGCAGCGTCAGCATATACGCCACCATTAATAGATGCATTGTAATACATAACTAAATTAGTCTGTTGATTTATAGCCATGATAATATCATCTTGTCCTTGTGCTTTGAATAAAGTCAACGCATTGGCAGATGCAGTTAAACCCATTTCAATTCTATTTTCTTCCTCTTCTTCTTCATCATCTAATATAAGATTACCATCTTCATCATATTCAAATTCATCTGACTCTAATGCACCTGTAACAGCATCATCTTCTAAAGCAGTGTATATATCTATCTCAGGTAAATCAGGCACAGGTCTTATGTACCCAGCACAAGTGGGATCAGACTGTGGGTCAAAACATTTATCTATTCTGTAGTTGTATATAACAACTGCATCCTTAACACTGCCATCACCTTCAACCTCAATGAAACCAGTACCCCAATTAGCTGATGGTATATTGCCAAGAGTAAAAGACTTAACGATTGTATTGCTTGGTACGCCAGACCAATCATCTGTCTCGCGGAATGTATACCCATCACCATTAGCATTATAATTACCAACATGTACTAGCATATCATCCTCAGTATTCTTTACTGTGGTATACCTATAGATCAAACCATTTATATCTATGCCAGTAACGTCAGGCAACACACTAGCCATTCCCCAGCTTAATGTGGTAGATGCTGCATTGCCTGTAGACCCATAACTATAGGGATCAGAGTGCAAGTAAGAAGGCAAGAGTGCTAAAGATAACACCCAAACCAATTTTTGTTTCACCATTTTTATCAAAGACTCTCTTGATTACATTGTTCTGATCACGCTTAATCTCTTCTTTAACTGCTTCCATTTCCCATGCTAGCCTAGCTTTATCACCTACTAACCCATCCTTGGGGCATGGTGTCCCTGCATTGAGCATGGCTTCAAACACTCTTTCGTCTTGGCACATGACTGATACGGCTGCAACTTTCATACCCATATCGTACATGGTTTTTGCGTTCTTTAATTTTTCGCAGTTCATATCTCTAACAGTACGACCAGCAGAGATACCAAGTATCTGTGTTTGCACTGCACCAGCAACACCGACAGTACATAAGTCAGAGTTACTTGTGCTAATCTGTGGAGATATAGCAGAGGGTGGTGGACTTTTAACAGTAGTATCCATTGACCCATTAGAAGTTACTGTACTGTTAGTGTCAGTACGTATTATGTCATCAGCAGCAACATGGCTGCCAATTAAAATAAACAAACCAATTAATATGTATTGTAACATTTTACATTTTCATTAGTACCGCAACGAGTAAGGTTAATATAGCACCTGTTGCTGCAATCATAATACTTTCCATACGTTTAACACGACCAAATAGATCTTTAAATTGTATCTTGACTTCTGTTTTAATTGCAACCACTTGTTTTTCTAACTCATCAAGCCTGTCATGCGCAGAAGATATAGTTCTTTTATTCATTTGATCGTCCTTATTTTTATACTGCTGATGAACCACTCATGTCAGCTTGAGCCATCACCCAAGTATAACATTTAGATAAGAAGTCATCGCCAGCCGTAGCCTCAATAGTAGCTAGAGGTGCATTATATCTTCTAAAGTCTACAGGATGTGTGTCATCTGTTGGTGTTGCTGTAGCAAATCCACTACAGTCGATCATTACTGTGAAGCTATCACCTAGTTCTCTGCTGATTGCCGCAGTTACGATTCTGAAGTATGCACCAGTAAATGCTGTGCCATATTGTGATGTTGATAAGTCTAATTGTATTGCCATGTTAATGACTCCTTTAAGTTTAAGTAAGTTTATTAAGCAGATTGATGAAGTACTTCAGTAGTGTAATAGCACTACCATTGCCTGTGTGTTTTAAATTAATTGAACCCATTATGCGTATATAACCTCCGATGTTTCTATAGTAGCCAACCACCTGATATTTGTTGATGCTACACCTGTTACTTCAACCTTTAAGCATCCGTTTGTTGTGTCAGCAGTAAGAGCAATAGCCCATCCTGTAGGTACATTAAGTTCGTTTATAACTGAGTTAACTAAAACTGTTGTTCCAGCATTAGCTTCTCTACGAATGATACCTTTGACCTCCCAAGCACCTACATCTGTACCTTCAGATGCTTTTTCTCTTGCAACTATTGTACCTGAAAATGTGTATGCTGAGTTGTTTTGTAGCACAATTTGGTTTGTTGTATTAGGTGATGCACTAAGGCTTGAGTTTATTACTTTTGGTGTAGCATCTGTTGTATCAATACCTAATAAATAGTATACACCTTGGCTGTGTTGTGAAAGACCTGTAGCATGGCTATGACGAATACTATTTGTTTTTCCATGTGCGCCTCTAGCAGTCGAATAAGACCCAGATGCGTTATTACTTGCGCCACCAATTACTACTGCTCTTCCACCTGATGCACTATTGCTGTTTCCTGCTAAAACTCCAGACCTAGCACCAGATGCTATATTATTATCACCTAAAGCAATACTGTCTGAACCTACTGCACCATAAGATGTAGAGGTTGAAGAAATATTAGCCGCAAAACTGTCTGCCCCACTTGCTACACTTTTACCAATAGCTACAGATTTAGAATTTGTACTTAATGCATTAACACCAATAGCTACTGCATTAGTTCCAGTAGCAGAAGGTGCAGTAGAAGTACTATCGTAGTTGTCAGTATATAAGTCTGGTGAACCACCGCCGCCGCCTGAAGGTGTAGCCCATTCACCAGCAGTAGCTCCTGCATTAACTGTAAGAACTTGGCCTGCTGTACCTAGAGAAGCTGGAATGTTTGTAGCTACATCAACACCGTCAAATGTTAAGTTACCACTAGCTGTTGCTATTGTTCCAACAGATGTTCCGTTTTTACGGAAATTAAGAAGGTCACCATCTTGGAGTCTGGAGAAATTAGCTACCTCCACACCAGATGTATGTGAGTTTATTTGACCTTCTCTAATGTATGTACCAATAGAACCTGATGAGCCTTTTGCTACCTGCGTGTTTGTAGTATTTAACAACATACCTGATGCGGTTAAACGCATTTTTAATGCTGCATTACTACCAGTACCAAAATTTAAATTATTATTACTATCTAAAGAAATAGCACCATAATTACCATTGCCTGTATACTGGAATTTTATCTCTGGACTTGTGCTGTCCATGGTAATGTCACCTGTTACAGTGCCGCCAGAAAGTGGTAAATAACTACCTCCACCACCGCCAGATGCAGGTGTAGCCCAAGAAACAGATCCAGAACCATCAGTTGTAAGCACTTCATTCGCACTTCCATCTACTTTAGGTAATGTGTAGGTTTCAGAGATTCTAACGTCTTGCGTTGAGCCACCAATACTAACTTGGTTAGATGCTGTGGACTGAATGCCTTCGCCTAATACAAGTGAAGACTCATGGCTTGAATTTATAGTATTTTCTCTACCAATACCAATTGATTTAAAACCCTGAATAGAACAATTAGATCCTATCGCAACTGTATAAGTAGCAGATGCGGTATTAGTTCTACCAAGTGCAACTGAGGCACTTCCACTAGCTACAGTACCATCACCAATTGCTACTGCATAGTTTCCAGTTGCTTGAGCCATAATACCAACTGATTTCTCAGTCGTTGCTTTTGCTAGTTTACCCATCGCAATACTATTAGCACCTGATGCGCCATAGCTTGAGGTATTGTTAGCTATAGCCGCCGCAAAGCTAGATGCTCCAGAAGCTAGACTAGTGCCAAGAGCAAAACTTTGTGTATTGCTACTTATTGCACTGTCACCGATAGCTATTGCATTAGCACCAGTAGCAGAAGGCTGTGCTGAAGGACTGCTTTCGTTAGCATCATATAAGTCAGCTCCACCGCCACCACCACCAGAAGCCGCCGCCGCCCAAGTCAAACCGCCAGTATTGCCTGACTGTGCTGTTAGTACATATCCGTTTGTTGGTGTATTGCTTACCTTGAGGTTAGCTTCGTCAACCACATTGTCAGCTATGACTGTTGCACCATCGGCTGTCGATGTGACTTCACCTGAGTGATTTGGGTGACTGTAGTTGTTGGCTGATGTAGCTATGCCATCTAGCTTTGTGTGATCAGCATTTGTAAAATCATTAGTCGTTAGACCACCATCTCCTATAGAGTATGTGGTGTTAGTGTCTGTCGAGCTAATAGTGCCGTTTGCCGCAATTGAAACATTAGTCCCTGCTGTAAGTGCCGCCACTACGTTTGCTGTATCTGTAACATCAGCACTGGCTTCTATAGCATTTAGTTTTGTGTGGTCTGCATCTGTAAAGTTGTTTTGTGATAACTGACCATCTTGGACAGTATATGTTACTATGTCTGATGCATTTGCTAATGGAACCCAAGAACCATTGTGTGCAAAATAACCCTTACCTGTGCCGTGTACGTGAGCAAACATGCCGTGGTATGTAGATGCACTTGGTAAGTCACTTGTTGCTGAATAGACGTTGCCAAACAGAACCTTGTTGCCACCCATGTCTAGGTCAGATGC
>Ga0206124_10000445_pt1 | contig 33396 bp, 30 predicted proteins | sample Helgoland_Spring_3_FD_148671 | JGI IMG/M metagenome (GOLD analysis project Ga0206124, IMG submission 148671) | Pelagic subsurface seawater microbial communities from Kabeltonne, Helgoland, North Sea - Helgoland_Spring_Bloom_20160321_2 | ecosystem: Environmental > Aquatic > Marine > Epipelagic ... | reverse complement strand
TTGTTTGCCCATTCTTTATGGATTATTTCATGAATACCGTAATTGTTTTTAAAGCTGTTTAAGGTGTTTTTGTCTAAGGGTTTTTCACTAAAGTAATGGATGGTTTTAGGTGTTATAGAAAGCAATGACAGCTGTCCATAGGATTTTATGATGTAGTGCTCATTGGTCTTATGGTCATATATTTTTTGGCCCATTACAATGCTTTGAAAAATCATTACAGCGCAAAAAAAGTACTGTATGCTTTTGGGCTTGTGGTATTTTTGGTGCTGCCATATTAGAAACCCTGCCATTAAAAGCAGCATTGCCCAAAGGTAACTACTCGGGAAGTAAATGCTTTTGAGTATCCACTGTTCTTGAGCGCCAATCCATTCCACCGTATTGTTTAAGATTGAAAAACCCTTGTTCAAGAGCCATACCAATAGGTCTGGTGGCTTAGCAAATGCCCACCAGATTCCAGTAAATATCCCTAAGCCAAGAAGTATGCCTATCCAGGGAATAATTAAAAGATTGGTTACTAGAAATAGTAAGGGAAATTGGTGGAATGAAAATAAGGAGGGCCCTAATACTCCCAATTGCGCCAAAAGGCTGATGCCCAAAAGCTGCCAGATTTTTTTGACGTACTTGTTTTTGGGAACCCCCAACGATTCCACAAGGGGCATTCCTAGAAGGATGCTAGCGACTGCAGCGTAGCTCATCACAAAGCCTAAGGAAAAAAGCACCAATGGGTTCCACAGGACCATGAAAAAAAATGAAATGGCTAGGTAGTGCAACGAAAACATGGGCCTATTAAAAATCCAGCCAACAGATAAAAAACCAAACATAGCAACGGCCCTAACTACAGATGGGGAACTTCCAGAAAACACCGCATAGATCCACAAGCAAAATATAAGTAGTACGCTAGAGAGTACTTTTCCTCTAGGGAGCCTTTGAAGTGGGGCTAATATAAATAACAGCATAGCTGCAATCATTCCTATGTGTAAGCCAGATATGGCCAAAATATGTGCAGCTCCTGCATTTTGGTATGCAGTTCGTAAGCCCGGGTCTAGTGTTTTTTTCTCCCCAAACACCAAGGCGCTATATACTTGAATTGCCGCTGAATCCATGGCAGTTGTTTTTATTTTTTCTAATATGTCACGCTTTATATTCTCCATTGCAGCGAGGTATTTATAACCGCTTTTCGGGCCTGAATTGTCTATTTTTTTCCAATGGCTTATGTAAAGGGTGAAATGAATATCTTGTGTCCTGAGGTAGTTTTTATAACTAAACCCCCTTGGTAATTGTGTGGCACTTGGGATGTTTAAATAGCCCTTAGCAAGACCAACCTGTCCTATTTTCAAGGCTTCTTTTAAAGTGTCTTTGGCATGAGAAAGCAATGCTTTGACTGTTTGTATAGGATTGGATTTAAGGTGATTGTTCGCTAAAACTGTACAGTCCTTAATTTTTATTGGACTGATCTCGGCCACATACCTGTACTGCTTCCCCTGGCTTTTTAGTGGTGCTTCAATGACGAATTGATAATATTGTGGTTTATTTCCATTAATCTCCAACGTGAATGGGTTAATGGTCTCTAGCGTATTTTTTTGTTTCCCTTCATGATGGAGTGTTTTAAAAAGTCGCTGACTTGGATGCATTTCCATGCGCAAGCTTCCCATTAAAAAAGTGGCCAAAAAGCAAAACAGCCAGAAAACATAGGGCCTTGTTTTGGTGAAATAGGCCAATAAAAAGGTGCAAATAGATAGGCTTATTAACAGCGGACTGCCTGTGTAAAAAGAAAAAAAATTCCAATAAATAACTATGATCCCTAGGCTATATCCTAAGATGAGCAATAAAAGATGAGAAGTGTGCTTAAAAAACATAGTTCCTTGTGGTCACTAGGTTTTTTTGGTAAAAAAAGGGGGGAGTAGCTAATAAAACACTAAAAATAGGATAAAAGTTATCGCTATTGACAGATGCTTTAGGGTATAATATACAATTTATTTACTGGACTTGAGCGAATGAACTATGGCTTTGGCTGTTCTTTCTGCTGCACCACCTGCACCGAGTTTTTGTTTTAAAATTTGATAGTTTTCTAGTTGATCTTCACGCTCCGCACCCACTAGAATATTATTTAGGTGTGCGTTTAAATTTTTGACATTTAAATTATTTTGGATCAGTTCCGGTACCGCCTCTTTGTCTAAAATTAGATTGACCAATGAGATGTATGGAAGGGTGATGATTTTTTTTGCAATCCAATAAGTAAGCCATTGTGTTTTGTAGCACACGATTTGTGGCACCCCAATCAATGCGGTTTCTAAGGTGGCTGTTCCACTGGTGACTAGCGCCGCTTTTGCGTGTTGCAGTAGGGCATAAGTTTGGCCTTGAACTATTTTTATTGGAGCGTCCCCTATAATGTCTGTGTACATTTTAAGGGAAATATTTGGGGCCGCAGCCAATACAAACTGATGGTCTTTAAATGTATTGCAGGTCTTTACTAAAAGGGGTAAAACGGCTTTTATCTCCCCTTTTCTTGAGCCTGGTAAGAGGGCAATAAAGGGTTTTTCTAAAGCTAAATTTTGTGTTTTGGCCCAATTTTTTTCTGGCGCTTTCAAGTCCGAGATAGGGTCTAAAAGCGGGTGCCCAACAAAAGTTGGACTGTAGTGGTGTTTTTTGTAAAACTCAGGCTCAAAAGGCAAAGTGACATATAAGTGGTCAATGCTAGACTTTATTTTTTGAACTCTATTGGGCCTGGAAGCCCAAACTTGAGGGGCTATATAGTAGTGTGTGGCAAAGCCATTTTCTTTTGCCCATGGGGCAATTCTTAAATTAAAACCGGAGAAGTCAATAAAAATAACGGCATCTGGTTTAAATTCAAGAAGGTCTTTTTTGCAGAAGGAAATATTTTTAAAGATCTGAGGGAGTTTTTTTAAAACATCTATAAAGCCCATTACAGCGATCTCTTTGTAATGCATGGCCAAGGACGCACCCTGAGTTTCCATGAGATCTCCTCCCCAAGCCCTAATCTGTGCATTGGCATCTATTTTCATTAAATGTTTTACCAAATAACTTCCATGAAGGTCTCCTGAGGCCTCTCCTGCAATGATGTAATATTTCATAGCCCCAAAGCTTTTAAAATTAAAATACTGAGTGCTGCGGTAATTGTAGCAACTAAAACCCCTTTAGCTTCAGGGTCTTTTTTTAATTTAATGAATGCAAAAAAAGCCAATAAATTTAAAACAGCGCCCAATCCAATAATTGACCCAAGGTATCCGTTTAAATAAGCCATTTGGAGGGTAGACCTTATTTTTAGCGGTGAAAAAAGTAAGATGTATAGGATAATTCCCAGCGTATTTGCTAGGTACCCTATTCCTATTCCTAGGGCTATTTTATAGCGGTGTTTTCCACTACTTTGCATGGAGCTCCCAAGTATTAATATTTTGAATAGCATGGTGTGCTGTAAGGTCAAATTGGGTAGGTACAAGGGAGATATATCCATGATCTAAAGCCCATTGATCCGTATCTTCTCCTTTGTCTTGAAGGTCAAAAACACCTGTTAGCCAATAGTAATCCCTTCCCATTGGACTGGTTCTTTTGTCAAATTTCTCTTTCCAATTTCCTTTGGCCTGCCTAGACACTTTAATTCCTTTGATTGGTGTATGCTCCGTTATTTTAGGAATATTTACATTGAGCACTACCCCAGACGGAATCCCTTTGCTTAAGGATTCCTTAATAATTTGTTGGATATAGGGTTTGGCACTTGCGAAATTGGCTTCCCAACTAAAGTCGCAAAGGGAGAATCCTATGGCAGGGATTCCTTCTATTCCTGCCTCAATAGCAGCACTCATTGTACCTGAATAAATGACATTTATAGAAGCATTTGAACCGTGGTTTATTCCACTAATACAGAGGTCCGGTTTGCGGTGTAAAATTTCTTGAAGTGCTATTTTCACGCAGTCAGCGGGCGTACCGCTACAACTAAACTCTTTTTGTTCAGGATTGTTTTTATCTATGACTATTTGCTCTGCATATAAGGTGCTATTTATGGTAATTGCGTGTCCCATTCCAGATTGAGGACTGTCCGGAGCCACAACGATTACTTCACCAATTTCTTTGGCAAATTCTATGAGGTGCCTTATTCCTGGAGCAGTAATTCCGTCGTCGTTAGTAATGAGGATAAGTGGTTTTTGCATAGTGGGCTATTTGTGAACAAAAATACAATAATTATAGGCATTACTACCGGGACTATTTTAACAAAAAATTATTTGTGAACGCCTAATAATTGCTAGCACTTTTACTTATCTTAGGACTTTAAAAGCCTTTCAAAGGCTGGTTGCTAAAAAATGAAGAAGATGAAAAAGAATTTTATATTAGTCTGTTCCGTTGTTTTATTTGCTTTTGTCTCTTGTAGTTTCACAAAAAGTATTAGTGAGACTTCAGATAAAGACAAACTTTTACTAGAGCTGATTAGTTATGTGTTGGAAAGGCTACACTTTGAACCTACAGCAGTAAATGACGCATTTTCAGAACGAGTTTACGATAATTTTATAGGAGGGTTAGACCCTATGAAGCGTTATTTTTTAGCTTCCGACTTAGAAATATTCGAGGCGTACAAAACCCAAATAGACGATCAGATTAAAGGAATAGACATTAGTTTTTTTAACCTAGTTTACGAGCGTTTAATCTATAGAATAGACGAGTCTAAAGACCTTTATCAGAAAGTACTTAATGCGCCTTATGATTTTTCAGAAGTAGATTCACTGGTTGTAGATTATGACTTATTGCCTTATGCAGCATCCAAAAAAGAATTGGAGGCCCGTTGGAGGTTGCAATTAAAATATGTGTCTTTAGGCACCTATTTTGCCTCAAGAGAGAATGAGGCCTTGAAAGCTACTGAAGATACAGCATATACCCCTAAAGATGTGATTGTGCTGGAATCAGAGGCAAGGGCAAAAACAAAAGAGAGCCTTGAAGAGTACTTTGATTTTGTAGCAGACTTAGAAAGAAAAGATTGGTTTGTGCAGTATTTGAACAGTATTGTAGAGACCTATGACCCCCACACTTTTTATTTTGCTCCAGAAGAAAAAGACAGGTTTGACATGGATATGTCGGGTAAATTCGAAGGAATTGGCGCCAGGCTTCAAAAGCGTAAAGACCAAACGAAAATTGTGGAAATAATTTCTGGCGGTCCTGTTTGGAGGGACCAAAACATTGAGGTAGGGGATGAGATCATTAAAGTGGGACAATCAGGAGAGGACCCAGTAGATATTGTGGGAATGCGATTAGACGACGCTATAAAGCTTATCAAAGGTCCAAAGGGCTCATTGGTAGATCTGACCGTAAAAAAAGTGGATGGTTCCATACAAGTGATTTCTATTACCAGAGATGTGGTTAAATTAGAGGAGACTTTTGCTAAAACAGCTACGGTTAATCAAGGAGATTACAAATACGGTCTGATCAATTTACCCAAGTTTTATGTAGATTTTGAAGATTATAACGAGAGAAATGCGGCTAGCGATATTGCGGCTGAATTAGAAAAATTAAAAGCTGAAGGGGCTCAAGGGCTTATTTTAGACCTAAGAGACAATGGAGGGGGGTCCTTAAAAACAGTGGTAGATATTGCAGGTTTATTTATTAAAGACGGACCAGTTGTACAAGTTAAAACAGGACAAGAGAAAATAGAATTGTACGAAGACACAGACAATCGTTTGGTTTGGGACGGTCCTTTGGTCATATTGGTTAATGAATTGTCTGCGTCTGCCTCAGAAATTTTAGCAGCTGCTATGCAAGATTACAAAAGGGCTGTAGTGATAGGAAGTAAACAGACTTTTGGAAAAGGAACGGTTCAGAATGTAGTGCCTTTAAATAATATTGTCAGGAGCAGTGAATTTGGAGATTTGGGGGCTTTAAAGTTAACTACCCAGAAATTTTACAGAATTAACGGAGGCTCTACCCAATTAAAAGGAGTGATGAGTGATGTGGTTGTTCCAGACAAGTACAGTTATTTAGATATTGGCGAAAGAGATATGGACCACCCTATGGCTTGGGATAAAATTCCTGCAGCAGATTATGCCCCTTGGGAAGGATATATTGATTTTGAAAACACCATTGCCAATTCTAAAAAGAGAATGGAAGCCAATCCGCAATTAATGCTTATTGAGGAGAACGCTAAGTGGTTAAAATCCCAACAAGACAATAAAAAAGTTTCTTTGCTTTACGAAGATTATGTGACAGAGGTAAAATTAGATAAAGAGAAAGCGGCTTATTTTAAGCAAATAGCTAAGTACGATTCTAAATTGACTTTTCAATCTTTAGACGTAGAGAAAACAATGCTAGCCCAAGATGCAGAGCTCAGAGAGAAAAGAGACCGTTGGCACAGGGATTTAGCCAAAGATGTTTATGTAGAAGAGGCTGTAAATGTACTCCAAGATTTAAAAATAAGGTTTACCAATCCATTGAAATTAGCTTCTGTTAAAGGCTAATGATTAATAGCTTTTACGAGCATTGAATGGGGTTCATTAATGTATTTGGATTTTAATGTGTTGTTGTTAAGAACTACAAGACAATTGACTACAGCCTATTTTGTTTCTGGCCCATTCAGGCCTTTTGGCGTACCATTTGTTAAATTCATGTTGTTCTTCATAGGGATTTTGCAGTAGTTGAAACAGCTCTTCAATGATGGAATAATCGCTGTTTTCTGCAGCCTCAATAGCCATTTGAGCCATATAATTTCTCAAGACATATTTGGGATTTACCGCATTCATTTTTTCTATAACGACCTGATCAGCTAATTTTTGAGTCAATCTAATTTTCGCATAACTACTCAGCCATAAAATCCATTTGTTTTTCACAGTACCATTTAGTGCTCTTGGATCATAAAAAGCTTTTATCAAAGAGCCAAAGAGCGCATGGTTGTCAATGCTTAAGGTGCTATGGGTCGTGTTGGCATGGGTGCTGCTGTCGGAGTTAGTGTGTATAGGAGTCGTTTTAATTTTTTCTAAAAATTGATCTGATTTGAATAGGGCCAATTCCCGGTAAAATAGCGTCATATCTGTTTCTATAAGAGACAGTAGTGGGTCAAGGTCCTCTATAAGTGCATCTAGAACAACACCATTGCTTTGGCAAAGCCCCAACTTCTCTTTTCTTATCTGAGCGTAGGTTGTTTCATAAGTCTCTTTAAAATGGTCTAAGGCGGCTTCTAAAGGAGCGGCATCTTCTACGATAGGGTAGAGGGCGTTAGCCAATTGATACAAATTCCATAGACCCACCTGATGTTGGTTTCCAAACCTATAGCGACTTTCTTTAGCATCTGTTGTGTTGGGCGTCCAGTCTAAATCATAAGGTTCCATCCAACCATAAGGGCCATAATCAATAGTAAGTCCCAGTACAGACATATTATCGGTATTGAGTACGCCATGAACAAAACCTACACGCTGCCAAGCTGCGATTACTTTTGCGGTGTCTTCACAAACTTTTTTAAAAAAAAGGGTAGTAGCTTCTTTTAAAGGGGCTTTAATTTCTGGGTAATAATATTTGATGGTTTGTTTTATCAGTGTTTTCAAAAGCCCTATTTCTCCTCTAGATGCGGGTAATTCAAAAGAGCCAAATCGAATGAAATTTGGGGCAACCCTAGCGACAATTGCACCCTGTTCTAAACCGGGATTGCCATTGTATAGCATGTCTCTATTGACTAAATCGCCACTGAGGCATAAGGACAAAGCCCTAGTAGTAGGAACACCCAAATGGTACATGGCTTCCGAACACAAATATTCTCTAATACTAGACCTCAATACGGCCAATCCATCTGCAGACCTAGAGTATGGCGTGGGACCAGCTCCTTTTAATTGAATTTGAGCCCAGTTAGACGGGCTGTTCCAGTTTAAATCTTTTGTGTCACCACTAATTTTTAGGCCTCCTAAGTGAATGGCGCGTCCGTCTCCCAACTGTCCAGCCCAATGGCCAAATTGGTGCCCGCCATAGTTCATTGCAAAAGGGATGTGGCCCTCACTGATTTTATTTCCAGTAAGTTGTTGAACGAGTTCTGGGTCGTCTTCTTTAATTCCCAAAGTCTTTAATAAATTTGTATTTAGGTGTATTTTCTGAGGAAAAGCTGTTTTTTTTGGCTGCGTAAATGAGTACAATGCGCCCTGAACCGCACGGGGATATTCATCCAAAGAAGGATCTTGGGGTAATGACTGTATGAAATGGTCCGGTTGAAAGGGTATCATAATTATTATTTAAGCCATTTTGAATGCTGCGCTTTTAGCTTACTTACTTTAGGAGAAATTACCACCTGACAATACCCTTGAAAAGGATTGTTGCTGTAGTAATTATGGTGTTCTTTTTCTGCCTCATAAAATACTGCCTTTGGTTCTAAAGAAGTGACTATAGGTTGGTCAAAATATTCCTTAAGACTTTGAATGGTTGTTTCTGCGCAAACGCGTTCTTCTTCAGAGGCATAAAAAATAACAGACCTGTATTGCGTGCCAACATCTGCCCCTTGTCTGTTAAGGGTTGTTGGATCATGTGTGGTTAAAAATATTTCTAATAGTACAGATAACGAAATAATAGTAGGGTCATAATCTACCTTAATCACCTCTGCGTGTCCGGTAAGTCCTGAGCAAATTTCTCTATAGGTAGGGGTTCCAGGTACGGTTCCACCCATATAACCAGGCACCACATTTTCTACCCCATTGACAAGTTCTAAAACAGCCTCTACACACCAGAAGCATCCGCCTCCTAGTATAATTTCCTTATTTTCTAATCCCATTCTTTTAACCTATTTCCGTCTAGTTTTAAAAATATAAAAAGCAATAATGTAAATCCGAGCATTCCGGAACCTCCGTAACTTAAATAAGGCAGCGGAATTCCAATAGTAGGGAGTAAACCTAGTACCATGCCAATGTTAATAATATAGTGAATGCCTAAAATAGACACCACCCCGTACCCAAAAATACGGTTAAAGGAATGGCTTTGTCTCTCGCTTAAAAATAATAGCCTAAGCAACAGTGCAGTAAATAATAGGACTACTCCTGTAGTGCCTACAAAGCCCCATTCTTCTCCCAATGTGCTAAAAATATAATCTGAGTGTTGCTCCGGAACAAAATCTCCTTTTGTTCTGGTGCCTTCTAAAAACCCTTTTCCAAAAAATCCGCCAGCCCTTATGGCCTCTGTAGATTGGTAGGTATTATATCCAATAGATCTGTTGATTTTTTCTAAAACTTCAGGGTCTTTTTCAAGGTCCAACCAAAGGCTAAAACGATCTCTGTGCCTTTGCTCAAAAACACCGTTAAAAACATAATTTACGCTGGTGGCAAAAACTACTGAAGTCAGGATTCCTAAGCCTAATTTAGTCCAAGACCATTTTATGCGCTTCGGTTTTAAAATAAATCCCAGACCACCCCCTAAAACAAGGCCTCCAATACTCCAGATTACGCCCCATTTTAATACGGCTATAAATAATAAAATGGCTCCGAAAACGCCCCAAAATAATTTTAGGGAAAAGCCCTCTCTAAACAGCACAAAAGACAAAGCAAAAAACACCAATGCGGAACCAGGATCCGGTTGGGGAATGACGAGTAAAGCAGGAATCAATAAAATGGCAAATGCTATGGCAGCGTGAAGGGTTTTTTTAATATCAGTCTGTATGTCGCTTAGGTATTTTGCAAGGGCCAAGGCTGTAGCTATTTTTGCCAATTCCGAAGGTTGGAAATTAAAAAAACCAAGGTTGTACCAGGAAGTAGCTCCTGCAATTGTTTTTCCAAAAACAAAGAGTCCTATCAGTAATAAAAGCGCTGTGAAATAATAAATGGCCGTAAAGCGTTCAAAGGCTTTTGTGTTGACTATAAATATGAATCCTGCTGCACATAGACTAATCCCAATAAAAAAAAGTTGTTTTCCATAAATGGTGCTAAAGTCAAAAATACTGCTGTGGTTTTCCGTAACCGTACTAGAGTAAATATTTATCCATCCCACAAACACCAAAAGCAGGTAAAGGCCAATCGAGACCCAGTCTACCCTTATTTTTCCTATACTACCACGCATATTCATTTATTTTAAAGGGCTTCCCGCTCAGAGGTTTAGCGTATTCTTTTTCCAAACTGCTTTGTAGTATTTTATTTTCTTGGGCTTTGTTGCTAACACTTCCTTTAAGGTATTTTTCCATCATTAGTGTGGCAATATAGCCGGCATATCTAGAGCCGTAATACCCGTTTTCTACATATACAGAAATGGCAATTTCTGGTTTTTCTACTGGCGAAAATCCCACAAAAATAGAATGGTCGGTCAGTTGTTTTCGTTCCCCATTAATTCGGGTATAGTTCTCTCCAGTTCCTGTTTTTCCTGCCATGGTAAGTCCTTTGACTTTCAAGTGCTTTGCGGTTCCAGACTCATATACTTTTTGCATGGCCTGAATAATTGGGTCAAAATGCACTTTGCCAATACTGGTGTAGATGGGACTTGTGTACACACTGTCCTGTAAGGATTTACCTTCAATTTCTCTAAGAATGTGCGGTCTAAAATAAAACCCTCTATTGGCTATTGCAGCAGTCATATTGGCCAATTGAATTGGTGTGGTAGCCACTTCTCCTTGCCCAATAGCGTTGGAAATAAAGTAAGTAGGTCCCCACCTATTGTCGCCATAATAGGCATCATAAAAAGATACTCCGGGAATTCTTCCTGGGGCGCCTGTGGGTAAGTCTGTGCCTAAAAAATCGCCTAAGCCAAAGCTTTTCATATGCGCTACCCAGGCCTCTAGGCCAACGTCTGAATTAGGGTATTTATTGAATATTTTTTTAAATATAGCTACAAAATAAGCGTTGCAAGACTCGGATATAGCAGAATATAAATTTCTAGAACCACCCCCACAGTGACAGCTTTTCTTGTCTTTTCCTACATAGTAGCCATTGTAACATACTATGGTTTCTAGCGGGTTTATGACCCCTTCTTCTAATGCAGCAAGTCCATTGATTAATTTAAATGGTGAGCCAGGGGAAGGTTGTGCTAGGAGGCTTCTATCCCAAGTAGGTTTTGCAATTGAGTCATAATATAAGTTGGTGTAATTCCTGGACCTATTTCTTCCAACCAATAAGGAAGGGTCAAAACTTGGGCCTGTAACCAGTGCTAAAATTTCACCTGAACTGGGTTCAATGGCGACAATGGCCCCCCGTTTATTTTTAAACAACAGCTCTCCGTACTCTTGAAGCTCTTTGTCTAAGGTAATCTGTAGGTTGGTTCCAGCTTTGGGTGTTTGGTCGTGTGCCCCCGCTTTATAAGGCCCTATAATTCTATTAAATCGGTCTTTTTGTAAGTACTGGACCCCCTTTTTACCTCTGATAATAGACTCATATTGTTTCTCTACCCCTGTTTTGCCAATGAGTTCTCCAGAGTTGTAGTCTGTATTGTTCTTTACTTCCCAAGGATTTACTTCACTGATATAACCAAGTACATTGGCTGCTGAAGTTGTTTTATAGTCTCTTAAGTTTTGTTTTTGAATATAAAAACCTTCGTACTTTCTCATTTTTTCTTGGAAAGCAGCGTAAGTTTCTTTGGACAGTTTTGAGACCATAACAGAGGGCAATCTAGGCGAATACCTTTTGGCCCTTTCCATCTGTTTAATAAAAGTCTCTTGGCTAATATTCAGTAATTGACAAAAAGCCAAAGTGTCACTCAGAGATACCTCTCTGGGTACGACCATAAGATCGTAAGCAGCCTGGTTGGCTACTAATAATAAACCATTTCTGTCATAGATGTATCCGCGGCTTGGGTAGATTGTTTGGGCACTTATAGCGGGGTCCGTTTTGAAAGCCTCTGGATTTGAGCCACTAATTTGAAGGCTACCAAGTTTAACGATAAAGCTTATGGCAGCTACTACTAAGACGGAGAAAAGCAATAGTTTTCTCATTTTTTTTTCGGGCTTAATAAGGTAATTAAGAGCAGGCTAAAAATAAAACTAAAGAGTCCAGTGGTAAAAGTTTTTTCAAGGACCAGCATCCATTTAGACCAGCTAAATGCTTCTAAACTAAAATAGATTAAATGGTGTAAAAAGACTGCTGTAGCTATAAATGCATATCGTTGTGCTATAGGCGCTTGTTGGATTCTAAAACTTTTTTGCTCAAAATTTAATCCAAAAATAACACGCATCACTTTTGGTCTTAAGTAAGCCATGAAAACCAAAACAGTGGCATGAAGCGCCAAGGTATCTAATAAAATGTCTAAGCAAAGACCAAATAAAAACCCCCATGTGATCCAAAGACTTCTATTTTTGTGAGTGGGATAGATATACAAAAGTATTATATATATCATGGGGCTAATGAACCCAAACAAAGCCATTTTACTGAATATAAAAGCTTGAATAAGGATCAAAAGGATCACTTTAATGGGCAGATATATAGGAAGTTCTCTATTCATCCGAATTATTTTCTACCGCTTTAATCTCCTTTTTGAATCGGTTTTTAATTACGTAAACCGGCCCAATATTTTGCATGTCATTGAAGAGTCGAAGGGGAATGAGGTAATAATTTTTAGCCGCTGTTAGTTCAAAGTCTTCAACGGTGCCTATAAGAATATTTTCAGGGAAAATACTAGACATTCCGCCACTGATAATGGTATCTCCTTTTTTTATGGGTGCTAGATCGGGAATATCTGTCAGTTGCACCCTATTGGGTTTTTTTCCATCCCATATTAAAGACCCAAAATAGTCAGTACCTTTTACTTTGACATTAATTTTAGACTTACTGTGTAAGATGCTTTGAACGGTAGAAAAAGAATTTCCACTGAACTCTATAATACCCAGTAGGCCTTTTTCATTCACCACACCCATGTCAGTAAAAACGCTGTCTTTTTTTCCTAAGGAAAGGGTGAGGTAATTGTCTATTCCTGTAAAGCTGTTTTTTAGTATCCTTCCGTTAATATATTCAAAATTCTTTTTTAATTCCGCAGGGTTTTGGTTTAAACCAGGCTTTTCTAGCGCTGTTAATCGCTCCAGCAGTACTTTGTTTTGTTCGCTGAGAAATTTATTTTCAGCAGCTAATGAAAAGTAGTCTCCAATACCGCTAAAAAACAAATGAATACCACCACTAATCTGGCCACTTGTATTTAGGTAGCTCGATTTAAAATAAAGATTTTGACTGGTCGTAAGTCCAATTCCAATGAGTAGGTAAAACCAAAACAACAAACGCAGCTTATTGCCAAGAAAAAAATCTATAATGCGTTGCATGGGTTGGTGTTTTCTTTTAGCCTGCGGCTATTTCATTAAAATACTTTTGAATTTTTCTAAATTCTTTAAGGAAATACCTGTTCCCCTAACTACGGCTCTAAGAGGATCTTCTGCAATATAAACAGGTAAATCGGTTTTTAAAGACAATCGTTTGTCCAGACCTCTTAACATAGACCCACCTCCGGCTAAAAATATACCAGTATTATAAATATCTGCGGCTAATTCAGGCGGCGTATTTGATAGTGTTTCCATAACTGCGTCTTCAATTCGCAATATAGACTTGTCTAAAGCCTTCGCAATTTCTCTATAAGATACTTGCACTTGTTTGGGTTTCCCTGTGAGTAAATCCCTTCCTTGCACAGACATTTCTTCTGGAGGGCTCTGTAAGTCTTCTGTGGCCGCACCAATAGTAATTTTAATATTTTCAGCAGTGCTTTCCCCTACGAAAAGGTTGTGTTGCGTACGCATATAATACACAATGTCATTGGTGAAAACATCTCCCGCAATCTTAACAGATTTGTCGCATACAATCCCACCAAGCGCAATTACAGCAATTTCTGTGGTTCCACCACCTATGTCTACAATCATGTTTCCTTTAGGCTCCATAATATCTATACCAATACCTATGGCAGCAGCCATTGGTTCGTGAATAAGGTAGACTTCTTTTCCATTTACGCGTTCCGCAGATTCTCTTACCGCACGCATTTCTACTTCAGTAATCCCAGAAGGGATACAAATCACCATTCTGAGTGCTGGTGGGAACCATTTTTTCTTGAGTGATGGAATGTTCTTTATGAACATGCTAATCATCTTTTCAGAAGCGTCAAAATCAGCTATAACCCCATCTTTAAGCGGTCTGATAGTCTTGATGTTTTCATGGGTTTTACCCTGCATGAGATTGGCCTCTTTACCAACGGCAATAATTTTCCCAGTAGTCCTATCTCTAGCGACAATAGATGGGCTGTCTACCACTACTTTATCATTGTGAATGATCAGCGTATTGGCAGTTCCTAAATCTATGGCAATGTCTTCAGTTAAAAAATCAAAAAAGCCCATGGGAAAGATGTTAAATTGCTTGTTCTAAGTTAGTGATAACGAAGGTAATAAAATTAATGTTTAAAATGGCGGGTCCCAGTAAGTACCATGGCAATTTTATTTTCATTGCAATAATCTATACTCAATTGATCTTTGATAGATCCTCCTGGTTGAATCACACTGGTGATTCCGGCATTTCCTGCTATTTCCACACAGTCAGGAAAAGGGAAAAAAGCATCACTCGCCATAGCAGCTCCACTCAAGTCAAATGAAAAGCTATTGGCTTTGTGAATGGCTTGGTTTAAAGCGTCTACACGTGATGTTTGTCCTGTACCACTGGCACATAGTTGTTTGTTTTTTGCCAAAACAATCGTATTTGATTTGGTATGCTTGCAAAGTTTAGAAGCAAATATTAAGTCTTCTAAGGCAGCTGCATCTGGTTGGGTCTCTGTGGCGTATTGCAAGTCTTTTGAGGCGTCAGTAATTCCATCTTTTTCTTGTAATAAGAAACCGTTTAGGCAAGTACGTAATTGCGTTTGTGGTAGGGCTACCTCATTTTGAATCAATAAAATTCTATTCTTTTTCTCTTGCAGTAAAGCTTGTGCTTCTGGAGAGAATCCTGGTGCTATAACCACCTCACAAAATAAACTGTGAATCTCTGAAGCGGTATCTAGGTCTATAGGTCTGTTGGCGATTAGTACCCCTCCAAAGGCAGACACTGGATCTCCAGCAAGTGCATCTTTGTAAGCTGTAACTAATTGATCTCTTGTAGCTAGACCACAAGCGTTGTTGTGTTTTAAAATAGCAAATGTAGGACCATCTTCTTTAAATTCTCCCATTAGTTGAACCGCTGCGTCTACATCGAGCAGGTTATTATAAGAGAGTTCTTTACCGTGAAGTTTAGTGAACATGGCTTCAAAATCTCCGAAGAACACCCCTTTTTGGTGCGGATTTTCACCGTAGCGAAGCACCTGACCTTTGGTTTCAGAAATTTTTAATTTATCTATTTCGCTGCCTCCATTGAAATAATTGAAGATAGCTGTGTCATAATGAGAAGAGGTGTTAAAAGATCGGGTTGCAAAATCTTTTCGCTGTGCTAAAGTAGTGGCTCCGTCCTGTGTTTTTAATATTTCTAAGAAATCTGCATAGTCTGCCCTATCAGACACGCATAAAACATCCTTGTAGTTTTTGGCAGCTGCTCTAATGAGCGAGATTCCGCCAATGTCTATTTTTTCAATAATATCTTGCTCACTCGCTCCGCTGGCTACTGTTTTTTCGAAAGGGTATAAGTCTACAATGACAATGTCTAATTGAGGGATCTCAAATTCCTTTAACTGTGCTACATCTCCTTCATTGTCTTGTCTGTTTAAAATACCACCAAAAACTTTTGGGTGTAGTGTTTTAACACGGCCACCTAAAATAGAAGGATAGCTCGTTAAGTCTTCAACAGCAACCACAGGAATACCCATTTCTTTTATAAATGTTTCGGTTCCTCCAGTAGAATACAACACAACACCTTGGGCGTGAAGGGTCGCTACAATAGGACCTAGTCCATCTTTATGAAATACTGAAATTAGGGCTGCGGTGGCTTTTTTTGAACTACTCATGCGTTTGGAATTAAAAGGATATAAGAGGATTAATAAACAATATTTTTAAATAAATGAAGCAACTCCTTTACATACGTATTCTAGAAAGGTTTCGTCTTCTTTGGTAAATGGATCAATGGTTTCGGAATCAATATCTATTTGCCCAATATTTTTTCCATGAACAAAAATTGGCACTACAATTTCAGACTTTACAGAAATGCTGCAGGCTATATAATTGTCTTGAGCCTTTACATCTGGGACCACGAAATTTTTATTGCTTACGGCTACTTGGCCACAGATGCCCTTACCAAAAGGGATTATCGTATGGTCTGTAGGAGCCCCTACGTAAGGACCCAACAAAAGTTCTTCTTTTTCGCCATTTCTAAAATAAAATCCGACCCAATTGTAGTGTGGGATATTTTTTTCTAAAAGGGTACAGATGGTTTTTAACTTAGTTTCACTATCGTGAGTACAAGCAAAAATGCTGTCTAATTTAGGGTAGAGTGCGGTAAACATGTACTTAGTCACTTAAAATTGTATTTGTATATTACCCTATTTTAAGGGTTTTAATCAAAGAACAAAAATACGTTCTTTTTCTCGGTTTTTTTGTACTTTTGTAAGGTGAAAAATAGACTTTCTATATTCATTTCTACCCTTTTGGCACTCTTGGTTTTAGGAGCGTCTACTTCATGGACTTTTGGGACCCATTATTGCGGGACTATAAAAGTAGATTCTGCTCTTTTTGGTACACCGGAAACTTGTGGTATGGAGATGGAAGAAGAAGGCGAATGGTCAAAGCCCTCTTGTTGTAATGAAATTGCAGAAGTGGTTGAACCAACGCCACTATTTAAACAGGCAGTTGAAGCTATTTTTATTCCTGTATTGGCAGACTTTGTTCCTCAAATTGACATTAAATATGAAGTTGTTTTTTGGATCAGGCCTTTAACAAAGGTGCTTTTATTTGAGCCACCTCCACCCAAGCAGGGTCACTCACTTTTCATACTTCACCAACAATTTTTAATCTAGATCAGTTAGGCTTTTTTAAAATTTTCTCTTCCAAATGTTTTGGATGCAGCGATATTAATTTAAAAAAATCTACGATGAAATATTGTATTAAATACCTCTACGCCCTAGGTATATTTGGGTGCTTTTCAGTCAGTCTTTTCGCTCAAGGACCCCCAATTACTTCAGACAAACCCATTATGTTGGGTGGTGGAAGTTTTACGGCCAAAACTTTAATTGAACACAGAAAAACCGCTATGGGGACCTTTAAATACACCCCTATAATGCTGCATTATCTGATCAGTTCAAATGCACTTGTAGCCATTCACATCCCTAAAGTTTCTTATGAGTTGGCAGACGGAACTTCTGGCCAGTCCCTGGCCGATGTCAAGCTCTTAGCCAAATATCAATTCCTCAGAATAGATGGAACAGGAAAGACCTTTAGAATGGTCGCCAAAACACTTCAAACGCTTCCAACCGGAGAGGCACTAGGCGTCATGGAGCTCAGCAGTGGTTTGTACCAAGGGTATTACGGTTTTGTAGCAGGTTATGAAAGCCTCAAATACGGCATCTCATTTGAGCTGGGACTCAATCATATTCCCGAAGGAGATTTAGATTTTCTGCAGCACAAATTGGGATTTGGTTTGCCACTTCTTAAGCCACAATACCCCAATAGGCAGATTAATTTATTTTTTGAGTATACCCAGCAGTGGTTGTGGGAGCAAAAGGGGTATCAGCTTTTGTATGCCCAAGGCATACAATACGCTAGAAAAAATATCACCTTTGACTTGGCATATCAGCTTCCAATGATTAACGATATGCCTCAAAACATGACTTTTAACAGAAGCTTGTTCTTGGGAACTCGCTTTACTTTTTAACCTTTTAAAAACACCATTATGAAAACAATAATTATATCAATTTTTAGCTTTTTAATGCTCGGTAGCTCCCTGGCATTTGCACAAAAGAGTATGGATGATTTTCAAGTACAAGTAGACGGTTTAGGCTGTCCTTTTTGCGCTTATGGCCTGGAGAAAAAATTCAAAGAATTCAAAGGAATTAAGGGAGTACAGATAGATATTGAAACGGGAGATTTTAGTTTTCAATACCCTTCTGAAAAGTCACTTTCGTTAACTGCTGTAGTACAACAGGTAGAAAAAGCGGGTTACACACCTATGAAAACAGTGATTACCAGAGCCAATGGACTGGTAGAGACAGATGCACCTTTAGCTGCTGTAGATCAAGGGGTTGCAGGAGTGGTGTCTAAAAAAATGTTTGTGGCCGGAAACTGTGAAATGTGTGAAGCGAGAATATTAAAGGCCACTTCTAGATTGCAAGGAGTTGCAGCTGCCGCTTGGGATGCCAAAACAAAAATGCTAGACATTTCTTATGACGCAGCAGCTTTAGATTTAGCCTCTATTTCAAAAGCAATTGCAGCAGCAGGACATGACACCAAAGACCATAAAGCTAGTGAAAACACTTATGACGGATTGCCAATGTGTTGTAAATACGAACGAATAGAAGACAAATAGTATGAGACAGGTAAAATATATTTTTTCGATTGTTTTAGTGGCACTCATCACTCTAGTGAGTTGTGAGCGCAAGACACCAGCTACCCAGCAATGGGTGTTGGAAGATTCCCTATCTCTTCCGGGGATTAATCCTATTGGTATTGGGGTCTTTGAGGACCAGTTTTGGCTCTCTGATGGAGACCACAATAGACTGATTGCTGTAAATAGTTTAGGGCAAGTTCAAGACAGTATATTGGGATTGGACAGACCCATGCATATAGATGCGAATGCGCAAGGATTGTGGGTGCCACAATATGGATCTGACACCATTGCACAGTTTAAGCTACCTTCAAAGTCTCCGCTGCCTCTAATTTTAAAGGACTCCTTAGATGCACCTGCATCCATTGCTGTTTTTGGAGAAGAGCGCGCTATTGCAGATTTCTACAACCATAGGATTTTGTACTTTAATGGAGCAGACTGGATTTCTATAGGTACCGAAGGAAAAGACGCTGGGCAGTTTTATTACCCTACAGATGTTCAGATTACGGACCAAAATATTTGGGTGGCAGACGCCTATAATAATAGAATTCAGTTGTTCGACAAGCGTGGTACTTTTGTGAGAATGATTGGAGTGGATCAGAAAATGAATGCTGCTACGGGTTTATACGTGAGCGAAACGCAGGTTTTTGTAACAGATTTTGAGAACCATAGGTTGTTGGTGTTTTTTAAAGACGGACAATTGGCTCAAATCATTGAGACTGGGTTGGAAAAGCCTATAGACGCTATCATTTATAAGGAAAAACTGTATGTGATAGATTATAAAAAACAGCAAATGAACCGTTATTATTTTGACAATTAATGGATGCAACAACAATTTATAGTGTAGCAGGAATGACTTGCATGGGCTGTGTAGCAAATGTTAAAAAGACCATTGAAGCCATGGAAGGGGTGTCGCATGTCATAGTAGATTTAACTTTGAATCGTGCTTTTATTCAAGCCAAGCTGCGCCCTAAAGCAGCCGATATTCAAAAATTATTAGGAGAGAAATATCGTGTTGAAACGTTGGAGCAAGATAAAATTACGGTTCCTGTTTCTGAGGTAGATCACCACAATAACAGCGACCATTTAAATGTTGTTGATTCTCCTTGGAAGCAGCTTAAGCCCCTCTATTTAATCTTTGGATTTTTGATTGGCGGCGTTTTTCTAGCCTATTTTGCAGACATTCGCGAATTGGGCTTTGCCTTATTGTGGTCTGAAATGATGTTGGATTTTATGGCTTTATTTTACTTGGTGTTCGCCTTTTTTAAATTATTGGATTTAAAGGGCTTTCCAGCAAGTTTTGCCATGTACGATCCTATTGCCAAGCGGCTTTCTTTTTATGGAAAAATATATCCTTTTATAGAGCTGGCATTGGGGGTGTTGCTTTTAATGAGAATAGGGGTGTTCCAAGTATTGGTCATTACTTTAATTATTTTAGGGGCCACTACGATTGGGGTGGTACAATCTCTTTTAAGTAAGCAGCAAATCCAATGTGCTTGCTTGGGAACTGCGTTGAAGCTACCCATGACACAGGCTACTTTTATTGAAAATGCAATAATGATTGCTATGGCCTTGGCCATGCTTGTTTAGCGTATTCTCTGATTTTTTAAAATAAAAAACCCCCTTTGGACGTCCAAAGGGGGTTTTTATATGGTATTAAAACATTACATCATGCCTGGCATTCCGCCGCCGCCCATTGCTGGTCCAGCGTGAGAATGACCGCTTTCTTCTTTAATGTCAGTCAAAGCACATTCTGTAGTTAAGATCATTCCAGCAACTGAGGCAGCATTTTCTAAGGCCACTCTAGTTACTTTCTTAGGATCTATAATTCCTGCTTTAAGCATGTTGGTATAGGTTTCTGTTTTGGCGTCATATCCAAAATCTGCTTTACCTTCCATTACCTTAGAAACCACAACAGAACCTTCTCCTCCAGCGTTTTCAACAATGGTTCTCAGTGGTGCTTCAATAGCTCTGGCCACAATTTGAATTCCGGTTTCCTCGTCTGGATTAAGTGCTTTAATTTTAGACAATGCAGATTTAGCCCTCACTAAAGCTACACCACCACCAGCTACAATACCTTCTTCTACCGCTGCTCTTGTAGCGTGAAGGGCGTCGTCTACGCGGTCTTTTTTCTCTTTCATTTCTACTTCAGAAGCCGCACCTACATAAAGTACCGCTACCCCTCCAGCTAATTTAGCGAGACGCTCTTGAAGCTTCTCACGGTCATAGTCAGAAGTAGTAGATTCAATTTGTGCTTTAATTTGGTTGACCCTTGTCTTGATGTTGTTTTTATCACCAGCACCATTTACAACTGTCGTATTGTCTTTGTCTATGGTTATTTTTTCAGAAGTCCCTAACATATCCATAGTGACATTTTCTAAAGAGAAGCCGCGTTCTTCTGAAATAACAGTTCCTCCAGTTAGAATTGCAATGTCTTCTAACATGGCTTTTCTTCTGTCTCCAAAACCTGGCGCTTTTACTGCAGCAATTTTAAGTGACCCCCTTAATTTATTAACCACTAAAGTAGCCAATGCTTCTCCGTCTACATCTTCTGCAATGATCAATAATGGTTTTCCAGATTGTGCTACAGGCTCTAATACAGGGAGTAAATCCTTCATAGCAGAGATTTTCTTGTCGAACAACAAGATATAAGGGCTTTCTAGTTCTACAACCATCTTCTCTGAATCAGTCACAAAGTATGGCGATAAGTAACCCCTGTCGAATTGCATACCTTCCACAACATCTACATAAGTATCTGTGCCTTTAGCTTCTTCTACAGTAATTACACCTTCTTTTCCCACTTTGCCGAATGCCTGCGCGATGAGGTCCCCAATAGTTTCGTCATTGTTGGCGGAAATAGAAGCTACTTGCTTGATCATCTCTGAAGAGTCTCCTACTTTTTTTGATTGCTTGGCAAGGTCTTCTACAATAGCTTCTACCGCTTTGTCAATACCTCTTTTTAAATCCATTGGATTTGCTCCAGCAGCAACATTTTTTAAGCCTTCCTTAACGATGGATTGTGCCAATACAGTTGCAGTGGTAGTTCCATCTCCTGCGAGGTCATTGGTTTTAGAAGCAACTTCTTTTACCATTTGAGCACCCATATTTTCTAAAGGGTCTGCCAATTCAATTTCTTTAGCAACCGTAACCCCGTCTTTTGTTACGTAAGGGGCTCCAAATGATTTGCTAATAATTACATTTCTGCCTTTTGGGCCTAAAGTTACTTTTACTGCATTTGCAAGTGCGTCTACCCCTCTTTTAAGGCCATCTCTTGCATCTATATCAAATTTAATGTCTTTTGCCATGATTTCTTTTTCGTTTCTAATTAAACAATTGCTAAAATGTCGCTTTCTCGCATCATAATATAATCTGCGCCTTCTAGCTTAAGTTCTGTACCTGCATATTTTCCGTACAGTACAGTGTCTCCAACTTTTACGGTCATTTTTTCATCTTTGGTGCCAGGACCAACCGCGACTACTTTACCGTTTTGTGGTTTTTCTTTAGCAGTGTCTGGTATGTATATTCCAGAAGCTGTTTTGGTTTCAGCGGCCATAGGGGCAATCAGTACCCTGTCTGCCAATGGTTTAATGTTAATTTTAGCCATAATATGATTATTTAGATAATTTAATTTTATGTACAACTAGTGTCATAAATTGTGCCAATTCAGTTTTATGACAAAACCGTAAAAAAAAATGCCAGCTTGTCATAAGCTGGCATTTTAAATATCTTAAAAAAGACCTTTTGTCTTTCAGGGTATTACTCTTGAGTATCTTCTGATTTTGCTGGAACCTCTAAAGTTTCCACAGGAACTTCAACAGCTTCTTCAAGGAGTACTTCTGGAGCTGCAGTATTAATTTCAGTATCTAAAAGTTTAGAATCTGCACCCGCGTAATTGCCTTTTAAAGCTACGTTTGAAAGTAAAATTAAAACAATTAAAAGCGTGGCAAGTGTCCAAGTACTCTTGTCTAAAAAGTCGCCTGTTTTTTTAACGCCACCAACTACTTGGCTTGAACCTCCTCCTAATGAAGAAGACAATCCGCCACCTTTAGGGTTTTGGACCATAATAACAAGCATTAGTAAAACACTAACAATAAGGATCAGGATTAGAAATATGGTAAATGTACTCATGACTATAAATTCTCTTTAATTAATTTTTGTACCACTTTAATTTGGCTTGCAAAGAAACTATTTTTTTCTGGATATTTCAAACTTAATATTTTATAGGCTTGAAGGGCTTTTTTATATTTTTTTTGCTCTAAGTAAACCCTGGCTAGTGTTTCTGTCATTAACGCTTCCTTGTTTATTTTCTGAGCGTCTTTAATCGTTATTTCTTCTGGGTTTGTCAAAGGAGTACTCATCTTAGGGTTTGTGGCTATAAAGGCATTAATTTGTGCCATTTTAGCTGCTTTTTTGGGCGTATCGGAGGTTTTTACAATGCTTGTTTCAGTTTTGTTCTCAACAGAATTTTTAGCACTCAATTGCAGCCACTCTTCAAAAGAATATCGATCATTTTTGTTAAATTCTAGTGGTTTACCGAGCTCAAGGGAAGAAAAGTTTGCTTCTTTGACTTGCTGAGAGTCGTTTTTTTTATCCGAAGTTTGTTCCGTGTAATCTTCTTCAGTATATTTTTGAGTAATAGTGGGTATTTCCGATGGTTCTGCGCCTTGTTTTGCTAGGTCTGTTTCTTTAGAAAGCGAGGTTTGAGGCGCTTTCTTCACTTTTGTCTGGCTGTTAAAAGCTTCTTGTGTGATTATTTCAAAAAGCCAAGAGCGATCCGAGGTGTAGGCAGCATGTTTTTTTAGGGCGGCGTTGTATTTAAAGCTATTAGCGTTTTTTAAGCCTATTAATTCCATTCCTCTGGCTGCCTGAAAATAAGGGTAAGTTTCCACAATCTGTCGCAATGCAGACAGGTCTGACTCTTGTATTATTTCCAAAGGTTTTTCTAATAGATCTGTAAAGCGACTTACTTGCATGTGGCTAATATAAGGAGTTCCCTTTAAATAGTTGTCTATGGTTTACCAGTCTGCTAGAGAGGCACTAAATATATCCTGGAGTATCCTTTCAAATATGGCATCAAAAGCGTCATTCTTGACACTGTCTAGCATGGAATCTGCTGGGTAGTCATAAAAAAACGAAAATCTTTTTTCAAAATCTGCGTCTTCTTTGGTCGTGTTGAAAAAACGCACATTAATACCTATAGTTAACCTGTTTTGAGCCGCAGTTTGTTGGGCAGTTGCAGACATTGGAGATACCCTGAACTCTACAATTTCCCCCTCATAAATAAGATCTCCGTTGGTATTTGTGAGGTCTAGACTGGTTTGATTTTGTATGAAATCTTGCAATGCTAGGGTAAAAGTATTGTCTAAGCCAGGTTCTATGGTAGAGCCTGGATTGTCTGAGGCGTAGTTTTGAAAAAAGTTTACCTGAAATGTTTTAGCTGTACCCACATTCCCTCCTGTGAAATTGTAAATTCCACAGCCGTTTAGTGTTAGTGCAATGATTATGATTAGGGCTATTTTAATTTCTAACCTAAAAGTTTTAAATGTATAATGGCGCATTAGAGGTTGTATTGTTTGATTTTTCTGTAAAGTGTTCTTTCTGAGATACCTAACTCGGATGCTGCTAATTTTCTTTTCCCTTTATTGCGATCTAAGGCTTTAATAATGAGCTCAATTTCTTTGTCATGTAAAGATAGGGTTTCTTCTTCTTCAATTTCTTCTGCAAAATGGTACTTGTCGGAAGGATTTGAATCAGGCATATGGTCTTTTTCAGAAGCACTGTTTTGAATGGCTAATATTGATTTAGAGGGAAGGGGTTCATAATCATTGTCTGAAACCGCCTCGTCGTCATAATTGTCCTCATTTTCTTGATAAGAGGAAAGTGCTTCTAATTGCGCGGATTTTTGAGACTCATTACCGTATATTTTTCTAATGAGGTTGTCGTTTTCTTTTTGTACTGAAGCACCATCTTTTCCTTTTAGCAATTCTAAAGTCAGTTTTTTCAAGTCGTTGAGGTCTCCTTTCATGTCAAAGAGTACCTTATACAGTATTTCTCTTTCATTGGAGAAATCACTAGATTGTTTTTCAGATCCAATGACTGCAGGCAATTGGCTGCTGTGCACCTGTGGGAGGTAGGATTGTAGGGTTTTGACATTTACTTCTCTTGAAGATTCCAATACAGATATTTGTTCCGCAATGTTTCGGAGTTGTCTAATGTTGCCTGGCCACCTGTATTTTATGAGCATTTGAACCGCTTCCTCTGAAAGTCGAATGGTAGGCATCTTATATTTTTGTCCAAAGTCCGATGCAAATTTTCTAAATAAAAGATGGATGTCTTCTTTTCTAGTGCGCAATGGAGGAACCCCTATCTCAATAGTGCTTAATCGGTAATAAAGGTCTTCTCTGAATTTGCCTTCTTGAATGGCTTTGGTCATTTCTACGTTGGTAGCAGCGACTATTCTTACATTGGTTTTTTGGACTTGTGAGGACCCTACTTTTAAGAATTCTCCATTTTCTAGTACCCTAAGGAGTCTCACTTGTGTGGTTAAAGGCAATTCTCCTACTTCATCTAAAAAAATAGTTCCACCATCTGCCACTTCAAAGTAGCCACTTCTGGTTGCTGTTGCGCCTGTAAAAGCGCCTTTTTCATGACCAAAAAGTTCACTATCTATGGTGCCTTCTGGAATAGCTCCGCAGTTTACGGCAATGTATTTTGAGTGTTTTCTGTGGGAAAGTCCGTGAATGATTTTTGGAATAGATTCTTTTCCTACCCCACTTTCTCCTGTAACCAATACGGAGATATCTGTAGGGGCTACCTGAATAGCTTTCTCCAATGACCTATTTAATGTAGGGTCATTTCCAATAATTTCAAATCGTTGTTTAATGGCTTGCAAGTTTTCCATTATGATGAAAGTTTGGTGTGTGAAATGGCTTTTCCTAATAAGGTTCCGGAGGTGCAATCTGTAATTTTTACTGCAACTAGGTCACCAATTTTATAAGTTTCTCTTGGAAATACCACTACGGCATTGTAGTTGTTTCTTCCCATGAGGTCTTTCTCTGATTTTTTAGATACCCCCTCTACCAACACGGTTTCAATTTTACCTATCCTATTTTGAGTGTGCATGGCAGCATGTTTGCGTTGGACGGCTATGACTTCTGCAAGTCTTTTGCTTTTTAAGGTTTCCGGGATATTGTCTGCTAAGTTTTTTCCAGCTGCAGTTCCTGGCCTGTCTGAGTAGGAGTACATATAACCGAAATCATATTTTACATATTCCATAAGGCTTAGGGTGTCCTTGTGGTCTTTTTCGGTTTCATTGGGGAACCCAATAATCATATCTTGAGAAATAGCACAGTCAGGGATTATAGCCCTAATATTGTCTATAAGAGCCATATATTCTTCTCTAGTGTGTTGGCGGTTCATGGCTTTTAGAATACGGTTACTTCCGCTTTGTACGGGCAAGTGAATGTGCTTGCAAATATTTGAATGTGCCGCCATGGTTCTAACCACATCCAAGGTCATGTCCTGTGGATTTGAAGTGGAAAAACGAATTCTCATTTCAGGAAACTTTAGCGCTACTTTTTCTAACAACTGTGAAAAATTTACTGCTGTAGCCTGAGCCATTTGGGTGGCTTTATTAAAATCTTTTTTTAAACCACCTCCGTACCAAAGGTAGCTGTCTACATTCTGCCCTAAAAGGGTCATTTCTTTATAGCCTTTGTCCCAGAGGTCCTGTATTTCTGTAAGTATGGAAAGTGGGTCTCTGGATCTTTCTCTCCCCCTTGTAAATGGGACTACGCAAAAAGTACACATATTGTCACAGCCTCTTGTAATGGAAACAAAAGCGGTAATTTTATTGCTGGCCAGTCTCACAGGAGCAATGTCCCCATAGGTTTCCTCTTTTGATAAAATCACATTGACGGCATTTCTTCCAGCCTCCACTTCTTTAAGTAAATTAGGAATGTCTTTATAGGCATCTGGGCCTACTACCATATCTACAATTTTGGCCTCTTCGAGTAGCTTTGTTTTGAGTCTTTCTGCCATACACCCTAACACCCCTACTTTCATTTGTGGGTTGCTGCGTTTCACGGCCTGAAATTTCTCTAAGCGTTTTCTCACGGTTTGTTCCGCCTTATCTCTAATGGAGCAAGTATTGATCAGCACAAGGTCTGCTTCTTCTAATACCTCTGTGGTGTGATACCCCTCAGCGGCTAATATTGACGCAACTACTTCGGAATCTGAAAAATTCATGGCGCAACCATAACTTTCTATATAAAGTTTTTTTGCGTTTGAGCCTTGAAGGTTTAGCTTCAATGCGGTTCCTTGTATGTTTGGATCAATAGTTTTTTCCATAGGGGAGTAAGCGGTATTTAAAATGGTTTACAAAGATAGTACTAAATTCAAATTAGTGACATTTTGTCATGGATTTTTTGGTCCTTAGTAGGGCTTTATTTAAAGGTGCTATTCAAAACAGATATGACTGAGACCGGTTAAAATAAAAAAATTGACCTACTTTTGTTTCCATAAATACGATCAATGGCAAAGAATTTAGTAATTGTAGAGTCCCCGGCAAAAGCCAAAACCATAGAAAATTTTTTAGGACCAGATTTTAAAGTAGCCTCTAGTTATGGGCATATTGCAGATCTTCCGTCCAAGGAATTGGGGGTAGCAGTGGATGATGATTTTGAAGTAAAATATATAGTTTCCTCCGATAAAAAAGCATTGGTAAAACAATTACAAGTATTGGCCAATAAAGCAGAGATCATTTGGTTGGCTAGTGATGAGGACCGAGAAGGAGAGGCTATTTCTTGGCATTTGTCAGAAACTTTGAAATTAGATAAAGCCAAAACCAAGAGGATTGTATTTAACTCTATTACAAAATCTGCGGTGCAGCATGCGATTCAAAACCCTAGAGAGATAGATTACAATCTTGTCAATGCACAGCAAGCCAGGCGTGTTTTAGATCGTTTGGTAGGTTATGAATTGTCTCCTGTGTTGTGGAAAAAAATTAAGCCAGGACTTTCTGCAGGAAGGGTTCAATCCGTTGCTGTAAGACTTATTGTAGAGAGAGAAAGAGAGATTGACTCATTTAATCCTGAAGCTTCCTTTAAAATTACGGCCCAATTCAAGACCCAGGCTGGGGTATTGTTTTCTGCAAAAATATACAAGACCTTTGCTGACCAAGGGGCTGCATCTGCCTTTTTAAATCAAAATATTGGGGCTCATTTTTCAGTGGCGCAATTGGAAAAGAAGCCTGCGAAAAAAACACCTGCTGCACCATTTACCACCTCTACATTACAACAAGAGGCTTCTAGAAAAATTTATTTTTCTGTATCTAAAACCATGCAAGTAGCCCAGAGACTTTACGAGGCTGGACACATTACTTATATGAGAACAGACAGCGTTAATCTTTCCAAAGAGGCAAAAGAAGCTGCTGCTGCTGCGATTATAGAAAATTATGGAAAATCTTTCTCTCATCCGAGAGATTTTAGGGGTAAGACCAAAGGAGCTCAAGAGGCTCACGAGGCCATTAGACCGACAAATATGATGGTTCAAAATCCAGTGAGTGACAGGGACCAAGCCAAATTATATGACCTTATTTGGAAACGTACCTTGGCTTCTCAAATGTCAGATGCTCAATTAGAAAGAACCAATGTTAAAATTGCGGCCAACACCCATGACGAACAATTCACAGCCAGTGGAGAGGTCATTACTTTTGAAGGTTTTTTAAAGGTTTATCTGGAAGGAGTAGATGACGAAGATCAGGAGGAACAAGAAGGTATGTTACCTGCAATGAGTCTATCTGAAAGCTTGGATTATCAAAACATTACAGCTACCGAACGTTTTTCAAGACCTCCTTACAGGTATTCAGAAGCTTCTTTAGTAAAGAAACTTGAGGAATTAGGTATTGGAAGACCATCTACCTATGCGCCAACCATATCTACCATTCAAAATAGGGGGTATGTGGAAAAAGGTACTATAGAAGGAACCGCAAGGGCATACCAACAGTTGGTGCTCTCTAAAGACGTCTTAAAAGCCAGTACACTTTCTGAAAATGTAGGCTCTGACAAGGGCAAAATGGTCCCAACAGACATTGGCATGATTGTCAATGATTTTTTAGTGGATCACTTTGCTTCTATTATGGATTATCATTTCACGGCTAAAGTAGAAGAAGATTTTGATGAGATAGCTCAAGGCACAGAGGATTGGAAAAAAGTGATGAAAAATTTCTATCAAGACTTTCATCCCAAAGTACTCAATGTAGAGGAAAATGCGGAAAGGGCTTCTGGAGAAAGACTTTTGGGAGACGACCCCAAGTCCGGAAGACCCCTTATTGTTCGTTTGGGTAAATTTGGTGCTATGGCACAAATAGGCCATGCAGACGACGAGGAGAAACCCGTGTTTGCCAGTCTTTTGCCAGAACAATCACTGGGTACAATCACTTTTCAAGAGGCATTGGATTTATTCAAATTGCCCCGTGAATTAGGCACCTATGAGGGTAAAGAAGTTCTAGCCAATGTGGGCAGATTTGGTCCATACATTAAGTTTGGAGAAGCGTTTGTTTCTATGGATAGGGCAGAAAGCGCTATGGATGTTAGCTTTGATAGGGCCGTAGAACTTATTGTTGAGAAGCAAAAAGCAGACGCCCCAATCGCACACTATGATAACCATGAAGTGACTAAAGGGACAGGTCGTTTTGGTCCTTTTATAAAATGGAATGGGCTATTTATAAACGTGAATAAAAAATATGATTTTGATGCTTTATCTACTGCAGACATTGCAGAACTCATTGAGTTAAAAAAGCAAAAAGAAATTGAAAAAGTAATACATGACTGGCCGGAAGCTGGGGTTAGAATTGAAAAAGCCAGGTGGGGACGCCATAATATTTTGAAGGGTAAAGTAAAAATTGAGGGGGAAAAGGAAGTGGCGGTGGAAGTCATGACCTTGGAACAAGCAGAGGCCATCATAGAACAAAAGGCCCCTAAGAAGAAAGCGGCCCCTAAGAAAAAAACGGCTGCTAAGAAAACGACCACTAAAAAGGCATCGGCTGTTAAAGCCAAGCCAAAAGCAACGGCTAAAAAATAGTATTTAATTTCCCTTATCATCTTTTGACATGGCCTTAGAATTTTTACTCCCCGTCTCAGATAAAGTTTTGGCACATAGTGCACTTTTACCGGAGCAGGCTATTGGAAATAAAATAAAAGTACATACGCAAAAATCAGGGATTCCTCCTTTAGATGGCGTTCAATTGGCTTTTTTAGGGGTACATGAATCCAGAAATGCCTTTGAAAAAAAGCCGTATAGATTAGCTATTGACGCCATTAGAATTCAATGGTACAAGCTCATGTTTGGCAATTGGAATAGTGCTGTGGTGGATCTTGGAGATGTGCCAGAAGGTGCTGAGGTTTCAGATACCTACTATGTGTTGAATCAGGTAGTTTCTGAATTGGTTACTAAGGGCATAGTACCCATTATTGTTGGGGCTACTCAAGATATTACCTACCCTATTTACAGGTCTTTTGATCTGAGTGGGAAAATGGTCAATATGGTTTCCGTAGACAGTCGTTTTGACTTTGGCAGCCAAGATGAATTGATTTCATCTCACTCTTATATGAGTAAGATTATCACCGAAAAGCCCAATAATTTATTTAATTTTTCAAACCTTGGTTACCAGAGCTATTTTAACGCTCAGGAGGCCATGGATTTGATGGATAGACTTTTTTTTGATGCTTACAGATTGGGAAGTCTAACCAAAGATTTAAGCGTGGCGGAACCTGTTTTGAGAGGGGCGCACATTGTAGGTATAGACGCAAGGGCTGTTAGGGCCTCTGAAATGGGCGGAGGCAGTGATTTCTCTCCCAATGGTTTTGATGGCAGAGAAATCTGCACGCTTTCTAGGTATGCTGGTTTGAGTGATACTGTGGCTGTTTTTGGAATTTTTGAAAGTGACAATCATCCTCAGAGCACCCAGATGGTTGCTCAAATGATATGGTACTTTATGGAGGGGTATGGATTTAGACATCCTGAATCTCCTTTGGAATCACCAGATAACTTTATTAAATACACCCTCCCTTTTGAAGACAGGGACTTGGTTTTTTATAAAAGCCAGTTTACACAGCGTTGGTGGGTTGGGGTATCTTTTTTAGAGACTGAGGATAATAAAGCCGCAGCTACGGCGTTATTACCCTGCACAGAACAAGATTATTTAGCGGCTTGTAATCACAATATTCCAGAAAGGTGGTTTAAAGCGCAAAAAAAAGGTTTTATTTAAGTAGCATTATGCTATTTTTGTTAACATTATAAAAAGAACATCTATTATTTTGAAAAATATAATCTCATACACAACTGTAAAAACTTCTATATATAGCATGCTAGCTTTGTTATTATTTTTTAGTTGCAAGTCAAATAACACAAAAGGAGAATTAATTGGTGCTCCAGGTCAAAAATGGTTTTCTGAAAAACCATTCGGAATGGAATTGATTCCAAGTGGTTCTTTTGTCATGGGAAAATCTGAGGAAGATATGGCGAGTGCCTTAAACGCTCCCACTAAAACAGTTACGGTAAAGTCTTTTTATATGGACAACACGGAAATTACCAATGCGGAATACAGACAATACGTGAACTGGGTCAAGGATTCTATTGTGCGTGTAAAATTAGCTGTTTTAGCAGACGATTTAGGTTTAACTCCGGAAGATGAAGGCATTGGTTTATATGCCTTTAAAGAGTCAGATACTACGGACATGACTCCTTATGAAAAATACAAGTTCTACAATGCTCCAACAGATCCTGAAAATCCTTACGCTGGATACACTTTAAATAGGACAGAAGACATTATTTGGAATACAAAAGATTATCCTGACGAGTATTATGCAGAGGTCATGGACCAGCTTTATTTATCTGAAGAAGAGGCGTATAACGGTCAGAGAAGTTTTAGGGTTAAAGAATTAAAATACACTTACAATTGGTTGGATACAGACGCTGCTATTGCAGCGCGTTCTGACAATAGAAAAAATTATATCAGAAAAGAAGTGGCTATGGTGTATCCTGACACAACCGTTTGGATTAAAGACTTTGCCTACGCTTATAATGAGCCCATGCACAACGACTACTTCTGGCACGACGCTTATTCAGATTATCCAGTTGTTGGGGTTACTTGGAAACAGGCTCAGGCTTTTTGCCATTGGAGAACAAAATTAAAGAATGATGATCAGCGTGTTAGGGGAGCCCAAACAGTAAATCCTTTCAGACTTCCTACAGAGGCAGAATGGGAATACGCTGCTAGAGGAGGAATTAAAGGCGGTACTTACCCTTGGGGAGGACCCTATTTGTTGGGAGATAATGGTTGTTTTATGGCTAATTTTAAACCTCAAAGAGGTGATTATGCTTCAGATACAGCGCTATATACTGTGGAAGCTAAATCTTATGCAGCCAATGACTACAACCTTTACAACATGGCAGGGAATGTGTCTGAATGGACCGCTTCTTCCTTTGATCCAGGTTCTTATGAATACGTGTCTACCATGAATCCTTTTGCCGGAGATAAAAACAATCCAAAGAAAGTGATTAGAGGAGGTTCTTGGAAGGACGTTGCTTATTTCTTGCAGGTAAGTACAAGAGATTTTGAATATCAGGACACTGCGAGAAGCTATGTTGGTTTTAGAACGGTTCAAGATTTTATGGGGGAATCTGGAGAGAAAGACAGAAGACAGTAATATTGAGGTCTTAGTTCCTGAATCATAGTAAAGACATTAAGAAAACAAGAAATTTAAAAATTAGTAGAACAAGAATCATTCAAAAGCAATTTTTTTTATGATTTTTACTTTTAAAACCAACATTATTTAATAGCATGGCAAAGTCATTAAAACAAAAGAAAGTAGAAAATATGGTTTACGGCCTTGGGGCGGCTGTAGTAATCTTAGGAGCGTTATTTAAACTGACTCACTGGGAGCTTGGTCCTTTAAATGGCACAGTGCTCTTGGCTGTAGGACTTTTTACTGAAGCAGGAATTTTTGTCTTTTCTGCTTTTGAAACACCAGAAGATGATTATGATTGGACCCTCGCTTATCCTGAATTAGTAGGTGGGCAAAAGAGCGGTGTAGCCCATCCTGCAGATGCAGATGGTATGCTGTCCAAAAAATTAGACCAATTGCTTCAAGATGCGAAATTAGACGCTGCTTTAATGGAGCGCCTTGGAAGTGGCATCAAAAATTTTGAAGGAGCTGCAAGAAATATAGCGCCTACTTCTGCTGCAATTGAATCTACAGAAAAATATGCTTTAGAGTTAAAACAGGCTGCTTCACAAATGCAGGCTTTAAATGACCTATATAAATCTCAACTAGACAGTGCAGGCACTCAAGCAGCGGTCCAAGAAACTATTGCGCAAAATGCTGCTGCATTAAAGGCTCAAATGGAAGCCATGACGGCTAATTTAGAAGCACTCAACGGGGTGTATAACGGTATGTTGCATGCCATGAACAGAAAGTAATAAGATATGGCGTCAGGCAAATTGTCCCCAAGGCAGAAAATGATCAATCTTATGTACTTAGTGTTTATTGCTATGTTGGCCTTAAACATGAGTAAAGAAGTGTTGACTGCATTCGGATTGATGAAAGAAAAATTCGAATATTCCAATGCAGAAATGACTTTGGTAAACCAACAGTTTTTTGATGGTTTGCAAATTAAGGCAGCTGAAAACCCGAATAAATTTGGTCCTTTATTAGAACAGGCAAACCAAATTAAAATAGCATCACAAGTCTATGGGGACTATTTGGAGGGTTTAAAGACATCTATGACGGCAAAATACGAAGACAAGCAAGATTATGAAAGGATGGATAGAACGGACTATCTTGACCAATTGTTCTTTAATGGTGACAATTACTCCAAAGAAGGGAAAGAATTTATAGCGCAATTGAATGCTTTTAAAACTACTTTAAATGGAGCCATTCCTTCTAATTTAACCAATGTTATTAAGGCCTTGGATAGAAGATTCTCTGTTGGAGATGCCCAGGGAATGTTACAAGACAGGGAAGGTAAAAACATT
>Ga0206124_10000443_pt1 | contig 33470 bp, 33 predicted proteins | sample Helgoland_Spring_3_FD_148671 | JGI IMG/M metagenome (GOLD analysis project Ga0206124, IMG submission 148671) | Pelagic subsurface seawater microbial communities from Kabeltonne, Helgoland, North Sea - Helgoland_Spring_Bloom_20160321_2 | ecosystem: Environmental > Aquatic > Marine > Epipelagic ... | reverse complement strand
ATATAAGGAATTATAAACTGTATAATGAATTATAAAACTCTTTATATACTATATAAGGAATTATATACCATATATAAGGAATTATAAACTGTATAAGAAACAAATTAATAATTATTTAAGCAATTATCGCATTCTGTATATTCATCACTAAATGGTGTAAATATTGTTCCACAAGTGCAACATTCTTTTAAATCCATAAAATCTAAATAATTAAAAAAACATTCACGACAAATATCGTTATTATAAATAACTTTTTTACACATATGACATTGTTTTTCCAAACTAACATTATGAAAATTGTTGATTAACGAATCCATTAATTTATTTTATATTTTGCTATCATTTTTTAAATACTCTATTACATTATCTGAAGCAACTTCTAATAATATAAACTTTTTAATAACCTTAATAGCATCAATATCCAAATATTCAATTGCATTTTCTTCAGTTAAATCTAAGTTTTTCTTATGACATTGAGCACAAATTCTACAATTAACTACTTCAATAATATCATTATTACACCTTGTATAAGTAATTTTAGGATAACGATTACCATTATACGGTTTAAGTTCAAATAAATAATTATTGTTAGCATCTTGAATACGACATTCGTCTGATAACATTCCACACGGTCCTGAACAAAAATGAAAGTTACTATGATCTAATACAATTTTAACCATATTTTATATAAATAAACAAATATATATGTCGTAATTTTTATATATAAAAAAATATATTTATATATTTATATATGGATATAGAAGACATTGTAGAGGATTTTAAAAATATTACAGATGTTGAAAAGTTTAGACTGAGTATTCAAAAAAAATATAAAATAGTTTTATCTAAACCCGATCTTATTAATATTTATAATCAATTAAATCTTAATGACGAAAATCTTAAAAATCTTATTATTAAAAAAAGACAAAAATCTACATCAGGTGTTATTGTTATAACGGTTTTAACATCAGGTAATCCATCTTACGAAGAAGATGGTAAAATAATAACTAAAACATTTAGTTGTAAACATAATTGTGCTTATTGTCCTAATGAAAAAGCACACGAAGGTAATGGATGGATTGATCAACCAAGAAGTTATTTATATTCAGAACCAGCCGTTTTACGTGCAAATGCAAATGACTTTGATCCTATAAAACAATTTAATTCACGTGTATCTACTTTAATTTCTATGGGACATACAATAGATAAAATTGAATTGATAGTATTAGGAGGAACTTGGTCTCAATATCCTAAAAAATATCAAGATTGGTTTATTACTTCAATTTATTATGCGGCAAATACATTTTATAATCCTAGATCTATGTATTCTTTAGAACAAGAGATAACAATTAATGAAACCGCAAAAATACATATAATAGGTTTAACATTAGAAACTCGTCCTGATACTATAGATTTAAATGAAATTAAAGAATTACGTAAATATAATTGCACTAGAGTTCAATTAGGAGTTCAACATACTGATAATAATGTTTTAAAAAAAATACAAAGAGGTCATACTATAGAACAAGCTTACAATGCTATTAAATTATTAAAAAATAATTGTTTTAAAGTTGATATACATTTAATGCCTAATCTTCCTGGATCAAATTATGAAAAAGATCAAGAAATGTTAAATAACGCTCTATATAATCCGGATTTAGAAGCAGATCAATATAAAATATATCCGTGTGCTGTAGTTCCTTGGACTAAAATAAAACAATGGTTTGATGAAGGATCTTATATACCTTATGATGATACTTTATTATTCCAATTAATTAAAGATTTTAAAATAAAAGTTCAAAAATGGAAAAGACTTAATAGAATTATTCGTGATATACCATCTTCGTATATTACTGGTGGATATAAAGATGTTAATATGCGTCAATTATTACAAACCGATATGAAAAAAAATAATTGGAAATGTAATTGTATTAGATGCCGTGAAGTTAAAGATAATAAGATAACTGAAAAAATAGAACAAGTTTGTAGTGTATATAAAGCATCACAAGGAACTGAATATTTTATATCATTTGAAACTTTTAAATATCTTATAGGATTTATAAGATTACGATTAAACAATAATTATGAAAATACTGTAAATATATTAAAAGATTGCGCATTAATTAGAGAACTCCACGTTTATTCTAGTCTTACAGATGTAGGTGGAGACGTTGAAGATTCTTATCAACATAAAGGTTTTGGTAAAAAATTAATTAAAAAAGCAGAAGAAATAGCATTAAAATGTGGTTATAATAAAATAGCAATCATAAGTGGCACAGGAGTACGTGATTATTATCGTAAAATGGGATATACATTAGACGAAACGTATATGATCAAAAACTTATAAATAAATAATTCTATTGTTCTTTTTATAATATTATTATTTGCAAGTAATAAATAATATAAATGCAAATAATATAACATTATTATCATATATAGATTTTCCGGTTTATTTACTAATTGTAAATAAACAATACAAAAACCGCATTTTCTAAAAGAAAGATGCGCAAATAAAGATTCTATCGTTTTATTTCTATGTTCAAGATAATGTGATAATCCGTAAAATAATATTACAAATAAATATAATATTATATTTATAGTATCATTATACATTAAATGAAAATAATATAAAATAGCATTAATACGATCTATATTATGTAATGATCTATTATAATCTAAAAACCAATATAAAGCTGATATAAAACTTGTAAAAATTGTATGAATATATAGTAAGTAATTAACAGAAAATGAAATAGTATAAAGTGGAAATAATAACCAAAAAGAATTGATACCTAAAATAAATCTATACATTCTTATATATTATTATATAATTTCTTATAGTTATACCCACCATATAAATAATCTATAATATATATGTAATAATATAGGTATTAGGCATAAATTATATAATATATTTTTAATTGATAATTTATAACAATATGATAATATAATCATACATATTATTGACTTAAAAGGTATCATTCTATTACTTTGTAATATCGTAATTTTACTAAATATACCTAGACTTAACATTATAGCAGGATATACTAACAATAAAGGTAATGTTAGAATACCAGTATAATAAAAGAAATAATGAATATGTTTAAGAATACTAAATGATGATTTTGAAATATCTTTCATAATTATATACATACTTGTATTAAATGTTTAACTCTAAAAAATGATAACATAAATAATATATTATCAAATGTCAAATATAGAAAATACTCTTAAAGAAAATATAGGTAAATCTTTATTTCATATACCATCATTAAACAAATATGTTGGATGGATTAATTTAATCAGTTTCTCATTTATGTTTAAACCCATTGGTATCAATCGCACAATCAATGAGGATGTTATAAATAAAAGAGTAAAAGAAAATGAAGATTCTTATCTAGCTACTCAAAAATATTATGATTTTGGAAATGCTGAACTGGTTGTAATTCGTGAATATAATGATAATATCTTATACATCATTGATGGACAACATCGTTTAGGAACTATGCAAAATTTAAAAATAAAATATCCAGATCGTGATCTTATTATAAGTGTAAGTATTTACGTTAAAGATACAATCCAAGAAACTGTAAAATATCTAAAGCATTTTCAAAATCAATATCCGTCAGACGATAGGTTGTTTTCAGCAAACCAAGGAGAAAGAGATCAACTTGATAAAGTTTTGGCAATATTCAACTATGAATATCCCGAAGTATTCTCACAATATAATAAACATATTCTTAATCTTATAAGTAAAAAAGATAAATATTATAAAGAACCAAATAGACCATATTTATCTAATGGTATGATATCTGATTTTATTCGCAATCCTGAAGTTAAAATTAATAAACTGAATGATCCTAATATTACAAGTGATGATATTAAGATGATAAATAATAAAATAAAAGAAAATCTTCAAATGTATAAAGGCACTATAAATCATAATTTAATTGAAAACGAATTGAAAGGTTGTTATTTTGGTATAATTCGTAAAGACAATAAAAAACTAATTGAAGCTATAAATACATAAAAACATTATTATTATGTTAGAATATATACAATATATGGATAAATCTATTTTATTTAATTATATTGTAGAAATACAATAGTAGATGATACAACTGATGAAATTATAAATATTTATAAAGAATGACCAGATTTAGGTAAAATGAAAGAAACTTATGTTCAATATAAAAAATCCAGTATATTTAGATTATTTTTAAAATAAAATATCAAAAAATGAATATAACAGAATAGTAAATAATAAAAAAGTATTATGTAAAAATACTAAATGTATTAAAAAAACTTATATAACTCCAAAAATATATATATAAAAAATGTAGATTGGAATGAATTAAAGTTTTGTTGCCATAAACACGGTATTAGAAGTTGTTCTAAAGAACTTAAGTAACAAGCAAATCTAATTGATCATTAAATTGTTGTGTCTTTTCTTCAAGTGTTCCTATATCAGGAAATTTTGGTAATGATAATATATTATTTGTTTTTTTTATAAGTCTTGTAGGAATATAAGGATAATGAAATTGTTCTAATAATCTTCCATTACTAATTCCTTTTTGTATTACAATAATAGTTTTATCAGAACTATTATCATAATCTGTTTCATCTATTGTAAATAATTCTCCTTTATAAATATAAAAATCATTGTCATCATCTATTTTTCCTAAAAATATAGGAAATTGTATTGCTCCTATTTTTATATTTAAAGTTATATTATATTCATTTTCTTCAATTGCTTTGGCAATTCCAACTAATCTAATATTTTTATAAATATTATCATTAACTTCTAACGTTTTCTGTTTTGTAAAATATTTAATTTTTTTAAATATTTCTTTTAAGTTATCAGTTGTAAATGGTTTTCTACCTAATGCAACATTTTCAGGAACTTTACCTGTTTTATGACAATCTAAAACATAATTATAAATATTTACAGTATCATAACAATTTACATAAGTTTTTCCATTAATTACGGTCTTTATTTTAGATAAATATTTAATTTTTTTAGCGTGCATATCAGCATACAATTCCATTGTAAATGGCTCAGTACCGGTTAAATCACATTTGTTTTTTAAAACTTCATCTAATCTGTTTTTAAAAACTTTATCTACTCTATTTTTAAAAACTTCATCTAATCTTTTTGCGTCTAATTTTAATTCAGTTTTAATAGCACTTAAAGATTTTTTACCACCTCCACTATATTGCATTAATTGTTTTGCTCGTGTATTGCTAATCTTACCATTTAATTCTGCAATTTTTAATTCTATTAAAAGTTCTTCAGAGTTTTCTATATTTGTTCCATCATATATATATTCGTAAAACTTACTTTTAAGATCATCAGTTAAAATAACATCACTTGATTCTTCATATAAAGTGCTACTACTACTTGCTCTAGTTTTACTAAAAGCAGATAAAGATCTTTGTGTAGTTTTAATAGGTAAATAACCATATTCAAGATCATCTTTAGTTCTATTAATAGAAACCGAAAAATATGGTGATACTTTCTTACCTAAATGTTCTTTATTATATTCTTTTAGTTTTCGATCATATTCTTTTATTTGTATATTATATTCATTTATTTTTTTACTATATTCGTTTAATTGTCTATCTTTATCGTTATCAATTAAATTAGTTAATTTTATTTTTAATTCTACAAGATCTTCTTTTGAAGCTTTAGAAATATTTGATTCTAAATTTAATTTACGATTTTTATAAATTATTAATTCTTGCGATAAAATTGGATATGTAGGTATTTCGGGTGGGTTTGGTAAATTATCATATGGATCTTTAACAAAATTATATACCACTTGTTTATTTGATTCCATATGTATTTCTTCAATATCAAAAATAGCAGAAACTAAAAATTTGCTATAAGTTGTATTATCTACGGTCATAATACAGTTATAAATAATATTTACATAATAATTACCGTGGTCATCTAAATAATTATAATCCATTTTAGTTTCTTTAATTCTTTCAAAAATATCTTCTTTTCCAAACAAATTAATTAAGTGTGATATACAATGTATTCTCGTTTTCATATTTTTAATAGTTTCCGGTAAAACATTTGTATCAATATCCAACATTTCTTCAAAATATGAAATATATTCAGGTTGTTCTAATTCTATGCGATTTGCCAATTTTGTTAGTGGTAATATTAAAACACAAAGATCGTAAATATATTCATTTACCATTTCAATAAATACTTCTAGATTTTCATCTAACATAATATCTTTTAATACATCAGGTATAGTCGGATATGTTTTAGCCAAATTAGAATTAACTTCAAATTGCATTGCTATTATTTTGTATAAAAAGTAATTAAGATTAAATTCACTAACATTATTATCCTTTAAATAATATGCCGTAAATAAATAATCAAAATCAAACTTTTTTAATTTAACCTCTTTACCATTTCGTTTATAAAAAGACAAATCAATTGAAGTAGAATTAAAAGTATAACAATGTGTTGTTGGTAATTTAGTAGTAATATTAGGTTCATTTACTGAAACTAAATATTCTAAGAACGATTTATACAATTTAACATATTCTTTATCAGAAACAATAGATACTTCAATAATTTCATCAGTATATGGATTAATTTCAGGATTATCACGCCATTTTTTTAATTTACTTTTAAGTTCTTTATCTGTTATAAAAATATTAGGATTCTCAAATATCTTTTGTGGAATAGATAAAGTTTCCTTATTAACTTTTTTATGAATTAAATCTATTGCAACCGGATTACTGTATAGCTCATCCCAATCTGGATTTTCTAATTTTTTAATTGCTTCAATATCATTTGAACGACATATCTTTTTAATTTTTAATTGTTCTGTAGGTTTATATTCACTGCGAAGTAATTTACTACCATTCGGGTTTAAAAATAAATTATCATAGTTAATGTTATCCGGATTTTTATCTAATATTTTAATAGCATTTGGATTTGCTGATAATCTAGAATAATCAATTATATCTGGGTTCTTTTCTAATATTTTAATAGCATTTGGATTAGCTGACAATCCTGTCAAATATTTATCTTTAAATTGTAATATTAAAAGCTCATTATATTTATTAGGATCAATCAATACTGAATATAAATATGTATCTTTAACGAAGTTAAAATCATTTAATAAATATAGTAATATACCTGGATTAGCTAATAATTTACACCAATCTATTTTACTTTTTAAACTATCATATTCAGTTTTAGTTAATGTTTTCTCATATTCTATTCTTTTTTCTAATATTTTAATAGCATTTGGATTTGCAGATAATCCTTCCCAACCATAATTATCAATAGTGTTTTTATTTATCCAATATCTTAACGACATTTTAATTAAAAAAAATAATAAAATTATTTACAATTACAATTAAATCTTATAATTAATACAATAATTAATGTTATTGTAAATGCTATTATAAACACTTTAAATAACATTTAATTATTCAGTAAAGGTTAAAACCTTATGTAATATTTCTTTTTGCACATTCTTAGGTGCTTTACTTGCCGTAATAATATCAGCCATTTTATATTCTTTACAAACAAAAAATAAGTAAATATTAGGATCGTGTCTAATAAGTTTTAAAAACTTACTCTTATGTTTTAAATGTTCATCATAAGTGCAAGGATATACAAGTAGATTTTCTTTTTTAAATGTTTCAGTTAAATTATCAATTTTAGTTTGTAATATTTGTTTTTTATACTCTTTAGCAAGATGATCGTTTAACATTATATATTCATCACTAATTAGCATATACACAATAGGTATAGTTTTATAATTGTTTTTAATAAGCTTATTATAATACTGTAGATCAAACATATGTATATATACATATTAACTTTTAAATCATTTTTTATAACTGTCAGGAACTTTAGTTATAATTTTACCATTTTCAATATAAGCATTCCGCTGTTTTTCTTCAGTAACTTTAAATACACATCTAGTTACCTTATCATTACATAACATCATAGCCAAAGATGATACAACTAAACTAAAAGACCATTTAAAATAATGAATATATTTAAGATCTTTAATTTTATTTAAATATGGTTTAATTTTATTACCAGTCATAAATGTAGTTCTAATTATCATAAAGCAATCATTTGGTATATATGGTTGTCTTAATTCAACTTCACTCAATGGATAATCTTTATCAAATACAATATTATGAAGTTTTTTAAAATCAGTAATAGCATTTTCTTCTGTAATTTTAACAGGAGTATTAAAAGAGTTTAATTTATCTACATCATTTTGAAAATTAGCTTTCAATAAATCATACATACCGAACGAACTAAAGACACATTGATTTGACATCAAACAAAATAAAATATTATTTGCTCTATTATCAATAATATTAAAGAAATCTTCTTTTACTGGTTCTTCAATAATAGTATCATCGTTAAGTTTCATTACGTAATCAAATTCATTTGCAATTTCTTCCCAAAATGTAAATAACATATAATACGATAAATTACGATATTCTACATTATACCAATCTGTGGTAATATCTGTTTTTAAAATAGTATTAAGTTTATCTTTATCAATATTATCAGGTGTGGATAACTTAATATCTTTAAAAGAAACTAGATTAGAACAATCTGATCTTATGCCTAAAAGTATTTCTTCTTTATCTTCTTTTGATAAATCTTCATTTAAAATATAGACATTATGTTTATGGGTATGATTATAGTTTTTAAATAAGAAATATAAGGTAGTCTTAAGGTATATTTTACGGGAAGATTTAGTAAAAATAAAAATACCGGTTTTCATTTATTGTAAAAATATTGTCATAGCTTTATGTAAAATGAATGTGTTAGACGAAAGATTTAAATCTTTCGCTTTTTCAAGTATTTCTGAAAATGAAGAATATAAAAAACTTTATATAATATCATTACATAATGATGATGATAATATTAAAGATAATATACCTTATATATATACCATATTTAAATTAAAACAAATACAAATAAATAATAATAATTATGAAATACCAAAACTAATAAAACATTTATGTTTTTTAGATAAAAAAACGGATAAACTTATTGTAGATGATAAGACTTTAAATTATATTGATGAATATATAAGAAATCTTTCAAAAATTGAACGATTACTATTATTAATAAGGAGTGATCTAAACAATATGGATTTTTATATGTTAAGAGCCGTAAGCGAACTTATAGATGATATTAATTTAATTATTTTTGAGTTTGAAATATCTATTAATTTTTTTAAGACAACTGAGAATGTTAATAAACTACAAGATCTTAAACATTTATCAGAAAATATAAAATCAATGATAACAAGTAAGGTAATCTATTTAGATATATTAAACTCTCGTATTTTAAGTATAGTTTCATTATCTGCATTACCTGTATTAGTTTTAATGACTATTTGGAGCACTACTGTTAAAAGAGAAGACAGTATTTTATACAAAAATAATTTTAAATTTGCTTATAGATCAACGTATTTATTATCAATATTACTAGTGCTTGGAATTATATACAAATATCGTAAAGATTTTCATTGACATTCACCATTTACACATTTTAAACCAGGAGCACAATCTGTATCATCTCTACATTTTTGAGTAAAATTATTTGCGTTATTATCACGTTTTAATTCAAAATATACAATAAACAAAGCAACAATAAAAGCACTTACAATCAAGAAAAAACTGGTTTGTTTGAAAGACATCATATAAAGATATATGTCGTTTTTAATTATAATAATGGAAAATAATAATACTGAGATTTTATCTGTTTTAAACAATATTAATGAGAATATTAAATTAGTTGTTGAAGAACTTAAAAAATCAAATGATAATAAAATGAAAAATACTCCCAATCTATTTGATTTATTTGGTGGTATGAATTCTCCCGACGAAGAAGAAGAAGATGAAGAAGAAGATGAAGATGAAGATGAAGATGAAGATGAAGAAGAAGAAGAAGAAGCAGAGGAAGAAGCAGAGGAAGAAGCAGAAGCAGAAGCAGATACAACTAAATAGATATTGAATTTTCTTGATACCATTTAATAACATTTGGATGAACTTTAAAAGAATCACGATGAAGATTAATAATTTTAATATTTTCTAATTTTTTACCACGTGACAAAGCAGTATAACCTTGTCCATATTCAAATATTTTAGAACCTAAATCTATTTCTACGTAATCAATAGTAGAGCCTTGACTTTTATGTATAGTGAGAGCATATGCAAGTTTAATAGGCATAAACATAATGGTAAGATTTTTAATATAATTATTTTTATATTCCTGTGGATAATAATTAATTTCGTGTATTAAACCATTTAAGGTTTTTACAAAACAACTAGATTTATTAATATCTACCACAACACCTCTAGTTCCATTAACCAATTCATTTTCAATACTAATATTACGAGTTATCATAACTTGCGAACCTACACATAAAAATATTGTATATTCATTTAATTTTTGTTTTAGATTATCATTAACATCCTTTGTAAAATAGGCAACAAACATATTTGATTTTGGTTCATTTACCAATATTTTTTTTATTTCTTTTTGATTAATTTTATCAACATCCACATTGTTAGGATATAATTTAGTTGGTTTAATATCTGTAAAACTAATTTCTTTATTTTTAATTAAAATATCATATATTTGCTGTGTTAATTTACCAAAACGCAATTTTGCCAAAATTAATTGAAAAAGCTTGTCATCCGTTTGACGGATTAATTCAGTTAATTCAATAATCTTAGGATTAAGCGTAAGCCAAGATGAACTTAGAAAACAAAAGTTATTAGTAACCGGTGGTAATTGAAAGAAATCACCTACAAAAATCATTTGTATTCCACCAAATACTTTATCCGTATTTTTACAAGCTTTGAGTATATCCGAAATAGTATTACAAAGAATACTATCAAGCATAGATACTTCATCTATAATCAATAGATCTAAATCTCTTATTTTTTTATAAGTATCACATTTAGTTGATGTTAATTTCTGAATATGTTTGAAAACATTAGTATCTGGTTTAAGTTTAAAAAAAGAATGTATAGTAGTTCCACCAACATTAATTGCCGCACATCCCGTTGTAGCAGTTATACCAACATTTTTATGAAGTAATTGAGGCATAATTACTTGTAATACAAAAGATTTACCTGTTCCTGGCGAACCTGTTAAAAATATAGTATCACCATTTAATATACTCTGTATAACGTTTTCCTGTTTTTTTGCTAACATTACTATAATCTTATATTATAATTCATTTTTATATAAGATCATCACTGAATAATACCATACAACAGCATATAATACTAAAAAATGTAATATAGCACACAATGAGATTATATTATACCAAACAAGATTATTATTTATACTAAACAACACTATACAACACAATATGATACCATATATTACTATATTATATTTTGTAATATTATATACCATACCTCAGTCATTTAAATATAAAAATAAATCTTTATATACTATACAATCTATGTAATTTAGTTGAAAGCGTCATTTCTATATAATGTCTATTATCATTATCATATGCTTGCATATTATGTTTATCTAATATACATTGTATTTTTCCAACAACTTCATTCCATATATAAGTTTGTAATTCTTTATAATTTTTTTCTTTACCCGAAAATCCACTATAATAATCATAATCTTCTTTATATTTCAAAAAATAAATAAAATAACCATAATCACGTTCTATTTCATCAAATAATGCCCATATTAAAGGCGTCTTAATATTCTTACAATGAAATATATATGTGTATTTAGTTTGCATTATATATGTATTAACGTATCAATTAATTTAAGTGTGCTATCGTTTATTATAGATTGCATAGAATTACATATTAATTCTGCTGATTTTCTTATATCTATTTCATTATCTCCATAAGTATAACTAATAGTATTATATGTTTTTGCTGCCAACCATTTTTTAAGATACTCTGCAGAACATCCAAACATTGCACACGTCTTATCTTTACCAAATATTTCATACAATGATACAATCTTATTCTTTGTTTTATTAAAAATTTTCTGTTGATGTATCCATTTACGAATTTTTTTAACATCCAAACTAGTAATATTATTGTTAGGTTTATTCCAGTTTTTCAATGCTTTTATTTTACTATCTACTGTTTTTAAATTATCAAAATTAGTGTTCAATATCATTACACATATTTCATCTTTTGACATAGATTTCAACCATTTAAAAGTATCTTTATAAATTATTTGATTCATCGACATTATGTTTTTATTTTATTATGTTATCATTTTTATTTCTATTTTTTTACGTTTTTTTAAATAACCAACTATTTGTAATAAAGAATCGCACAAGTCATCTGCTTTACTTTTATATTCTTTAAATATACTTTCTAAACGCTCATTGTCTTTTATCATTAAACAACATATTTCTATTGCTTTTTTCTTATTATTCCTATATTGCTCTGCTTTACTACAAGTTTTATCCATCTCATAACCTTCCAATTTTATTGAAGCATTTACTTGAACTATATCAATAACATAATTATCGTAATGTTTTAAATTAAAAAAATAACCATATATTAACATTTGTATGGTTTTCATAACACCTTTAGACGGTTGATTTTCTAATAAAACTAGATCTATTTTTTCATCGTTAATTTCTTTAATTTCACCTATCAATTCATCCATTCTTATGTAGATCATTTGCGATAATTCCGCTATACTAATTGATTTTTTCATTTTTTCAAATAATCTTATAACTTTCCACACAATAAGTTTATTATCTAATAAAACCGAACATCCTAAATTAATAATACCAATATCAAATGAAACTACTAACATTTTATATATTACTTATTTATTTATTCTTTATAGTGCTTTTCCATCCAATCTACCATTAGTTTAAAACCGTGTATTAATGCGTAATCTACCGTTTTAGTATCTATATTAATATAAAATCCTTCTTCATTTGTCGTAGTTGTTATTAAAGAATCGTGATTGTTAATTACCAATGTATTATCATTAATTTTACTTGATGTTGATATATAATTTTGTTTTCTATAATATATATTTAATAAATTATTAAAATATTCGAAATTAGTTAGTTTATGACCTTTTTCATATTGCTTCACTGATGTATTAAACTTATGTATTATTGATAATATTTGATTCTTAGGAATATTGGGAAAATATTCCAATAATGTATTACTTGTTATACAACCATCGCAATACAAATAACCATCTATTTCTACTGGTGTTGATGCTATAGGAACAGATGAAGATGCTTTTATAGCATCTGCAACTAAGATATCAGGTGTATTATCTGTATTAAATAATGTAAGTTCTCCGGTGCTTACACATAATGCTAATATATGTAAGTTTTTTCCGTATTTTTTAGATATATCAGCAAATGTTAGACCTTTAAATTCACTTAATCCTTCCTCCATTATATCAAAATATATTGATACATCTTGAATACCTTTTTCATATATTATATTAATTAATTTATCATACGGTATTAACTTAAATTCTTCCATTTCTACTAATTTATAAAATAACTTTTCTATTCTTGAGATGTCAATATTTAAAATAATAAAATAAGCAGTTATTGCACCAAACGATACACCTCCTATATCTTTTATCTTATCAAAATAATGTGGATAGGCTTGCATATATCTTATAATTCCTAAGTTATATAAACCCCATAAATGACTTCCTGATATAAATAAATGTGTTAAATCTGTCATTATTATTTAAATATAATGTTAAACATTTGTTGATCCAAACCCTCCTGTATTCCTTTTAGATTCCAATACATCTTCTATTTTCATTTCAATAAATTTTGGAAATACTTGCTTTCTCACTATCAACTGACAACACTTAAATGGATATTCAATATCTACAGCATCATCACACACCTTTGTTAATCCTACATACAAATTACCCTTATAACTACAATCTATTATACCTATACTATTACTTAACATATATCCGGATTTCACTATAGATGATCTAGGAACTATTTCAACATAATAACCTACCGGAATATTTAAACAAATACCAGTATCATACAATGTAGTTTTAGAATTAAGTTTTTTATGTTCATTTAAAATACTAATATCATAACCTACATCACTAAAATTAGCTTTCGTTGGAATTATAGCATCTTTGTTAATTTTAATAAAATTAATTACAGGTTGATTACAATCTATTATTTTATTAAAATTACTATCATCATATAAATGTTCCGTAGATTCTGCATACAATTTACCCATTAAATCAATATAATTAACTTTTGAAATTATAATATTATTATCTTTCATTGTATAAGGCACTGTGATCATCTTAAGAAATTCTTCATTATTATACGGAATCTTTAAATTAATATTACTAGTGTCTAAAATACCAACAGCATCTATAATACCTAAAATAACATCAGCATTATACGTAAAATCTTTATATATTTCATAATTTTTATAAGGAATTGTAGGAGATACTAAATTCCATCCTGTTAAATAATATGACTTTTCCATTTTTATAATTGTTATTCTCTTAGGAGTTTATATCATTTTTATAATATTAAATGTTCAAAAATATATTAAAATACAATAGTGGTTATAAGATCAAGTGTAGAACATTGTGATCCTACAGTCATTTAATATATAATAGAATTATTTACACCACTAAAGGTTAAGATAAACGAAATACCTAAAGATTTTAAGAGTTATAACATTTTTTTTGATATTTATTATTAATAATATAAATATCTTTAAGTTTTTTAAAATATATTTTCTGTTCTTTGTCTGTTAATCTACGAGGACATTTTGAAATTATTAAATTTAATAAAGTATCATCATAATATGAATAAAAATATTCAGTAGTTGGTTTAATACAAGGCTTAATACCTGTAAAAAAATAAACTATTTTTTCCAATATTCTCCATATTCCAATACCGTCATATATATAATTTGTATAATTATTAATTACACCATATTTCATTTCTGGATTAATTGAATGATGATGCGAATGTTCTTTGTGTGATATAAATAATCCATATTTTTGCATAAATTTAACAAATGAATTGTTTTCACAATCTCTTTGATGTGCTAGTCTATGTATATAATTTGCTAATGTTGATACTATAAATAAAGTTATAAAGAAAATATAAATGCTAATATTAATGAAGTTCTAATATTATCAAAGAAACTATTCATTACAATCATTCTAGGATAAAAGTGATGCATTGTATTGTGAAATGCAATATCATTAATAATAGAACTACTTGTATTAAACTCCAAATAATTGTCCTCAAACCAATGAATTAATGCCGTAATAAAATCAGCTATTAAATAACCAATAATTATTTGTATAATAACATTTATAATATTAAGATCAAGTGTAGAATATCGTTATCCTACAGTCATTTAATATATAAAAACATTTCTTTATATATTAAAAAAATGGAAAAACAAATAATAGAATTATTTACACCACTAAAGGTTAAGATAAACGAAATACCTAAAGATTTTAAGAATAAAATTCTTAGTAATACGAAATATACATATGATAAATATGTAGATAATGAAATGCTAAACAAAATAGTATTTGAATTAATGAATATCTTAGATGATATTTTAAATAAAATTAAAGATCTAAATATATCTTTTATAACTACAGAAGATAATGTAGAAACTTATCTATATTACAATAATAAAAAATTAGAATTTAATAATGATTATTTTGTTAAAACCTCATCATTATACTTAGAATATAAAAATAAATGGTTTGGTATTAAAAGTGATTTTAGTGCTGATATTGATGTAATTCGTGCTCAAGATATAAGATTTTTATTTTTAAAATCTATTTTATCAGCATCTGTATAATAATACGAAATACTAATCATTATGTAAGGCGACATTAAATCATTTTAAATATATAAAATCATTTTTATACCAACCTAAACAACTAAAATAAACTAAAAATAAATATTTATAATAACACTTATCAATACTATAAATTGAATAATCAAATCCTACATATACACTCCATATTAGTAGATACACTAAATTATCTAATATATCAAGTTCATTTATAGTTACTTTATTATTTTTTAAATATACCACTGAATACGTAAATGGTATAATATGTAAAATTATATTAACAATACCAAAAGAACCTAAAGATATTCCACATCTTTTAGGTATTTTATATATCAACCTAGGATCTAATAAAAACATTGAATGAAACATAATACATATAGTTATATTATTCATAATTACTTGTTTATTATAACAATCTAACCACATTGAAATAATATTCCAAATTGTAAATTGTTTAAAAAACACATTCTTAAATAAATATATATTACTAACAATGTCTAATCCCGAACCAATTATTATAGTTTTATTTATTAATAAAAATAAAGAGTAATTCATTTTCTAATATTACTACTAATAAATATATACTTATATGCTTGATAAAAATCTCATAGAATCTGTCATTTTTTGTATTATTTTATTTATTATTTTATATTTTAGTATTACTTATTACAATAATCGCAATCATACTTATGTAAAAGCAGATGATGGTAATCAATATCGTGTTCAAATTACTGAAGATAATAAAGAATCCGCTAACCTATTATCAGATGCTATTACTAGAGTTAAAACCTTACTAGATCATTTAAAAAAATCAGAATCACAAGATATACGCACTAAAACATTACTATCTCGTTTCAATCCTAATAATATAACCGAAAATGATCCACAAGAAATGAAATCAGGTGTTACAAGCTATACTGTTAATAAAGGCGAAAAAATCGTAGTTTGTTTAAGACAACGAAATAATAATTTCGTTGAAATTAATACCCTAATGTATGTTATTATTCACGAATTAGCACATATTTGCGATCTAACATCACAACAACACGATGAAAAGTTTTGGAATAATTTCGAATGGCTTCTAGAACACGCAGTTAATATTGGTATTTATAATTATGTTGATTATAGCAAAGACCAAGAACCATACTGTGGTATGAATATTACTTCTAATGTTTTAAATGACCAATAAAAAAATGATGCGTATAAAAAATTAATGACAATCAATAATAATGAACACAACAACATTTCAAATTGTTGATTGGTATATACCCAAATATGCGGATCAAATTAATACAACTGATGTAGAGAAAAAACCTTATAATTACGATATTCATATTTATGGTGTAAAATCTGATAATAAAACCGTTTTTTGTTGTATTAAAGATTTTAAACCATTCTTTTATGTAAGAGCTCCTATAAGTTTTAAAGAAAAAAACAAAGCTTTTAATTTTATTCAAACACAGCTTTTTAATAAACTACAAGACAAAGCTTACACCTATTACAAAAAGAAATACAATGTTGAGGATAAAATATGTTGTCATAAAATTAATGCAAGACAATGTATACATTGTGGTTATGAAACAGAAGATGCATTATATACAAAAGAATATGATAACTTAGACTATAAATGTGTTAAATTAACTGACTTTTGGGGTTATTCTAAAGAGCCTAGATGTTTTCTTAAAATTACTACATCTAATCTAGGATTATTTAGAAAAATGCAATCTATATTCAATTCCTTTAATCGTGATACATCTTCCAAAGATGTGTGGAAAGAAAAACCAGCTAAAGATATTTGGAAATTATACGAAACCAATATTGATCCTTTTCTTAGATTTATTCACGAAAAAGAAATTAAACCATCTGGTTGGGTTACTATCAATAATGGTGAAGAAATTGCAGATACTAATTGCGATTATGCTTATATCATTACAACAGAAGATATTAAACCCGAACCTATTAATACTATTGCACCCCTACTAATTGCTTCGTTTGATATTGAATGCACGAGTAGTTCAGGTGATTTTCCTATGGCTATTAAAACCTATAAAAGACTCGCACAAGATCTCTGTGAAAATGCAGAATATATTTGTTCAAATGATATCAGTATTATGTCAATCATTAGTAATGTTATGAAAGATGATTTTCAAATTAATAAGACAAATTGTATTCATAAAATTAATATGAAAAACGATCCAAGCCCTAAACAACTTGATGGTATCAAAAGTAAATGTGGAAATATTAAAACTATTCTTCAAAAAATATCTAATGCTAAACTTACACAAAAAGAAATTCAATGGGAAGAAGATAATATCAAAAATATTCTAGCAAAAGAATTACCAAAATTAGAAGGTGATCCTATTATTCAAATTGGAACCACCTTTCATCGTTATGGATCTGACGAAATTATTTATAAACATTTAGTTAATCTAGGTTCTTGCGATAAAATTGAAGGTGTTAAGGTTGTCCCTTGTAAAACTGAAGATAAACTACTTAAAAAATGGAAAGAAATGATGCTAATTATGAAACCTGATATTATAACTGGTTACAATATTATGGGTTTTGATTTTAAATATATTTACGATAGATGTTCAGAACTTTCTATTAACGAAATATTTACATCAGAATTCGGTAAATCTGGTAAAATTGATGCTAATTTTAGGAGTAAAACTCTAACTTCTTCAGCATTAGGTGAAGTAAATACTTATTTCTATGAATTCGAAGGTATCTTAGTTATTGATATGTTTGTTTATGTAAAAGCACCAACAATCCTAACATTAGATAATTATAAACTGGATAATGTTGCCGAACATATATTAGGAGAAAAGAAAGTTGATCTTAAACCTAACGAAATATTCTCAAAGTTTTTAGGCACATCTAACGATCGTGCTGATATTGGTATTTATTGTATTCAAGATTGCATTCTCGTAAATAGATTATTTCATAAAATGAAAGTTTTAGAAAATAACACTGGTATGAGTAATGTATGCCTTGTTCCATTATCATATATCTTTCATAGAGGGCAAGGTGCTAAAATCTATTCTCTTGTTATGTATGAATGCACAAAACGCAAACAAGTAATACCTTCTAAAGAAGTCATTGATGACGGAATGTATGAAGGTGCTATTGTTCTAAATCCTAAAACAGGTATTTATGTTGATGACCCTATTGTAGTATTTGATTATTCTTCGTTATATCCTAGTTCTATGATTGCTGAAAACCTATCACACGAATCACATATATTACCTGAAGATATTAATGAATATATTAAAGACGATAAATTACTTGAAGATACTAAAGACCTTATACTAAATAAAATTGAAATTGACGGTGATCCTCATTACTATATCAAATATCGTAATGGTAAAAAATCTACTATTCCACAGATTCTTGAAATGCTTATAAAACAACGTAAAGCAACTAGAAATAAAATTGAATATAAAACTGTTAAAACAACCACCAATGAATACAGTGGTATATATAATTCTAGCAATAATACTATAAAAACTACAGACGAAACTATTAATATTACCGAAGAAATTGTATCTATTACAGATACTTACAATGATTTTGAAAAAGCAGTATTTGATTCACTTCAATTAGCTTATAAAATTACTGCTAATTCATTATATGGACAAACCGGTGCTAAAACATCCCCTATTTATATGAAGTCTATAGCTGCCTGCACAACTGCTACTGGTAGAAATATGATTATGAAAGCTAAAGATTTTGTTGAAAAAAATTACAATGCTGATGTTATTTACGGTGATACTGATTCCATCTTCTGTAAATTTAATCTAAAACATAAAGGTAAAGAAGCCGTTCCTGAAGCTATTGAAAAAGGCTTAGAAGTTGAAAAAGCTATAGCAGAACATCTTAAAGATTACAAACCTCAAGCTCTTAATTACGAAAAAGTTCTATATCCTTTCATACTTTTCAGTAAAAAACGTTATGTAGGACTATTATACGAAACTGATCCAACTAAATGTAAGGAAAAAAGTATGGGTATTGCTCTAAAACGTAGAGATTATTCCAAAATAATGAAAGAAGTTTATGGTGCTGTTATCAAAAAGATACTATGGGAAAATGATTTACCGGGTTCTTTCGAAATATTAGATAACCATTTACAAAAAATTGTTAATGGTGATGTTGATCTTAATAGTCTTGTAATATCCAAAACATTGAAAAGCACATATAAAGATCCTACGAAAATAGCACATAAAGTATTGGCTGAAAGAATAGCTGAAAGAGACCCCGGTAATAAACCACAGATTAACGACAGGTTAGCTTATATTTACATTGAAAACGAAGATCCTAAATCACTACAAGGTGATCGTATTGAAACTAAAGATTTCATATTAGAAAATAAAGATACTGTTAAACCTGATTATCTACATTATATTAAAAATCAAATTATGAACCCCGTAGTCCAATTATATACACTTTGTATTGATCAAATACCAAATAATACATTTCCTGTTGATTATTGGAAACGTGAGGAAGATAAACTAAAACTGAAAGAAATCTATCAAGATTATGATAAGCGAATGTCAAGAATTGAAAGTCTTAAAGAACAACACGTTCAAAAATTATTGTTTGAACCTTATATTCGTCTTCTTGAAAAACCAGTATATGATAAAGAAGGTAATATTGTTAAAAAACGTATTACATCCTCACAAAAAGAAGTTGTTAATTTAGATTTTAAATCAAAGAAAGATGAATTAGAAAATGTAGAAATAATGGTTTTAGTTAAAGGTGATACTAAAAATAGTAAATTAACTGTAACAATTGGTGATATTAAAACTCAATATAATCACAATAAAAAAGATAAAAAAGAACTTTTAGTTGTAAATGCAATTAAAGATTATATTGAAAAACACACAGACAAATATCTAATTTTTAAAGTGAAAGGATGTGCGAGTCTTATAAATGAATATGCTAAAATAAAAGAAATACAAATAGAAAACTCAAATAAATCTTGGTTGGATTTAGGAGCTCCTACATTAATTATGTTTCAACCTATTATCGGTTATTATTATAGAATGAATATTACTAGCGTATAAATAGTTATTTTATAAAAAATATAAATGGCGTATTTATTTATCTTTAGAATAATTTTATTAATTATTATTTTTATAGTATTTTTAATTCCATATGTTTATTTAAATTTTAATTCTTGGTGGATAGAACTTATGACTAAATTATTGTTAAAAGTTGCTAATTTTAAAAGTATTAAAGTTAATAATGTTAAAATATTTAAACATTACATAAATACTGATAAAAAATTATTAGTAATTGCAAATCATAAATGTTTATTTGATTGTTTTATTTTACTAAATAGTTTGCAAGATATTGGATTTATGTTAAGTAAAACGGGTGGTAATTTAATGCCTTTTATTAATGCTATTAACAAAAAATCAAATTCTTTTTTTTATGAACCAAACCAAGGAACAAAAGCTTTAATAAATAAAATAAATACACGAAAAATAAATGATAATATAATTGTAGTATTTGCTGACAGTATGAATCCTATACCTGTTGGTAAAAATATAGCACCATTTAAAACAGGTGCATTTCATGGTAAATTTGATATATTACCTGTTGTTATTAAATATAAAAATGCAACTATAGATCCTACATTTAGATGGTATAAAGGAGAACATCCATTTGTTGGTTTGTATAAAATATTATTAGATGGTAAATGCGAAGTTATAACAGATGTAATGGATCTAGTAAGTTGTGATCAAAATATGAGTGTTGAAGAATATCGAGATTATGTATATAACCGAATGAATATAAGATATGATGAGTTATAAATGCTACTAGCGTATAAATACTTATTAATTATTTTTATTAAAAAGATAAATGGCGTATTTATTTATCTTTAGAATAATTTTATTTACTATCTTATATATTATATTCTACATTGGATATGTATATTGTGGATTAGGTAATTGGTGGATTACATATATAACTAAATATGCTTTAAAAGTTGCTAATATACGTAATGTAAAAATAAATGGTGAAGATAAAATACAAAAATTATATGAAAGTGATAAAAAGTTTATAGTTGTATTAAATCATAGAACTATTTTTGATATGTTGATCTCTTTTTATACTAATCCTAATATTTGTATATTAACTAGTATTCCAGGTGCTAAAATATTCCCCGGGATGTATACACTTAACAAAAAAATTAATAGTATTATTTTTGATTCTACTATCAAAGGACAAAAGATAACTGATCTAATTTATGATCGTATATCCAATAGAAAACCTAAAGATAATATGTTAGTTATTTATCCTGATGCTATGGAACCCATACCTGCCGGTAAAAATATAGCACCTTTCAAAACAGGTGCATTTAGAGGCAAATTCGATATATTACCGGTTGTTATTAAATATAAAAATGCAACTATAGATCCTACATTACATTGGTATAAAGGAGAACATCCTGTAATGTGTTTTTCTAAAGTCCTATTAGATGGTAAATGTGAAGTTGTAGCAGATGTAATGGATTTAGTAACTTGTCAGGAAAATATGACTGTTGAAGAATATCGTGATTATGTATATAACCTAATGAATATAAGATATAATGAATTATAAATAATAAATGGGTCAGGGTCCAAGCACACCAAATACTATTAAAACTCATCCTAATTCAATCAATAATAAAGATATATCAGATATAAATGATACAAAACTATTAAAATATATTAAATGTAATTATTATACAGCTAAAGAATACAAAGATATTGATAAAAACTTATTACCTAAACATATGTGCAAAATACGTAAAACAGTTAATCTTGGAAACACTAAAATAAATAACTCTACTATACGAACTAATATTCTAAAATCTTTAGATTATAATACCAAAAAACACGGTAATAATATCGAAATGTATCAATTTACTATGTCTCCAGACCAATTACAAAAATTAGAACAAATTATTGATAATATATTATTACAATTTAGTAAAACCATTATTGGTGGTAAAATACCAGGACCTATTTATGTTGCTTATTCTAAAATATTAGATTATAATGGATCTTATATAACACGGTATTGTGATAAAATTAAGAACGATAATAATGATCTTAAAAAACAGTTTTTTACTGAAATTGTTAATCAATTAAAAAATAATAATAATAAATCTATTGTAGATAAAACTATATATGGTCGTTATGTATGGAAAGGTAATATAGATTTAATTATTTTAATCCCAAATATGAATAATTTAAATAAAATACATACTAATATGTTTGATTATTTTATACATAATGAAATTAGTAATTATTTAGTTAATCATAATTTTATGAATAATATTATACCAACTGATAATTCAAAAGTTCCTACGTTTTTACGCAAATTTGCAAATAAAGAAAGCAATTTTGAACATGATTCAAACAATATATGCTATTTTCATGGTTGCACTACTTCCTCTATTGAAGAAAATATTAATGCAATATTACCTAATTTTAGTGAAGACAAAAGCACAATGAAAGCCAATGTTAAACTTACTAAAGTTTATTTACCTAATAAATGTTTACGACCAATTGATTATGCTAAAAATGGCTATAATCCAAAAGGTGATAAAATACGTAATAAATTTAGATTTAAATATAATGTTGATTATACTGATATTGTATTTGAAATGATTTTTTGTTTAGCAATTGATTGTATGTTTAAAAATTCACATAAAAAAAATGGTATTGCGAATAGATGGGACAATTATATTAAATTACTTAATAAAGATCCTAATTTATTACAAGCAGATGAAATATGCGATGATCATATCATTTTACATATGAATAGCTACATTTTTGAATGTATTAAAGGAACACCTCCACCTGAAAAAAAAGATGATGAAGACGCTGTTGAATTAGCTATTAAACCTATAAAAATTAAAAAAAATCATTATACAATGTGGAATAATGATGTTATGAAAGAACTTGCTAAACGTAATAAAATATTTCCAGGAATACAACAATTTATTTATCCATTTTTTCAAATTAATATTAATAAATCATTAATTAATAATATAACATTTTATTTACCTTGGGGTAATAGATTACTTACAAATAAAGAATTTATTACTAATGGTGAATTAAAAACTGAAATTAAATCACATAATAATACATATTCATTATTTACTAATCAATATGGTGAAATTAATCTTAAAAAACATAATACCATTATTAAAAAATTTAGTTCTTTTCGATTTCCAAACGGCAAATATGCTATTTCTTTAACATCCGATTGTAAAATAACTGTAAATACGTTAAATAATGATAAAGCTGTTGTTGTTACCATTAAAATAACAGAACAAACTAAATATAAATTACCATTGTCTCTAGTAATATCTGATAATGGTAATATTGTAGTTTATGAAAATGGCTTTAATCCAATACAATTATTAACTAATTTTATTGTTTCAAATAGTTCTTATACAAACGATATTAATAATATTAATAAATATGGGTTATGGAATTATTTATCTCAATCAAATGAATCAAATCAATCAACCAAATCAACCCATTCAACCAAATCATCACAATTAAATTCTAGTAAATATGCAAAATGTGAATGGATTACCACTGAAATAGAACCTTTTACAAATAAACAATGTAACGATAAAATAACCATATTAAATGAAATTTCAGACAATAATCGTTTATATAGTAGTAATAATAATTCCAAATATTATACTAATGCAAAAACAATATATGAAAGTTGTAAATGGAATACTAACGAAATAATACAATAAGTTTTTATCTTTTTGATTTGTAAATAATAATGGATATTTTAGATTTATATTTCAAAGATCATAAATACCCCTTAGTTAGCCATCAACTTGATAGTTATAGAGAATTCCTAAGAGCTTATATACCTAATATCATATGCAGTAATAACCCAATTAGTATGATAAAAACACAAAATGATAAGATGATTTTTAAATTAGAAATTGAGATTGGTCATAATAATAAAATATATGTTGATAGACCTATAATTAACGAAAATAATAAAGACATATTATTAACACCTAATGAAGCAAGATTACGTAATTTAACATATCAAACTAACATATATGCTGATGTTAAATTTAAATTTTATGATAGAAATGACTTTACAACCCCTGTTAAATTTGACGATGATAAAGATACTTTATTTGAAAAAATGTATATTGGATCTGTTCCTATTATGCTTCATAGCGATGCTTGCATTCTTCACGGTAATAATAAAAAAGTTTTAAGTGAAATGAAAGAATGTCGTTATGATTACGGAGGATATTTTATATTAGATGGAAAAGAAAAAGTTGTTATATCACAAGAAAGAATAACTAAAAATAGATTATTTTTACAAAAGTTAGATGAAGGAGATGATTTTAGTCATAAGGGTTATATATCTTGTATAGCTGAAAAAGGCGAAGGTTCTCTATATCCTAAACGTTTTGAAATGAAAATGTGGAAAAAACCAACAAAAATAGAATATAATGATCGTATAAGCAATAGATATATAAAAGAACTCGGATTTTCTGACGTTCTTAATGTTGTATCACAAATTAAATACCAAAATCAAGGTTCAACTGTCTTTAATATGGCAAAAATAGGAATTGATATTCCTATCATTTGTTTATTTAATTTCTTAGGAATACTGACAGATTACGATGTTTATGAAACAATATTCGGTAATCCAGATGATCATACAATAGAGCAAAAAAATAAATATGAAGAGTTTTTAAGACCTTGTATAATAAGTGCAAATGAATTTACTACATTTAACAAAATGTTCAATTTAGTAGATTATATATTTGATCATAACATAAGTAATATTAAAAGCAAAGAAATTATTAATGGTATTCTTAATTTAGATCTATTTCCAAATATAGAATCTTGGGATGGTAAAGTTAAATATTTAGGCTATATGGTTAAACAATTTGCTTATTTTACTTTTGGTTATTTAGAAGAAACAGACAAAGATAGTTACTTTTATAAGCGTATTGATGTTAGTGGTGCTATGTTAGCAGATTTATATAAAACTACATATGCGAAATTTACTAAAGCAATAAGAGATAAAATAGATAGTAAATATAATTATAGTAGTATTATTAATATTGATGCTATTAATTCTACCGATGATACTATAAATATTAAAATGTATAAGAAATTTATGGGTAATAGCGATGATGTTCGTAGAATATTACCATCAATATATATGAGCGAAACATTTGTAAAATCTTTAAAAGGTAAATGGGGATTATCTGATGCTAATCCTGATGATTGCGAAGAAGGTAAGGTTCAAGATTTGTCTAGAATTAGCTATTTAGGGTATTTATCCCACGTTAGACGTGTTAATATTGATATTGATAGAAGTCTTAAATTATTTAAATCACATATGTTACATATTCATCAATTTGGTATTATCTGTCCATATGAAACACCCGATGGTGGTTCTATAGGATATTTAAAGAATCTTGCATTACTTGCGAAAATTACTGCAGGAACTAGTCAAGATGATATACTAAAATGTTTAATTGATAGTACTGTTTTTATAGATTTAGAAAATTGTAGTGCAAAGATTTTAAATAAAGTTAAAACAACTTTGCTATTTATAAATGGAACTTTAGTAGGCACAACACATAAACCAATTATTTTAAATAGATTTTTAAAAGCTTGCAAAAAAACAGGATCTGTTAATATTTTAACTGGTATCATTTTAGATCGTCTTAATAATGAAATACGTATTTTAACAGAACCAGGTAGAGCAATGCGACCACTACTTATTGTTAAAAAATCAAAGATTCATAGTTGTAAAAAAGACGATAACTGGTTTAATCTACTATTAGGAACTTATCATACAGATAACGATTACACTGAAAATATTTATACCAAAAATGGTTATAAATCACCTTTTAAAGATAAAAATAAAGATCTACTTGAAACAATTGAAGCAATGGAAAAACACTGCGGTGTTATAGAATATATTGATATCGAAGAAACCGATATTTCATATATTGCTATGAATGAAACTGCAATTAATAACCAACATACACATTGTGAAATACATCCTTCTACAATGTTAAGCGTTGTTAGTGTTAATATACCAATGTGTAATCATAGTTTTGCTGCACGTAATATTTTCCACGCTTCTCAATCCAAACAGGCAATTGGTGTTTATGCAACTAACTTTAAAGATCGTTTTGATACTGCAGGTTATTTATTACATTACTCACAAAAACCGATCATTACTACAAAACCATCTAATTTAACACAAAGTGAAAATATGCCAAACGGCACTAATATTATTGTAGCTGTTATGTCTTATTCCGGTTTTAATCAAGAAGATAGTTTAATGATCAATCGTGGAACTATTGAAAGAAGTTTTGAAGAAATTAGTTCTTTTAAATCTGTTTCGTTAAGTATTTCAAACAAAGATGTTAATGAAAAAGAATATTTCTGTAATCCTAAAGATCTAGTTAATAAAGGTATTAATGTAAAAGGTTTTAAGAAAAAAGCAAATTATTCTTATTTAGATGAAAATGGTTTTATTAAAAAAGGAATACACATTCCACCTAATATGGATGTTATTGTTATAGGTGCTATCCTTGAAAGAACAGTTATCAAAACTGAAAAAAAAGGAATGTTTGATAGAGCAGTAACTGAAAAAGAATATGTTGATATATCTGTTATGACAGACATATCCGCTTACGGTATTATTGATGATGTATATGTTTCCAGTAGAACTTTAAAAAATAAAGATAAAATATGTAAAGTGCGATTCTTAAAAATTAAACAACCCGAAATTGGTGATAAACATTCTAGTAGACACGGACAAAAAGGTGTTATAGGTCGCATATTTGATGAAGAAGATATGCCTTATACAAAAGATGGATTAAGACCAGATATAATTATGAATGCTCACGCATTTCCTTCACGTATGACAATAGGACACGTTGTTGAAAGTGTATATGCTAAAGTATGTTGTCTTAAAGGTGTTCAAGGTGATGGAACTGTATTTGTTCCATTTGATCGTGAGAAAATGCAAGACGATTTAGCGCGGTCTGGATTTGAAAGAAATGGAACTGAAATAATGTATAATGGTCTAACCGGAACCCAAATTAAAAGCGAGATTTTTATTGGTCCCGTTTATTATTTTCGCCTTAAACATATGGTTTCTGATAAAATTAACGCTAGAGGACACGGTGCTTTCGCTCCTAAAGAATTCTTGACCAGACAACCAACCCACGGAAGACGTAAAAGTGGTGGTCTGCGTTTAGGTGAAATGGAACGTGATGTATTATTAGGACACGGTGTATCTTCATTTATTAAAGAATCTTATATGGAACGTTCAGATAAATTTTCAATGCTTATCGATGAACACGAAGGAACACCTATCACCAAACCAACACTTAATATGGCAAAGGTTGATATACCTTACACTTTCAAATTATTATCACAAGAATTAAATACTATGAGTTTAGATATGAAATATAACACCATTAATACTATTGAACATAATAATCTTAATAGTATTGAACATTTTTCAGATAATGATGATAATGACGATGATACTATTTATTTTGAAGATACTGAAAAAAACGAAGAGTTATATAAAGAATTTATGTCTTATGTCAGCAAAAAAGACGTTAAAAAAACTAAAAAAATTGATAAGCCTGATAAGCCTGATAAAACTAAAAAAACTGATAAGCCTAAGAAAATAAAAGGCGGTTATATAGAAGATTCGGATGATCTAAATTCAGATAGTGATGATAGTGATAATCAACATATTGATATAGAAGATTTTGAAAAAACTGATGATGCTGATGGTGGTTATACAGAAAATGATGAAAACATTGGTGATGCTGACACAAATGTTGATGGTGAAACAACTGAAAATGATGAAGAAACTACTGATGCTGTAACAAATGTTGATGGTGAAACAACTACTGATGCTGTAACAAATGTTGATGGTGAAACAACTACTGATGCTGACACAAATGTTGATGGTGAAACAACTACTGATGCTGTAACAAATGTTGATGGTGAAACAACTACTGATGCTGTAACAAATGTTGATGGTGAAACAACTACTGATGCTGTAACAAATGTTGGTGATGAAGGAACTACTGATGCTCTAACAAATGTTGGTGGTGAAACAACTACTGATGCTGTAACAAATGTTGGTGATGAAGGAACTGCTGATGCTCTAACAAATGTTGGTGGCGAAATAGAAGAAAATGAATATACAAACAATGAGATTATTGAAAAAATGATCATTGAATTAAAATAAATATACTAAATAAATAATGCAAGGAGATACTATTTTTCTCTTAGTTTTTATATTTATAGTTCTTATAGCAGTTGGTATAATAGGCGTATTATACTTTATGCACGTATCAAAATATGATGAATCTAATACATTTTACAAAAATCTTTTAGAAATTATTAAAGATAATCCTAGTTTATCTAATGATCTAGAAGATAAATTACTTGATAAAGATTTTAATATTAATGATGTATCTACTAGCCAACGTGATCTTTCAAATATCTTTGGTGCTAAACTATTTAATGATCAACAACGCGAATTAGTTAAAGATGCCAATAAAGCATATACAGATGAAAAATTAAGTAATCTTGAAGATAGTGATGAATATAGATATCTTAAGGGTTCTTATGCTGTTATTAACGACAATGACAGCCTTTCAAATATATATAATAATTCTGCATCTGCATATGTATTTAGCAGTAATTTAGAGTTATCTTATAAATTTTTTAATGGTGCTCACAATCAAATTGATACTAATACATATGTTAGTATGATTAGTTCAAATTTACGTTATGATAGTATTTTAGGTGATGGTAGTGTATTAAGTAATTTAGATGATTTTTATAGTATTAATACTAATGCTAATACAATTGATTTAAAAACTGGTAAGAAATTTAGAATTGATATTGGTGAGTTGAAATTGTGTAATGGTAATCCCAGTGATACTAATGTCAGTTGTTCTAATCTAAATTTTAATAATTTAAATTCCTCAAATTTATTTGCTTCTCCCTAATAATCCCAAATAAATAGATCTTATAATAATAATAAGAATGAAAACAATATTATTAATAATATTAGCTATCATAGCTATAGCTACTATAATTACATTGATATTATGTAAAACTAAAGAAGCATTTACTCAAGATATTTACGATTTACGTAATTCAGAACCTAACGATATTATAGATTTTAATTACGGTGAATATAGTTATGCAACTACTTCCATCAATCCTGATCCAACCCTAGATCCAGTCAGCCAACCTGTGTTAGCATCGTTTTGTTTTAAATCCCAAGGATTCTTAAAAGAAGAATGGAGACCTGAATATAATAATCCTTTGGAAATTATTAAAAACGAAATACCTATAAGAACATCTCCAGCTATCCACGATATAACAGATTTAATAACCAGACAAACAATATATAATGCTATCAAACAAGATCTAGATCATTTTAAACAACATAATCCTGAATTATACAGTAAAGTGCAAAAAATAACACCTAATACAGATGAAAATCAAAATATAATTAAAAATAGTATAATGGTAGGACCCGTTTATGCTATTTTTATTCATCATCCATATTATATTGAAAATAATATAGAAGAATCTAAAAAATATTACAAAGATATTTATTTTAATAATAAAGACTCTAAGGATTTTACTCCTGCATATGCCATCTATAATAATGGTGATTTTGATACTGAAAAAAATACAGATGTTAATGCAACAAATATAAAAACACAAATGTTATTATTATACCCATTATACGATAAATATAAAGATGAATTATATCAAGCCAAGTGTGATTATTATAATTTAGAACAAAACGGAACTGATAGTGAAGGAAATATCAAAATAAAAGATAATACTAATTTATTATTTAAACAACGTCCGTGTTTTTCAGGTATTACGGAAATGATGCGGTATTTTAAATCAGCTTCTTATTATCAAAACCTATTATATTGTTCTGAACAAATTTGTAATGATAATGAACGAACAGAATTTTCGTTAAAATTCAAATTATCAAATGATGCTAATTGTTTTATTAAATGTAAAGGATCTTTATCAATCTCAAATACAGATATGAAAATTGTATGCGGATGTGCCAGTCAATTCAATGTTGATGATCCTGTATATCCTGAACAAAGTGAAGATCCTGAACAAAGTGAAGAACCTGAACAAAGTGAAGATACACAAGAAAAATCATTTACAATTCCGGATGATTTCAGTGTTCCTGAAGATAATCAATATAATACAAGATGTAAAAGCACATTTAATACAGAAATAGAAGATGAAAAATATTATATATATGGTTTTGGTTATAGAATAAATGAAGAATTAGTTGTAAATAATGAAATAGGTAGAGTAACAATATCACAAAATGATATAATAAAACTTAATGAGTCTATTAATCCTACAAAAATAACTGAAAATGGTAAATCATATTTAGAGTTAATTAATAGATGTGATACTTAATCACTATCAGAACGAAAGTCATCTTCATCACTATGTTCATAATTATTAACGGTTTCCCAAAAATCTAATATCTTAGGTTTATAATATTCTTTCCAATTATTTTTATCAAAAACTATACGTTGGACTTGCATCTTACGTAGCTTCCAATAAATTATGTTTCCATCATTTAAGTTCAAAGCACTTAAATAACATTCTAAAGGTGTAAGACCAATTTCAGTATAAAAATCAAACTTACAATCATCATCTTTATCAACCACAATTATACCACAATACTTTTCTTCCAATTTTAAAAACTCCTCTTTTGTTTCCACTATTTCAAATTCAAACTCTGCAAAATCACAATCAGTTAATTTACATACTGCCATTTGACCTTGTATTTGCGCCATATATTCTTTTTTAACATAATCTTCTTGTATCTTACGACTTATAGGACATTTAATTTCTAGCATAACACCCAAAGCAGTTATACCATCAGGAGATGCTCCGTAAAACTCAATATCTTTATCAGTTGATCTTATAACACCAAAATCATATACCGTAATATCATTGTGTTCTTTCGCATAAATATTAGTTGCTATAGGTTCAAACATTATACCCCATGTTAATGCTTTAGCTTTAATACGTTTAACAATCTTTTTAGCTTTAGTTTTTACCAAAGTTTTACTTTTAATAATAGCATTATATGTATCACTCGCTGTTAACATATTTTTACGCATATCAAACCATTCATCACTTCTTTGAACAACTACAGGTAAAGTCTTCAAATGCTTTAATTGTTTTCTATTTTTTTTAATTTTTATAATAGCATCTTTAAACTCGTCTTCAGTTACATTATATACAGCATCGTAATCTTTTACTTGAGGTAATTTTCCTTTCATTTTATAAATTGACCATATCAAAGCTTCAATGTTTAATCCCATTTTTATAAAAAAATAACTTCTCCTCTTTTGTTAGAAAATTAGGATCTTTCTCTTTCTTTCTTGATTTAGGTTCTTCCAACGATTCCAATTTGCTTTTTAATAAAATATCTAATATTGTTACTGAACTCATTTATTAATTAAAATATAATGCTTATATGCTTATATCATTTTTTTTTTTTAAACCTTTTGCCATATCACCTAACAAATCTTTAGCTGTATCACCTAACAAATATGTAGCTGTATCACCTAACAAATCTTTAGCCTTCTCTTTAGCCTTCTTTGTAGCCTCCTCTGTAGCCTTCTCTATAGCCTTCTTTGTAGCCTCCTTTATAGCCTCCTCTGTAGTAGCCGTCTCTGTAGCTGTATCACCTAAAAACGCATTAGCCTTCTCTTTAGCCTTCTTTGTAGCCTTCTCTGTAGCCTTCTCTATAGCCTTCTTTGTAGTCTCCTTTATAGCCTCCTCTGTAGTAGCCGTCTCTGTAGCTGTATCACCTAAAAAACGCATTAGCCTCCTCTGTAGCCTCCTTTATAGCCTTCTTTGTAGCCTCCTTTATAGCCTCCTCTGTAGTAGCCGTCTCTGTAGCCGTCTCTGTAGCCGTCTCTGTAGCCTCCTCTGTAGTAGCCGTCTCGTTAGCCTCCTCTGTAGCCGTCTCGTTAGCCTCCTCTGTAGCCGTCTCTGTAGCCTCCTCTGTAGCCGTCTCTGTAGCCTCCACTTCAGCCTCCGCTTCAGCCTCCACTTCAGCCTTCTTTTTAGCCTCCGCTTCAGCCTTCTTTTTAGCCTCCGCTTCAGCCTCCGCTTTAGCCTCCGCTGTAGCACCATCAACATTCTTAACACCGTCTTTATCACCTAATGTATTATCATTCTTAACAATTGCATCATTCGTAGATTGTTTTGCTAGTTGTGCTTTAAGATTAGTCAAAAGATCTGTTATAATATATTTAGGTTCTATACTAGAATCAAATATACTAGCAATACTATACACAACTAATACAAAAACTTCTTTAAATCTAGCATATATAGGTTTAGTATATTTATAAAATAATACAGCTATTACTACTAATATAACAAAAACAGATAATAATATTATTGTTGCCGGTAATCCTAATATATATGAGTTTTTCATTATATCATCAGTATCACCACTAT
>Ga0206124_10000440_pt1 | contig 33511 bp, 27 predicted proteins | sample Helgoland_Spring_3_FD_148671 | JGI IMG/M metagenome (GOLD analysis project Ga0206124, IMG submission 148671) | Pelagic subsurface seawater microbial communities from Kabeltonne, Helgoland, North Sea - Helgoland_Spring_Bloom_20160321_2 | ecosystem: Environmental > Aquatic > Marine > Epipelagic ... | reverse complement strand
GGCCAAGAGCCCACTGGCAAGACGTTGTACCCGAGTATAAAAATCCTGGTAGGTCCAGCGCAGATCTTGATGCAAGGACACGATGGCATCGTTGTTGGGAACCCGCGCCACGGTTTGCCTCAAGTTGTCGCCAATGGTTTGCGCCAAGAGCGGTTGATCTCGAGCACCCATTTCAATTGCTAGGCTGGGCATGATTGATCCTATGATTGAACGATGAGGCTATAGGTAACCTGTTTAACGGCAACTTTCAATCGGCACAGGCACTGCATCATGACACTGTCCGCACGAAACAGGCTATCTAAAACACCCCCGGCCTTAAACACGGCTCAAGAACCCGCAAAGGATGTCCTTCGCTTGACGCCGTACCCGTTCAGCCGCCCACGTCCGCATTTGGCGTTGCATGTCCAGCCCGAGGGTGCTGCTCGAGGTGAGCCTCACTTAAGCCATTGATCGGCAGCGCCCAGCGGCCTTTGATTAAACCCTTCAACTTGCAGCACTAGGCCCGCTGCACCCGAGTAAAGGGACCTAATGAGCGACGCTCGTTAGCGGCTCTTGTTACCGACCCTCGTGAGCGGCGCCGGATGAGCGGCGCCTAAAGAGCGCCGTCTCATTACAAAAGCGGCGGCTACCAAGCATCCACATGCATGACGGTCTCGACCGGGGGGCGATAAGCGGGTTTGAAATCTGTGCCTTTGGTGTAGGCCATCGGAATCAAAGCCACCTGCATAAAATCGTCATAGGGAATACCGAGTAGATCTGCGATCGCCTTTTCATGCATCAAATGCAGGGTCGTCCAAGCCGTACCAAGACCCCGAGCGCGCGCCGCCAGCATAAAGCTCCAAGCCGCTGGCACAACAGAACCCAAGGTGGCGGTTTGTGACAACACATTGGCGCCCGCTTCATTGTCCGTTCGACCGGCAATACAGGGGATCATCAACACCGGGGCACGCCCCATATTCTCGCCCAAGAAATCTGCCGATGAAGCAGACCGCACTTGACTCGAGGTTAAACTGGTATCGGCGCTATCGGCATGCAGTTTATGAATCGCAACCGGCATATCCTTGTAGATCTCGAACGCCTGACGATAGTACTCGCCGATCTGAGCCCGCTTGTCCGGGTCGGTCACGAACATAAATTGCCAGCCCTGGGCATTCGAGCCGGAGGGCGCCTGAACGGCCATTTCCATACATTCTTTGACAACACTCATCGGTACTGGCCGATCGAAATCTAGGCGTTTCCGAACGGCGCGCGTGGTACTGAGCAACTCATCATTCGTTAGATTTAATTGATCGTGGGACATATAACTCTCCTCATGAATTGAATCGTTTCTGATGGGCATTCTAAGCCGATTGGGCGGCGCCAAGCCAGCGATGACCTAAAGGCTGCTTGCCCCCAACTTGGACCTGTGCACGCCAGGCTCGACTTAACAAACGATCTAAGCCCGGCCGCACCAGGCCTTGATCGAGCACAGCATTTAGGGGTCTTGCACCACCACCAGTGTCTTGCCAAAATTGCCGCCGCGCAACATCTCACCAAAAGCGGTCGGCGCAACTTCAAGTCCAGCCCGAAAATCCTCCAAATACACCACTTTTTCCTGCCGTAAATAATCCCCCATCAGCGCCAAAAACGCAGCTTGATGACTGGCAACATAGTCCCCCACAAACAAAGGATGTACTTGGACTTTTCGGGCACTAAAAACCGCCGAACCCGCAGCCAACCAAGTGTCCCTCGGCGATTGTCCGCTGGTATCACCATATTGAGCAATCATGCCGCAGAGGGTGATTCTGGCCTTGGCATTTAGCAGCGGCAGTACCCCTTCAAAAACCTTACCGCCGACATTTTCAAAATACACATCCACCCCATCGGGACACGCCGCCCGAAGGGCTTCTGGGTAGTCTGGATCCAGATGCGAGACACAGTCATCGAATCCTAAACGCGCTTTGCAGAACGCGACTTTCTTAGGGTCGCCTGCGATACCGACCACGCGCGCGCCAGCGAGCTTGGCCAACTGACCCGCGATCTGGCCGACGCCACCGGACGCCGCCGAGACCACGACTGTCTCCCCAGCAATCGGCTGACACTGCACCAACATGCCCGCATAAGCCGTTAACCCCAGCATGCCCATCACCCCTAAGGCTGAGGATAAGGGCGCAAGCGTTGGATCCAAGCGCCGCGGGTGCATATAACCAAAATCGGTTACCCCGACACCCGTCAATCCGCAGCGCTGCCAGCCATTGGTGTTAAAAAGAAAATCCCCGGGTTGATAGTCTGGGTGGCGCGACTGCAGCACCCGAGACACCGTGCGACCATGACACACGCTGCCAGGGGACTCCGCCCCACTGCGCCTTCTGCCCCATTGATAGGGATCCAGCGAAAGATAGAGGGTTTCAGTTAAACATTGACCCGGACCGGGTTCCGGTGCACTCGCCTCGGCCCACTCAAAGTCGCCATCCGTCGGCCACCCCGCGGGCGGCGTCCTCGCTAGGCGCCACTGCTGGTTCATGTTCAAAAAGCACCGGTGATTTTGTACAACACTCGATTGGATTCGCCCGGCACGTACAGCGCGCCCGCGTCGTCCATCGCGATACCGTTAAAAACCTGTGACGGTGGCTGATCAAGACTTGCCGCTTGCGACCCCGCTGGCACATCAGCCAGGACCAAGCGTTCGCCCTTCGCCTTAATCCGAGTCACCTGACCCAGGTCTGCCTCAACCACCACGAAATCCTGACCCTTGACCACAAAGCCCTCAGGCGTGGTTAGCCCTGAGACCACCACCCGATAGGGTGACAACACAGCGCCCGCTTCTGCCAACTGTAGGATCTGCCCCAATTTACGATCACTGACAAAGAGATCGCCGCCACTCGACCATAAGCCAGTGGGCGCTGGCAAGCCTTCAGCATAGACCGCGGCTTCGGCGCCATTGGCATCAAACCCAACGACCCGGCCCGTTCCATGCTCACTGACCACGACCTCCGCGCCAAACCGCACCGCGGCTACGGGCCCCGCTAAACCGGCTTTACGCCATGTTTGGCGCTGCGCTGCTTGATCCCAAAGCCGAACGTCGCCATCAACCCATGAGGTCAAGATGAGCTGACCATCATCACTGGCAATATTGAGCGCCCCACCCATAATGCCAGTCCCTAAAACGTTTCGGGTGGTGTAGGCCTCTTGACCATCAAGCGCAAAGGCTCGAATACTGTGCAGGTCCGCCACAACCATGAACCCATCGTGAAAGGTAATCCCGCCGGCATGCGCCATCCCCCCGGGCATTAATTCGGTGATCGTGCCGTCAACATTCACTCGCTTAACAAAGCCATCAACAAAGCTCGAAACAAAGAATCGGCCTTCTTGATCAATTTCAAAGTTATCCAGTCCTGGCGACAACTGCGCGACTAAAACCGCATCCTCGCCTTGCATCCGAAACAACTCGCCGGTGCCGGTGTCCAAAACATGAAGGCGACCCTCTGAGTCGAACTTCACCGCGGCCGGGGTATTAAAGCCGGTGGCCTCCGTGCGCATTGACCCGGCATCAACATCAAAACTCACCACCTCATTTTGAAACCATCTGGGACCATACAAACGGCCGTCCGGGCCCCAATCCATGCCGTTTAACCCGCAATCCGGCCCGAGGGTGTCGCTGATCAAGCGCGCAGGCTTGGCACCCGCCGGATCAACCTCATAGAGATTGACCCCAAAAAAGCATTGCGCCACAAACAATCGATCATCGTCGGAAAAGGTAATCGGGTTTACCCCGGCGGTTAAATTGGCGGCAATCACTTTGTCACCCGCCACAGTAAACCCGGCAACCTCCCCGGTCATAATGGAGGTCCAATACCAGGCGCCATCGCTCGAAAACGCCACGTCATCCGGGCCAATGACGCCCTCTGAGGCGCCATAGACTCGTTGAACATCGCCACTGTCTGGATCTAGTACCGTAATATTTGAGCCTAGAACAGACGCCACATAGAGCATGCCATCCGGGCCCAGCGCCATGCCATTGGCGCCCGCAATCTGCGCGCCGGTCGCAATGATCTCAACTTTGATGGGGCTCGCAAGTTCTATATTGGATGTCTTGATCACCGAGTCTGGCTCTGCGCAACCAACCGCCATCAGACAACAAAGCGCTGCCGAGAGATGCTTTAAGACCTGAGCCCCGCCGTCATTTTTTGTATTCATCATCGTTATGCCTCCCTAAAAATTTTCCCCGTCACCGCTTTAAATCAACCGCGACACCTTTTTGGTACAAATCATATGTGTTTCGACAAAGCCTGAGCCGAATGCCATTCAGTCGCCTAAGGCCCAGCGTCAGTTCTCTCGGGGCTGACTGCCCTGCGGCTTGAGCACCGGAGGCAATGGCTTTTAAGAATGCGCTAACCCAATCAGGATCGCGCGGTATGCCGCCTCGTGAGTGATCGACGTTTCGACACGACCTTGGGGTACAAAATCCATTCGGCCTAGCACTGGGTTAACCACGCATCCATCACCCAAGGGCCCACCAGCGCCGCGACGCAAGGTCACCGCAATGGCGCCCGTGTCCGCGCGATTTAACCGGTAATAATCTAAAAAGATGCGCATGCTTGGGTATGGACTCGCCCGAGCCAACCGCTTGTTGCCAGACCCGCGCGTCCTCGTTTTCTCAGGCCACTGCTGGAGCAAGTGGTTCATTCATCATCGAGAAAGGCCTGCAATCGTTCTTTAGCGGCTAAAAAATCTTCCATAAAATCAAAGACCACTTGTTTCGCTGAGATGGAGTGGGTCATAAGACCAACGCCCTGCCCAACCCAATAGGTTGCCAACTGCCGAGCACCTGCATGACCCGACTCAGCAAGTTTATTGACCCGACTCAATGCCGGCTCACTGACCAAGGACTGGAGCGGCATCGGCAACGGATCTGGCGCATCCTCACGACCCTCCCAGGCATCCGTCCAAGGCGAGCGGACTTGTCTTGAGTATTTACCCGTTCGGCTTTTCGACCTAACCGTTTGATTCGATGCAGCCGCCAACAACTTTTCTTTAATAATGGGCGAGGTCTCGGATTCGATGGTGGTTAACCAAACGGAGCCGGTCCAAACCCCATGGGCGCCCATCGCCATCGCAGCCGCCATTTGCCTGCCGGTCACAATGCCCCCGGCAGCAAGAATGCTAACGTCCTTAAAACCTGCGACGGCCTCGGCAACTTCTGGCACCAACACCATCGTCGACACTTCCCCGCAATGACCACCGGCCTCTGTGCCGGAAACGATTAAGATGTCGACGCCCGCTTCGGCTTGCTTAACGGCATGCTGCTTAGTGCCAACCAAAGCGCCCACCGGCACCCCGTGCTGCTTGCCCAGCGCAAGCATGTAAGCAGGCGGCACGCCAAGCGCGTTCACGATGATGCTGATTGGATGCGCAAACGCCACATCCAAGATATTGGCAGCTCGACCTTCGCCCAAAAAACCACCCGAGCCGCCCGAGACAGTGTCGTAAAGGCCTTTCGTATCAACATCATGTCGCGCGAGAATACCCGCAGCAAATGCCTTATGGTCATCCGGCACAAGGGCTCGGACCTCCCCGGGCGACAGCTGTTCATCTTTGTTGGCCATTGTCGTGGGAACAATCAAGTCTACGCCGTAGGGCTTACCATCAATATGCGCGTCGATCCAAGCCAGCTCGATTTCCAGCTGCTCGGCGCTGTAACCCGCCGCACCCAACACGCCCATGCCGCCCGCTTTTGACACGGCACACACGACGTCCCGGCAATGGGTAAATGCAATTAGTGGGAACTCAATGCCCAATTGTTCACAGATCGGTGATTTCATGTTGACTCCTGAGTCGGTTGTTCTTGTTTTTAGGTTGAGCCGTTTTCAGCGTTCGTTTTGGTTTTATCCGGCTTATTGCTTTTATCCCGCTTGCAGGCTTTTGGAGGACTGCTGCCAAGCTTGCCGTCGTCTATCCACTTCACGCTGACTGACCCGCCACTTTATTGCGGCGATTGACGCAATCTTCATGCGTCCTGCCATGCGTCCTGCGGCGAGCCCGGTCAGCGCCTCGGCTGAACGCATCTCAGTTGCCGATCGTTTCGCCCAGTCAGGCCTCTGGCGCGGCCTTAAGATCATCGAGCAGATCACCCAAGGCAGTCTCTGACAAACCTTCGGGTTGAATCGATAGACGATCCACAATATCACCATAACGCGCCAGAAGCTGCGGGCCAATCTCATCCGGCGCACCCATGACCGCAAACTCAGCCAAGACCTCATCATCGACTAATGATGCCATCTCATCGGTTCGTCTCGCCTTCATCAATCGATTAAGCGCCTCTTGAAGGTCCCCCCAACCATGGTGTTCGAGCACCATCTTGTATCCCGGCGTTGAACCGTAGAACGCAATCCGGCCTCTCACCTGCTCAATCGCGTGCTCAATCGCTTCATCGGATTCACCCGTTGCAATCAACGGCGAAAAATCAATTGTGTAATCTGAGCGCTCAAGCTCTACCGCTTCTAATCCTGCCGTGATCAAAGGCAAGTTAACCTTGCGAATATAAGACTCCGTGGAAAAGGGGTGCATGATAAAACCATCCGCTGTTTCAGCGGCGACGGTTGTCATGAGCGGCCCGGTCGCCGACAGAAAAATCTGCGGTCGCCCGGCCTCGCTGTCAGCCGGTTTAAACGTCTTTGGCATCAAACTGTGCTGGTAGTATTCGCCATAGAAACTCAGCGGATCACCATCGTAAAAGTGATCGAAGATATGATGCAGCGCTTCGATGAACTCGCGCATTTGCGCGGGGCCGTTATGCCAGGGCATACCAAACCGTCGGGTGATGTGCGCTTTGACTTGCGTACCCAGCCCCAAGATGAAGCGTCCATTGCTAAAGGCGTTCAGATCATATGCCAGCTGAGCGGTACTCATTGGGTTCCGCGCGAAAGCCACGGCCACGGACGTAATCAATTCCACCCGATCGGTATATTCAGCTGCCAAGGTCAAGGCCAAAAACGGGTCATGGTTTAATTCGGCGACCCGCAACCCGTCGTAGCCTAGCGCTTCATAGTGTCTGGCCGCGCGTGCGACGGTGCTTAAGTTTGCACTGATCGTGGCATCGATTTTCATGTCTTGTCTCTCCAGCTCGATTTAAACCGCTCGATTCATTGCAACCCCGCTGACCGACTAAGCGGGCTGATAAACTACGCGGGTAACGGCCCGGTCAGCGAAGCTCGCTGCGAAAGCTCGATCCAATTCCCATCGGGGTCTTGGATAAAAGAAATTCGCGCAGTTTCCCCCAAGGTCACAACCCCTCGACCTTCCGTTGCCCCCAAACTCAAGGCCCGCTCATGCTCATAATCCACATCAAACACTTGGGCGGTCAGGTAGCGATAACCAAGGCCTTGCATCACATCACAGTAGCCCTGGTTGGGGTCTTCCGATAAATACAGTCGCGTTTCACCCCAAAGATAACAGCGATCACTAACCGCCTCCAGCGCCAGCACCTCGGTGAAAAACTGGTGATGGGCGACGAGCGATCGAACGCTCAACTCAATCGCGATTTGATCAATACCATCGTAACCTTGTGGCACTAGGGTCACCCGATTACCGTCGGGATCCAGCATTGTCACCGGTTCATCGACCGAATCCTCCGCCAGAATCAGTCCTTGGTAGCCCGTTTTGGGTAGGCGTTGAAGCGGCGCGCGCACATGATTCAGTTTAAACACCGAGCCATTGCAGTGATGTCGAAGCTGATGCGTACCGCCACCGACTTTTAACAGTTCTTCAAACGAAAGCCCAACCGTCTGCCCCCAAAAGGACAACATGGATTCACGCTCGTTGGTCTGCACGCCCACATCAATGAAGGGTTTTGCCAATCTCATAGACACCTCGAAGGATTCATTTTTATCGGTTTAGTGACGGTTGTTCAGACCCGGCTTTGCGGGCGCCGTCGCCACTATAGGCAATACCCTCGGCGGCCAGAACGGCTTGAACTGCTGGCCGCTGCTCCATTCGAGTTCGATGGGCAAGGACTCGCTTCAGTCCGCGTGTATCCACCCGGTCCATCTCCAGCCAACGGGCAAAGGTATAAAGGTAAGCATCTGCAATCGAGAAGTCTTTCCCTAAAACCCAAGGCCCGCTTTGCAACGTTTGCTCAATCAATTCAAATGCCGACAACATATTGTCAGCCACTTGCGCCTTCATATCTTGCAGAGCGCTTTCGGTTTTAGCCCAGCGACCCCCTCGCGGGCCGTGAGCGTGCGCCACGTGCACGGTCGCAGACAAGAAGGCGTTGAATTCTCGCATCTGAGCTAGCTTGGCTATGTCCTCAACCGGCGCGAGCTGGCCTTCGGGCGCAAGCGACGCGACATACTCAAGAATCGCCGGGTTTTCCGTGAGCGGACCAAACGGGGTGATTAACAACGGAATCCGTCCCTTCGGATTCAACGCTAAAAAATCGGGTGAGCGCTGCTCACCGGCACCCAATGCCACCGATTTCACATCGAACGGGATCTGTGCTTCTTGAAGCGCAATGTGGCTGGCTATCGAGCAAGCCCCCGGCGCATAATATAAGGTCAGCGACACGGTCATTGTTTTGGACTCCTAGCTTCGATTAAGGCCTGAAGTCTATCACCATCGCCAAGTCTGAAAAGATTACAGACAGTCGCTCAAAATTCAGTCAAGCGCGCGATCGTGTGTTGAATTAATCGCGAAAAGCGCCTTGCGGCACAGCAAGCCTTTGCATCAGACTGACTTGTTTGGGTCTTACGTGAGCGCATCCCTTTGACACAGTGTGAACCGAAATCGCCATGACAACGACTGCTAGCGACCCCTTTCCAGAAGTCATTTTAGGCAACGCCAATCGGCGCTTTTCCGGGGTCACTTCGACCATGCTGCAGGTGCTCGCACATCAACAAGACCAAGCAGCCTTGGTGGTGCTCGGCGCCTGGCACTTACCGAGCACAGTCAAACGCGTGCAATTTCTCCCGTTGTTGCGCAAGCTTTGCAGTCGGCAGGCCCGGGCACGCACCGTCGTATTTCACGCACGACGGAACAACGAAATGATTCAGGGCCTGATTCTGCGATATTTCGCCCGCTGCACCGTGCGGCTTTTATTCACCTCCACGGCCCAGCGACACCACACTCGGTTTACTCGCTGGCTCATGACGCAGATGGACAGCGTGATCTCTACCTGCAACGCCGCCGCGGGCTATCTGAAAACGCCGCCAGACAAACTGATTCCACATGGCATTGACACCGAGCGGTATCAGCCGACACGCGAGCCGGTTGCCTTGCCGGCCGATCTAGTCATCCCAGCCCGGCACTTTATTGGGATTTTTGGGCGGGTTCGGGCACAAAAAGGCGTTGATGTCTTGGTGAACGCGGCACTGCCCCTCCTTGCACGTCACAGCGATTGGGCACTCATCATCGTTGGCGAGATCAAGCCCGCCGAGCAACCCTTCGTCAATGGACTCAAGCAGCAAGCTGAGCGCGCCGGCGTGCTGGATCGCGTTGTGTTTACCGGCCCGCGACCCTTCGAGGAATTGCCGAGCCTTTTTGCCTGCATGTCGATTGTTACTGCCCTCAGCCGAAACGAAGGCTTTGGCTTAACCGTTCTCGAAGCCATGAGCAGCGCGCGCGCTGTGATTGCGAGTCGCGCCGGCGCCTGGCCAGATATTCTGACCCCAGAGGAAAACGGTTTGCTCGTTGATATCGGCGACGTGTCAAGCACTGAGGCCGCGCTGCAACGCCTGATAACAGATGGCGATCTTCGGTCCCGATTAGCCGCCAATGCTCGGCAAACGGTCCTTGATCGATTCTCAGTTGAAACCGAAGCCCAAGCCTTACTAAGCCATTACCGGGCACTGGCTCAAGCATGAGCCGCACCCATCAGGTTAGCTGATCAATCCCAGCTGGGGTTACAACAATTTTATGGCGACGCACCCCGTCTCGAATCCCTTGATTATGGGCCCACCCTTCCGGTGACGCATAGCTCCTGGGATGATCCAAATGCACGGTAATGGCGCTATATCGGATTTGCTTGGTCTTGATGCCGGCGTTAACGAGACGCTCACCAAACTCTCGATCTAAGCCGCCATACCGCAGGCGCTCATCAAAGCCATTGACCAACAAAGCGTCAGTCTTCCAACAAGAGGCGTTATGGCCATTCCAGGTCGCTTTGGTTGGCGTTAACCGATTCAAGATCTTTGACGCCGACCCTTGTGCCCGTAATTTAAGGGATTTGAAAGACATCGGCATACCTTGGGCCTTCAGCCAGGCGGGATCAAAGCACCGCTGCGCAATCACATCCTCGTGCGTGATGGCCTGACTGACCGGCAAAGCCAACTTAAAATAGCCCCCACTCAAAAAAAATCCTGGCCGAGCGTTCGCCCGATGCTGGCTTACGAAATCCTTGCGCGGCACGCAATCTCCGTCCGTCAAAATCAAATAATCGCCGGTCGCTGCAACGATGGCCCGATTTAGGATTTGACACTTCTGAAAGCCGCGATCTTCATGCCAGACATGACGCACATTTTCCTGGCCTTGGGCGCGTGCGGCATCCATCACGGCACTGGTCTCAGGTCCAGAGCCATCATCTGCCACGATCACTTCAAAATTTGAATCAGTTTGGTTGGCAAATCCCCACAACACTTTCTCAAGCCATTTCGGGGAATTATAGGTTGTAAAAATAACGCTAATTTTCACGCGTCGTCCCAGGCCTTTAAGGAGCTCACATTATGGCGGATCTTGCCCATAAAAAAAGGACGTAAGCGGAATGTTTCGCCAGGGCGATCGCATCAGCCCCCTATTGAGCTTCGCTTTGATCACAGTATGATCGGGTCTATAACAATCAGATTTGATCCTTGCGACATGTTGAAACCCCAATTCGGCGACCCTGCAGGCGCCAATTCAAAAGCCACTGCTGGACGATGTGACCCGTTAAGCACCCTAACGGTCAACCGTGAACCACCGCGTTGCCGCTGCACGCCATGAGGTCGAAGCCAACCATTGGGCTTGTGATTGATCCTTGGGATTTTCCATTCAATGGTACGGTGGTCTCGACTCGGCGATTTGTGGCCGCCCTTTCGAATCAATTCAACTTCAAAATTCTAAAAACGGGCAATGCCTCAGATCAGACTGCAAACAACGAAATTCATTTTCCCAAGTTATCGATTCCAGGCGCCAATCGGATTATTGACCAGATGCAAGCCCCATTGGCGCGACCGACGCGTCGATTGCTACAGCGCGTTGTCGCTGATTGTGACCTGGTCCATGTGCAATACCCATTTCTTTTAGCACACCAAGCCATCCGAGTCGCCCGACCGCTTGGCAAACCCGTTATCAGCTCGTTTCATGTTCAGCCTGAAAATATCCAACGCAACCTCAGACTTAATCAAGCCTTCGTGACCCGCAGTCTCTATCGATTGTTTGTGAGTCAGTTTTATCAACCCTCGGATCAGGTCATCGCACCCTCTGAATTTGCCAAGAAGCTCTTAATACAACACGGCGTATCTCGGCCAATCGATGTCCTCTCCAACGGCATCACCGCCAATTTTTTTGCAGGCAGCCGCCGTCAGACCCGATCCGATCAATTCCAAATATTAAGCGTTGGTCGCCTCGCGCAAGAGAAGCAACAACCGCTGCTACTCAAGGCTGTCGCGCAATCACAGTATCGAGCGAAAATCCACGTAACGCTCGCAGGCACCGGCCCCACTAGCGCGCACCTCAAGCGACTCGCTGCAAACCTGGGCGTAAGCGCCACGATCGGTCGCGTGACAGACGAGCAACTTAAGGACCTGTATGAAACAGCCGACGTCTTTGTGCAGTGTAGTCGAGTTGAATTAGAGGGCATGAGCGCGCTCGAAGCCATGGCGGCCGGCTGCCCAACCCTACTCAATCGAACTGAAACCAGCGCCTTATCCGAGCTCATCCAAGACCCAGTGGGCGCCTTTACTGATGAGGCGCCAAACAGGCTCACCCAAAAACTGGATGCCTTGTTATCGAATCCGGGCGCCCGGCAATTGCTGGCAGACCAAAATCGAGCGTTTGCACTGACTCGGCGCCATGAAGCCTCCGCCGCACAGTTGGCCAATCTCTATCGTCGCGTGCTCGGCGACAAGTTGAAGTCCGACGCGGGACAACCCATGACTGACGCGGGTCATGCCTCATGAGGATTGGCCTCGCCCGCTTAATCCGGGGCGCGTTAACCCATGCGAAAATGCTCTTGCTGGTCTGCGTGGCGCTCGGCATGGGCGGCGCTGGCACCTTTTTATTGGAAGGCCGGCTGAACTCTGATCTTGGGCAACTCATTCAACCCAAGGGCGATCAGAACTGGTATCAAAGCAACCAAGCTTTTCAGGCCGCCTTTCCCAGCTATCAACAAACGGCCCTCGTGGTGGTGCGCGGCAGGGACGCATTCGCGGTGGAAACTGCAACCCAATTACTCAAAGACGCATTTGACGCGCGTGGCGGGTTTGACCAAGTGTTTGCGCCCGCCGTCGAGCCGTTTATCAAAGCCCACAGACTGTATTTTCTTGAACCCGCAGACCTTACCAAATGGTTGCAAGGCGCTGAATTCAATTTCGGCGTACTGCAGCGCCTAAGTGAACAGCCAACCCTTGCCGCGACGCTCCTCATTATCGCCGATATGCTGGGGGTTCAGAGCGGGCAGCCCCTACCCATTACCTTGCAACATGCTATTGATGGCCTGCTGGCAGGCCAACCAACGGCTCAGGCTTTTTATCCACTGGTATCCCCAGAACAAACCGATTTTTTCAACCTCATTATTGTTAATGGCAGGCAGAGCCTTGATGAACCGCTACCGAACGAGCAGATTGTCAGGACGCTGCGCTCGATTATTGATCAACAAGCTTTGCCCGAATCAATTGAGATTGAATTAACGGGCGAGGTCGTCTTGGCCCATGAGGAAATCAGCGCTGCACTGACCGGCATCGAAATTGCCGGGGTCGCATCGATTCTGATTTTGGGCGTTATTTTGCTCGTCGGTATCGGCGACGTCAGAATCATCTCAGCGATCTTTTTAGTGCTGCTCACGGGGGTTGGCTTGACCCTCGGGTATGCAACCCTCACCATCGGCAGCTTCAATACCTTGTCGATGCTTTTTGTCGTGATGTTTTTTGGGCTCGGTGTTGATTTTGCGGCCCATCTTGCCTTGCGCCTTCAAGCCGATCAGGCAACCAATGCCGACACCATGATCGCTGCAATCCAAGACATGGCGCCAGCACTCGCTCTCTGCACCGTAACATCCATGATTGCCTTTTTGTCCTTCACGCCGACGGCGTACGCGGGCATGGCCGAATTAGGCATTATCTCGGCAGGCGGCATGGTCATTGCGCTACTGTTGACGCTGCTGATGATTCCAGCTTTCTTAACCCTGTGGCCACCCTTAAAAAAGCCGCCGCCATTAACCTTTTTATCCGTCAAGTGGCTGCCCAAGTATCAAACGCCTTTAACCCTTATCCTTTTGGCCGCGATGCCAGGCGCACTGTATCTGGCGAGCCATTTGGAATTTAATTACAGTGTGCTCAGTATGCGCGACGCTGACGCCCCGGGTATGAAAGCCCTAACCCGCTTACAGGAAAATGGGCAACAGACGGACTATAGCGTTGTCCTGCTTGCAGACACCGCGCAAGAAGCCAGTCGACTCAAAACGCGACTGGCCGCACTCGAATCGGTTGCCAGCGTCCAAACCCCAGCAGATGTCATCCCAACGGCGCAAACCGATAAGCACCACCGGATCAGGGCGGTCGCTGAGCTCTATCGTGATTTATGGACGCCGCCCGAGATTGATGAGCAGCCGCTCGCAATAACGACAGCCCTCGAATATCTGCAAGCCCAGATCCCCAGTTTAAAAGGTCAAAGCCTTCAAACCGCTCAGCAGATCGCAACCTTCGCCAAGACCCTCGAATCCGACCCGGCAAAACTCGCGCTATTTGATGCAGCCCTTGCCCAACAATTAGGTCGATCAAAGCAGGATCTGCGGAATCTCCTTGACGCGGCCCCGTTTACCTTTAGCGCGCTACCAAAGGCGCTGCAACACAGACTCATCAGCCCGCAAGGGCAACACCTGATTTCTGTACAACCTCGCCTTGCGCTAACCGACAAAGCCCGCACGGACCAATTTATCAACGATGTTCGCACCATCGCGCCGATGATTGCTGGGCGCAGTGCGGTTGAGTGGGGCATTGGCGAGGTTGTGGTTAACGCCTTTCAAGAGGCCATCTTCCTCACGCTCGTTGGGGTCATCATTTGCTTGGTACTGTATTTTCGAAATGTTTTAACGGCGTGCCTGGTATTGGTGCCCATTGCTTTCACCTTGATTCTGACCTTTGCTATGAGCAGTTTTTTATCCCTAACCCTCAATATGGCGAACATCCTGGTTGTGCCGCTCATCATTGGGCTGGGGGTTGATTCAGGTGTCCACGTGACCCATCGATTCTTCAAGGGCGGCGCATTAAAACATCAACGGGCAACTCGTCGCGCCGTCCTGATCAGTGGTTTGACAACCCTCGGCACTTTTTTATCACTGATTTTAAGCCCGCATCAGGGCGCAGCCTCGATCGGCCTCTTACTGACCATCGCGATCGCCTGGCTATTGCTCCTGAGCTTATTTTTATTACCCAGTCTTTTATCCTTTTTCAGTCAGCGCGGTTTACTACCAGGCCGGGCTGTCTAAACCCGCGGCAATCAGGAATAATCCGAGTTCACGAAACTTTTATTGAGAGCCACCATGCCGGTTGCCTTGTCCGCCATGATTGTAGGCCTTGCTGGATTGCTGATTTGGTTTGGGAACCCAGCTGTCGCCTTTTTAATCGGCGCCGCGATCGCAATCGCAGGCGGCGCAAAGGGGTTGACCGACACCCGCACAATCGGCCGATACAGCCTGCAAACTGGCATCGTTTTATTGGGTTTGGGGATTCAGGGCGAGCAACTCCTGCGCATCTCGAGTGATTACACTTGGGTTGTTGCCGGCTATGTCCTGTGTGTTGCGGCCCTTGGACTTCTGGGCTATCGACTGTTGAACCTACCCAAGCGTCAGGGCCTGCTGGTAACCGCTGGCAGCGCGATCTGCGGCGGCACCGCGGTTGTAACCCTGTCGCCCATCATTAACGCCAAACCGATGGAAACCGGCGCAGTTTTAGGCCTTATTTTTACGATGAATGCGGTCGCCTTACTGACCTTTCCGGCGATTGGTCAGTTCTTGGACCTCAGTCAGGCCCAATTCGGAATCTGGTCGGCGCTGGCTATTCATGACACAGCCAGTGTGGTGGCAACCGCACAGCTCTACGGTGACGAGGCGGCCCAAATTGCAACGACCCTCAAACTCGGTCGAACCCTCTGGCTGATCCCGACGGCGCTGTTGCTCAGCGTCATTTATCGCCGCAAGGGTCGCGGCATCGGGCTACCGCCTTTTGTATTGCTATTTGTCATCGCCAGTATCATGGGCTCACTGATCAGTTTGCCCACGCTCGTACTCGTCAGTGCCGCCTGGCTCTCAAAAGCACTATTGGTTTTGGCGTTATTTATCATCGGGCTAGAAATCTCGCTCGCAACCCTGCGGAGCATTCAGCCGAAGCTGTTCGTCTTCGCAACCGGATTGTGGTGCCTGGTCGCCCCAAGCGCCCTATTTTTGGTGATGACCCTCGTACCCTAGGACACTAAGATCTAACTGCCCGTGATGATTAGCGTCCTTGGCGCTAAGCATAGGCGAAATCGGTATTTCTCTGCCTACCGCGCCTTGACTACCATCTCCCTCATGAAATTCAAATCACCCCTCATTGATACCCAAGGCCTCATCGCACTGACGGTGTTCTTGGCGTATTTGGCCTTTGGCATCCAGGCTTTAATCTCTTAGCGCTTAGAGATTTCCGAGCAATCAAAATGCTGCCCCAGCCTTCGCCCAGGTTGCGAGGGTTAGAAAATCTGTGCGACTATCAACGTCCTTGCTCAGGCAGATCAGCTATGAAAATCCTCACTGGCGTCCCCGCCGAGCGTCTCAATGACATCCCCAGCCTAGCCCAAGCGGCAGAACACAACGGGTTTTCAGGCTTATCAACTCAAGAAAACCGTCACAACCCATTTTTACCGCTGGCCATCGCGGCGGTGCACAGCCAGCAGTTGGAGCTGCGAACCAATGTGGCAATTGCCTTCGCCCGCAGCCCAATGGTGGCAGCCGGTCTCGCATGGGATCTGCAATACGCCACAGCCGGCCGGTTCGTGTTGGGCCTAGGTAGCCAAGTGAAGGGCCATAACCAGAGACGGTTCAGCGTCCCTTGGTCCCCGCCCGCGCCCCGACTTCGGGAATATATCGAAGCAATCCAAGCGATTTGGGTTTGCTGGCGGGATGGCACACCGCTGCAATATGAGGGTAAGCACTATCAGTTCAGCCTGATGACGCCCAATTTCACGCCCGAGCCACTAACCAGTGCGTTACCCAAGTTACACATAGCAGCCGTTGGGCCCGCCATGATGAAAGTTGCAGCAAGCGCCTGTGATGGCGTCATGCTGCATGCCTTCTGTACGCCAAAGTATTTGACGGAATCCATCCTGCCAGGCATCAACCAAGGCCTCGCCGCTCGAGGGTATGCCCGGGCGCAATTTGAGATCTCCGGTGGTGGTTTTGTGGTCACCGGCGCCAACCAAGCCGCTCTCGACAAACAGTTCGAGTGGGTCAGAGCACGAATCGGGTTTTATGGCTCAACCCCCTCTTATTGGCCCGTCCTCGCAAGTCATGGCTTGCAAGACTTAGGCGAAGAGCTCAACGCTTTGTCTAAAGCAGGCCGATGGGATGACATGACTCGGCGGATTTCGGATGACCTCGTTCATGAATTCGCAGCCGTTGCACCCTATGACCGCCTCAAATCCAGCATTGAAGCGCATTTTGGTGGCCTGGTTGATTGCATCAGCTTGCCGGCCGATACCCCGCCCGAGCTCGTTCAGGATTTGAAGACCATTGCTTGCTTATACCAATCGAGTTCAGCATGAATATCGGCGTACTCGGCGGTGGTAGCTGGGGAACCACCGTTGCACATTTATTGTCTCGTCGCTACGACGTCACACTTTGGGCTCGAAATTCAGATATTGCGGATGAAATCAACGCCCACCATACCAACGACCGCTATCTTTCATCAGCCCCGCTATCGCCCAAGCTGCAAGCAACCGATCAGTTACAGGCCGCAACGAGGGGTCAATCGGTTTTGGTAATGGCCATACCCGCACAAAATTTTCGAGCGGTACTGACCGATGCCGCACGCTATTTAGACCCTCTGACGCCGATCGTATCTCTTAGCAAAGGTTTGGAGTTTTCAACTGGCGCACGAATGACCGAAATTATTCAAGCCGTTTGTCCTGATCACCCTGCGGCGGTTTTAACCGGCCCCAACCTAGCTCAGGAAATTATGGCGGGTTTTGCGGCGGCAAGCGTGCTGGCAACCCCCAACCCTTGCGATCAAAGTCACTTGCAACGTATTTTCCATTCCCCCTTATTTCGGGTGTATACCAATGAGGATGTCATCGGATGCGAGCTCTGCGGCGTTCTCAAAAACATCATTGCGATTGCCGCGGGCATGAGCGATGGCCTAGGGGCGGGTAACAATACCCGTGCGGCGATCATCACCCGGGGCTTGGCAGAAATGACCCGTCTCGGTTTGGCAATGGGCGCGAAAGCCGAAACGTTTTCAGGACTTGCAGGAATGGGCGACTTGGTCACAACCTGTACCAGCGCGCAATCTCGAAATCATACCGTCGGCTTCAGACTTGGGCAGGGCAACAGCATCGACAGCATCATTCAAGACATGTTTATGGTGGCTGAGGGCATTAAAAGCGCGCCCGCGGTCATGCGGCTCGCTGAGCAATTTGGGGTGGAAATGCCCATTGCAGCGGAGGTTATGCAGGTTGTGACGGGACAACGTGACGTTCAAGGCAGTTTCAAAGCGTTGCTTCGAGCCGGCGTGGGCCGTGAGGATGAGCCTTTCTAGCAGAATCGCAAGTCAAAAAACCGCGCACCAGCGCTCGGAGACCGATTAACCCCTTCCCGGTAAAATCGATCCGGTTTTTGCAGGCGGTTGTTTAAGGCAAAAAGCCCAAATGCAATTGATAATGATTCTTATTTAGATTAGCATCCCGATCTCTAAATTAGATCTTGTCGTGTCATGTCCAAACTGTTTCGCACTATCGGCTGCTGCGGGCTGAGTTTAATCGCCGCCCTCAGCACAAGCCTCTTGGCCAACGCTGATGTCTCAGATCAAAAAAGCGCTCAAATTGAAGAAATCACCATTGTTGGCTCGGTTGCAGGGGCAAAGCAGATGACTGGCGCCGCACGCTTTATCGGCCCTGAGCGATTGGAAGCGTTCCATCATTCGGACATCCAAAAAGTACTGCGCGAAGTGCCCGGCGTTTCTCTTCAAATCGAAGATGGTTATGGCTTGCGTCCAAACATCAGCATTCGTGGGGTTGCCAGCGAACGCAGCAGCCGCATTACGTTGCTCGAGGACAACATCTTGATTGCACCGGCGCCTTATTCAGCGCCTTCGGCTTATTATTTTCCAACAATGGGCCGGATGCATGCAGTTGAAGTTTTAAAAGGGCCCGCTGCAATTTCACAAGGGCCTTACACCATCGGCGGCGCCTTGAACCTCGTTTCTACACCCTTCGCCGACCGCGCGAAAATGGATCTGTTTGCAGAGGCCGGAAGCGACGCGACCCAAAGACTGCATTTTACCGCACAGCAACCATTGGGTGATCAAGTTGCCCTGCTGGTCGACGGCCATCATTGGCGTTCTGACGGTTTTCAAGCAATCGATCGCAGTGATCGCAACACAGGTTTATCCATAACCGACTATACCGCCAAGCTGCGAGTGCGATCCAATGATGCACGGCATGAGTGGGTCGCAAAACTGCAAACGACGCAACAATCCTCCAATCAAAGCTACTTGGGCCTGACGGATCAGGATTTCGGGCAATCCCCCACCCGTCGTTATGGTTTATCAGAACTGGATGCCATCGAGACCGATCATCAACAACAGGTGCTCTTTTACCGCTTTAAAATGACACCAACGACCGAGTTAGAGGTCGCGCTGTATAACAATGAGCACGCCCGAAATTGGTTCAAGACCGAAAAACTTGATATTGATGGCAGCCAGGACGCTGATACCTTCGCGGGCAAAAATTGGCTGGCGGTCATTCAAGCGATTAATACCGCGACTGACGCAAGTCTTGCAGAAGACTATCAAAGTATTTTGGACGGCGCCGAGGACACGGCCCCGGGTAGTATCGGACTTCGCGCCAATGCCCGGGAATATTTCTCCCGGGGCGCTCAAGCCAAGCTCACCCACAGCCTTCAGACCGAATCGATCGACTATGATTTTGAGGCTGGTCTGCGCCTGCATAAGGACGGTGAAGACCGACTCCAACGCGATAGCACCTACCATCAAAGCCGAGGCAAACTCCTGCTCGATGACCTCGGGCGCTGGGGTAATGCGGGCAATCAACGACAAACGGCTGAAGCGGTGGCGGCCTATTTTCAAAGCCGTATCACGTTCAAGTCCGTTGTGCTCTCACCGGGTCTGCGCCTAGAGCGGATTCGCCAGGATCGAACGCGCTGGGAAACCCAAGCCAGTCGAACAACCGATCCCGCAGACCGCAGCCTTGATAACCTGCGTGATCAGCGCAGGAACAAAGTGCAGGTACTGCTGCCCGGCATTGGTTTACTATGGCCGCTCACGCCAACGGTATCGGTTGTTGCAGGCGTGCACAAAGGGTTTACAACGCCGAGCAACGCCCCAGGCGTCGAGCCCGAAACCGCAGTGAATTATGAATTAGGGTTTAGAAGCAGTGGGCGAACCGGGCTCGAGGCAATCTATTTCCTCAGCGATTACGACAATCTACTGGGCCAGTGCACAGCATCCTCAGGCGCACAATGCACCCCGGGCGATAGCTTCAACGGCAATGCGGCAACCGTTCAGGGCCTTGAGCTTACCGCGCAACGCGAGTACGCAACCCGCACCGGACTCACCTTTTCGGTGAATCTAAACTACACCTATCTTGATGGCCATTTCGACACTGACATCGCCGACACCGCGTTCTTTGGCGACGTCAGCACAGGCGATCCGATCCCCTATTTACCCCAACATCAGTTACATATTGGCCTTGGATTTCTGACCACGCGCTGGTCACACTTCTTAGACTTTGGCTATCAAGATGCGGTTTGCGTTAAGGCAAGCTGCACGCAGTATGAAACAACCCAATCACAGGCCACCCTGGATTTGTCCAGCCATTACGAACTGAATGCCCGCACAGCGATTTTTGCAAAGATCGAAAACGTGACGGATCAGAACAATTTGGTGGCGCGCCAACCCTATGGTGCACGTCCTAATCGAGGTCGTTCTATGGCCCTCGGCTTCAGCATTTCGCTCTAAAGATCGGCTAAAGCTGCGTCAGGCATCACCTCTTGACGCGTTTTTTCAAAGAGAAAGTGTCCGACCATCCAGGTTTCGCCACCTTGAAACGCAAACATTTCCTGACAGGCCATGACAAACATTCGCCACCGTTGCCAAAGAATTAACGCTGGATCCGGATTATCCGAGGCCGTCAACGTTTTCAGTATTTCCGCCTTATATTGATCGAGGTTATGCAACCAGGCTGCGCACGTTTTCGCATAATGTTGACCATTGACCACCCACACTTTGCGCTGCTGCAGCTTGCCCTCAAACAGTTTGGGCAAATCCAATGACGGCATTAATCCGCCAGTAAAAAAGTGCCTGGCCATCCAATCTTCCTGGCTGTCGTCTTCAAAAAAGTACGGTTGGTTACGGTGACAAAAAATATGGAAGAACAACAATCCGTCCGACACCAGCCAGCTTGAAACCTGGTCCAGCAGGCGCTGGTAGTTGCGCATATGTTCAAACATTTCAATCGACACCACTCGATCGAATTGCCCGTCCGGTTCAAAGTTGTTCATGTCCTGGGTCAACACCGTAATATTGGTCAGACCTTTGGCCTGTGCCTCAGCCTCGATAAACTGTCTTTGGGAGTGCGCGTTGCTCACCGCCGTAATGTTGCTATCGGGAAAGGCTTCAGCCATAAACAATGTGAGTGAACCCCATCCGCACCCCAACTCCAAAATTTGTTGATTCGGCCCCAGTTGCGCGCGCTCGCAGGTCAGTTTCAGCATCGCCTCCTCTGCCTCGGCAAGGCTGGCATTGCCTTGCTCATAGAGCGCGCAACTGTACTTGAGACGAGGGCCCAACATGCGCTGAAACACAGCCGTTGGCACTTCATAATGTTGGTGGTTCGCATCCGTTGTCCCGACGGCCAATTCAGAAGCCCTCATTGACGCAACAAAGGCTGCCTTGCCTGCGGGCGTCGCATTCACCTTATCCTGCACGAGTCGCTTAACCAGCAATCGCCGCATCCCCACCCTCAGCAAGACATCCGGGATCCTACCGCGCTCTGCCCAGTCCACTAAATTAATCATGTGCTGCCACCTCAAGTTGAAATCCCGGTAAATGTAGCTGCATATGCACACAGCCGATTGCACGCTGCCGAAACCCCGCTTCGCAATAGCAGAAATAGTAGCGCCACATGCGCAGGAACGTCTCGGACAATCCGAGCGCCTGAATTTCGCCTAGATTCGCCTCGAAAGCGTCACGCCATCGCGCCATGGTCAGCGCGTAGTGCGGCGTTAAGTCTTCGAGCCCATATAATCTAAAGCCTGCTCGATCGGCAGCGCTCACCGCCACCAACGCCTTGACGCTCGCCAATGCGCCCCCAGGGAAAATATAGCGCTGTATAAAATCAACCGAACGCTTGGCTGACTCAAATTGTTCTTCCGCAATCGTTATCGCTTGCAACAACATGCAGCCGCCCGGCTTGAGCAGGCTCGCGCAAACCTCAAAGAACTGCGGCAGATAGTCTAGCCCCACGGCTTCAATCATCTCGATTGACACGAGCTTGTCATACCGGCCTTCAAGGCTTCGATAATCAGATTGTAACAACGTCACTTGGTCCTCAAGACATGCGGCTTCAACACGCGCCTTGGCTTTTTCAAACTGCGCTTTCGAAATCGTGGTTGTGGTGACTCGGCAGCCATAGTTACGCGCAGCAAAACAGGCAAAACCGCCCCAACCCGTGCCAATTTCCAGGAGGTGGTCCGAGGCGCTGAGCTTTAGTTTCTGACAGATCAGGTCCATTTTCTGTTCTGAGGCTTCCCCCATCGATTGCGTTGCATCCTGAAAATACCCCGAGGAATACATCATCGTGTGATCTAGAAATTGCTCAAAAAAGCGATTCCCCAGATCGTAATGCGCTGCAATATTGCGCTTGCTTTGCGCAGGCGTATCCCGATTGAGCCAATGCTGCACCCGCAACATCGGCTTTTTGAAAACGGCCCAACCCCCATCCAAGTTGCCTAAGACGTCACGATTCTTCAAAAATAGCTCAAGGGTGGCCATGAGGTCTGAACACGCCCAATCGCCATCCATATAAGCCTCGGCCGCGCCAAGCGAGCCCCCTAAGGCCATCGATTGGTAGGCCTTTGGCGACACAATGGTAACCGTTATCAGCTCCTGCTCTGGCGCGGATCCCACATCAAGCAGCTGGGTCTTCCCCTCGTAGAGCTTTAAGCGTCCAACCGTGATTTTCGATAGCACCGTCAAAATTCGTGGCCGCCAGACGCTGAACGGCAGGTTCTTATCAGCCCCTATGACCCTGCTGTGATCATTATTGATCGTCATACTTGCACCTATCGATTCTGATTAGGGTGACTGTAAAAAGGCACCTGCTTTAAAAACAATTTCAACGCTTGCCAATAAATTCTACCGATGATCTGCAGCGTGTGAAATGGGCGGGTCAAACAATACCGCCTGATATTACTTGATGAAAAGCGCTGCGCACCTAGGTTAAAACTAGCGCTAAAAAATACCTGCCCCAGCCGACTCACTTGGATCTGGGCGCGGCAGGCGGCGTCGGGCGCAGATAATTGCCAATGGTATTGGGTATTCATGGGCATAAAGGGCGAAACATGAAACTGTTTTGGCGACGTCATGTCAGCGCTTATGGGCACCACATAAACGTAACGCTCATTCCAAGGCGTGTTGTGTACTTCCGCCACCACCTGAGTCAAGCGATCATCTTCAAAGCAGTAAAACAATGCAATGGGGTTCATTAAAGTGCCAAAGGATCGCCAATTCGCCAGCAACGCAATCTGGCCATTAAACGTGACACCTGTCTTTTCCTTAATTTGATGAATAACCTCGTCTCGAAGCGTCCGAGACGAAGGCAGATAATCTTGCCGGTGGAAGCTGACCCAATTGAATCGTTCATGGGATAACAATTGCGAGCGCGCGCAGAGCGCGGGAATGGCTTCAAGATCACAGTAGAAGGTCGCAAAGTTATAATCAAACCGATGCGCTTTCGGTGTGCTCCTGGCATGGGTCAACGCGCCTTCATAGATCGCCGCCTCAAGCACCATTGGCAACCAACGCATCAACCACCCGCAGGCCGCTAACGACCCCGTCTTCGTGAAACCCATACCGCCAATAAGCACCACAGTAATGGGTGCGACCGACACCCGAAATCTCCCCATGGCGGCCTTGGGCCGCCAGCATTGCCGCATCAAAAACCGGGTGCTCGTAATGCACGCGTTTCAGCACGAGGTTCTCATCAATCGTGCCCGCATCATTCAAGGTCACCAGCACCGGTTGCGTCGAGGCAAAACCTTGTAGCCGGTTCATATAGTAAGTCAGACTGGCTTGGGTTGCGCCGAGTGGCGCATGATAGTTCCAGCTCGCCCAAACCTCAGGGCGCACCGGCATGACACTTGCGTCCTGATGCAGGACCACCTCATTACCTGAATACCCCATCGCCCCGAGCACGTCACGCTCCGCCTTTGAAGCATCGGTTAATAACGCGAGCGCTTGCCCTGAATGACAAGCAAAGACAACCTCATCGAACGCTTCAACGGTTGCCCCTGCTGTGACCCAAACGCAGGTCTTCTCGCGCGTGACGGCCCGCACGGGACACCCTAATCGCAGGTCCTGCAATCGATTCCGAATCACGTTGACATATTGATCAGAGCCGCCCTGAACGACATACCACTGAGGGCGATTCACAAGATCCAGCAACCCATGATGATTAAAAAACTGGCTCAGCATGCCAATTGGAAACGCCAAGATACCGTCATCGCCCGTGGACCAAATAGCAGCCGCCATCGGCACTAAGTAATCGAATATGAAGGCGTCCCCAAACTTTTCGCGCCGACAAAAATCAATCAACGGTTCCGGGTCAGTCGCAAGTACCAACCGAGCGATGCGGTTAAACCTTACAATATCCCTTAGCATCTTCCAGAAACGTGGCCGAAACAGATTCGATTTTTGGGCGAATAAGGTTTTAAAACTGTGACCGTTATATTCTAAGTTTGGGCGCTTCAGGCTAAAGCTCATCTCAGTCGGCTGACCCTCGCAGCCTAAGCGTGCCAGTAAGGCCATAAAATTGGGGTAGGTTCGATCGTTGTAGACAATAAACCCCGTATCGATTGCCCGCGAGCACCCCTCAATCTCAAGTTGGTGGGTTTGAGTGTGACCGCCCAGATAATCATTTTGCTCAAAGAGCGTGATCTCAAATTGCTCAGAAAGCCGTTCGGCAACCGTCAGACCCGAAATTCCGCCGCCCACTATCGCAATCTTTTTCATCGATGAACCTTTGTACAACTGGACTTTACGCCAAACGAGGCCTTTCATTGTGCCTGACAGGCCTCGAATCACAACCCCTTACCGGTCTGGTTTTCGGACGATAATCCGGTTTAAAACGCGAAGATTGGCTGTGGCACAAACGCAGACTTGCCGCACCTGCAAAGACGATGATCAGCTCGACCATCGCAGACTCATCACCCGGCTGCGGTTAATGTTGTGAGCAACTGCTTGTCAGGTTGCGCCCGCCCTCCTGCCAAAACCGCGCCCGCCCGCTTGCCAAAACCGCGCCAAGTAACATCATCAGAGCCGTGATCACTTGACCCTTATGGTTACCCACTTATACTGCAGGCATGCATGGATTAACCCAACAACAACTGGACCTGGTCACGCGAAAGAGTTCAGCCCAAGCTTGGCGCATTGTACTGTCGGATTGGGTACTGATCGCGAGCGCGCTCAGTGCGGCTGCGCTGCTGCCAAACCCAGTCACTTACGTGCTGGCAATCCTTGTGGTTGGCTGCCGCCAACTCAGTCTCGGCATTATTGTTCACGAGACCGGCCATCAAACCTTTTTCGAATCAAAACCCTTGAACGATTTTGTGGGCCGCTGGCTATCCGGCTATTGGGTGTTTTCAAGCAAAACCGATTACATGAAGGGCCATTTACGACACCATCAACTTGCCGGAACCCTCGATGATCCGGATCTCAAAAACTATGCGGCGTATCCTGTGAGCAAAAAAAGTTTTCGGCGCAAAGTTTGGCGCGACCTATCCGGGCAAACTGGCTGGCGACGGCTGCGGTCTATTGGCCGCTCGATTGTCCGGTATAACACGTTGAACGCGGAAGGCCAGCGCGTCGTTCGCGGCGGGCTCATTACCAATATCGCCTTTCTAGGACTGCTCACGGCGCTTGGCCAACCTTGGCTTTACCTTGTATGGGTCGGCGCGTTCGTCTCCACCCACATGTTGAGCACAAGACTGCGCCAGATTGGCGAACATGCGGCGGTACCGAACGGACAAAGCCTTGACCCTCGAGACCATACCCGCACCATTTTGACGAAATGGTGGGAGCGGCTTTTGATCGCCCCCCACCAAATTGGCTACCACCTTGAACATCACTTACTACCGTCGGTTCCGATTTACCGACTGCCAACGCTCCATAAAATGTTGGTCGACAATGGCTATCTCGGATCCGATCTGGTGATCACGGGTTATCCAAGTCTTATAAGACGCGTCACCCACTAGCGTCCGATCTTGAAAGACTGATGATTGGTGGTCGTTCAGGCGAAGGCCGTTATCAACGTGCTTAACGTCATGCGTTCGGCGCTTGTCTGGTGCGCAACAGGCTGACTAAAAACACATCGAGCCGGCAGTGCCCATCAGGGTGATGGGATGACAACCCAGCCAACAACCTCACAGGCCTTAACGGCATCAAAAAGCGCGTTTACGCAGTATTTTAAAGGTTAGCAGGATTCCGCTATAACAACCTGCCCCGACGCCTGGGCTTCACTGCCAAGATGAGTCCACTTGATCCGAACTGCGGACGCCTCACTCCAGCGATTCAGCGCGCACTTTGTCTTGAATTTCCTCGCGGTGGACCGACACCTCTTTGGGCGCCTTGATGCCCAGCCGAACTTGGTTTCCTTTAGACCCTAACACTGTCACCTCGATCTCCCCCCCGATGACAAGTGTTTCTCCCACCTTTCTGCTGAGAATGAGCAATCTAGCCTCCTTTGGCCTGCGCTCTTTGATTTCCTACTGCAACCGGAAATCGACGCTTTATTTCGATCCTAACCGAAATCTAGCTGCCTTACATCAGACAAATTAAAAGGATCATGGCCAATGCCGAGCGCAGTCGTTCAAATGCTTTCGCACGCACAGGCACGATTGATAGGTGGTTTGTGTAAGCGATAGAAAAGCGGCCGTCCATCTTATAGACAATACGATCAGACCGGGTTGGCCCTTCACAGCAAACAACTTTAATTCAACCCGAGCTAACCTGCCGGACTTACGCCGACTCAGCGCCAAGATCCGCCTCGAGACCAAAGCCTGCGTGCAAGGCCCGAACCGCAAGTTCTAAGTACTTTTCATCGATCACGACTGAAATCTTAATCTCAGAAGTTGAAATCATTTGGATATTAATAGACTCTTTCGCCAAAATATCGAACATCTGCGCCGCAACCCCCGCATGCGAGCGCATGCCCACCCCGACGATCGACAACTTTGCGATTCGTTCATCGCCCAAAACCTCTTGCGCACCAATTCTCTCGGAGACCGCTGTCAAAATAGATTGGGCCAATTCAAAATCTGCGCGCGCAACCGTAAAGGTAAAGTCAGTACTAAAATCGGCGCCAATATTTTGGACAATCATATCGACTTCAATATTAGCTTCACTAATCGGCGCTAGGATGCTGGAGGCAATCCCCGGTTGATCTTTCACGCCTCGCAAGGTCAACTTGGCTTCATCCCGGGTAAACGCGATCCCTGAAATCAAAGGCGCTTCCATCATAATATTATCCTCGGCGGTGATTAGCGTTCCTGCAACATCATTAAAACTAGAGAGCACTCTGAGCGACACCTGATTCTTATTCGCGATCTCAACGGCGCGCGTATGCAACACCTTGGAGCCGGAACTGGCGAGCTCCAACATTTCTTCAAAGGTAATCCGCGTCATACAGCGCGCCTCAGCCACGACTCTGGGATCGGTCGTATAAACACCATCGACATCCGTAAAAATCTGGCATTCATCGGCATTCAATGCCGCGGCAACCGCCACGGCAGTTGTATCGGAGCCGCCCCGACCTAATGTCGTCGTCCAGCCATTGGGTGCAACGCCCTGAAAACCAGCAATGACCGGCACAATATTGTTTGATAAATCAAGCTCGAGCTCGTCGGTTTCGACACTCAGCACCCGCGCCCGACTGTGCGCCTCATCGGTGAGTATTCGCACTTGATGGCCTTGATACGACTTGGCCGCAAGCCCCTTTTTTAACAGCATCATTGCCAAAAGGGAGATTGTGACTTGCTCACCGGTTGCCAACAGCACATCCAACTCCCGGCGCGTTGCAAGCGATTGGAAGTCGACCGACTCAGCCAGCGTAACCAGCCGATCGGTTTCGTGGCCCATGGCAGACACTACGAGCACTGCTTCATGCCCGGCTTTCTGAACCCGCTGAACACGATCAGCGATGCGCTCTAAGAGCGCAATATTCGCAACCGACGTGCCACCAAATTTCATGACAAAACGCGCCATGATCAACCCTCTTTATAACGAATTAACGAAACACTCACGGCTCAGGCGTTAAGCCGAGCCCCAATTCTATATTGGATTCTAGCCAAGACGAGCCGCTAGATACCCTTCAACGGATGCCAAAGCAGCTGGCAGCGCATCCACATCACTGCCGCCTGCTCGGGCCATGTCCGGTCGACCACCGCCCTTACCACCGACTTGCTGCGCAATATGGTTGACCAGCTCACCCGCATGCACTTGCCCAGTGAGGTCCTTCGTGACGCCCACCACGAGCGCAATTTTACCCGCTTGTGCTGTTGCAAGCACCACGACCCCGCGGCCCAATTTATTTTTGAGCTGATCCAACGCATCCGGAAGACTTTTTGGATCGGCGCCATCAATTAAATTCACTAAAACGGGAATCCCTTGAACCTCAAACACCGCATCGGCGGCATCCAGAGACTCACCGCTCACCAGCTTCGTATTCAAAGCCGCAACCTCTTTTTCAAGGCGTCGATTGTGATCCATTACTTGTTCCAGACGCGCCAAGGCGGCACCTCGATCCGTTTTAAGCGCGACTGAAACCGCGTTGGCGAAGGCATCTGTTTCTGCAATTGCACTGAGTGCCTGTTCACCAACAACCGCTTCTATTCTGCGAACACCAGAGGCGATGCCTTGTTCTGACAGGACTCTGAGCAACCCAAGATCACCGGTTCGCAGCGCATGGGTGCCGCCGCAAAGTTCCATCGAGAAGCCATCCCCCATCGTCAAAACTCTCACGGATTCAGAGTATTTTTCACCGAACAGCGCCATGGCACCGCGTTCCTTTGCAGCGTCAACACTCATCACATCCGTCGAGATCGGGGTATTTTTCAATATCTCCTGATTACAAAGATGTTGAATATCCTGCAGCTCTTGGGCCGTTACCGCTTCAAAATGAGAGAAATCAAAACGCAGACGATCCGCTGAGACCAGAGAGCCGCGCTGATTAACATGATCCCCCAGCACCGCGCGAAGCGCAGCATGCAACAAATGCGTCGCTGAGTGGTGGCGTGCGGTGTTTTGTCGAACGCTCGGTGCAACCACCGCTTGCAATTGATCACCAATCCCAAGTGCACCGGTTTCACTGTGGCAATAGTGCACGATGGCACTACCAGATTTCTTAGTATCTACCACCGTCAGTACAACCCCATCCGCGATCAAGCTGCCTTGGTCGCCCACTTGGCCCCCGCTTTCTGCGTAGAACGGGGTTTTATCCAGCACGACTGACACGACGCCTTCCCCTGACCAGCTGTCAACAAAGCCGTGGCCATCATGAATCGCAACAACCGATGCGGTCAGATCCAGGGTCTCGTAGCCTAAGAAAGCCGTCACCGCATCGATTTCAAAGTCTTCAACGCCTTCGCCTTGAAATTTACTGGCTGCTCGGGCGCGATTTCTTTGCTCTGACATTTCCGACTCAAACCCCGGCATGTCCAGCAACAGATTGCGTTCTCGGGCAATATCCCCGGTTAAATCGGCGGGGAATCCGTAGGTATCGTAAAGTTTGAAGATGACCGCTCCAGGAATGACTGGATCCGTAAGGCCCGCAATGGCCTCATCCAATATGCGCATCCCTTGATCGAGGGTTAGGGCAAACTGTGTTTCTTCTTTTAAAACGATTCGTTCAATCTGATCACTGGTTTTGATCAGCATCGGATAGGTCTCACCCATTTCAGCCACGAGCACAGGAACCAGCTCATGAAAGAAGGGTTTGGTTGCGCCAAGGGCATGACCATGACGCAGGGCCCGACGCATGATCCGGCGCATTACGTACCCTCGGCCTTCATTCGACGGCAACACGCCATCACAGATAAGAAATACCGAGGACCTCAAATGATCCGCAATCACCTTGAGCGACGGTATTTGTAAATCACGGACCCCCAACACTTCAGCAGCCTTCACGATCACCGGTTGAAACAAGTCGGTATCGTAATTGTTGTGCTCGGATTGCATCACCGCCGCTAAACGCTCTAGCCCCATCCCAGTGTCGACACAGGGACTGGGCAGCGGCGTCAGTGTGCCATCGGCGCTGCGATCATATTGTGTAAAAACCAGATTCCAGATTTCAACAAATCGATCTAAGTCATCATCTTCTGATCCCGGCGGACCACCCGGGATCGCCTCGCCGTGATCGTAAAAAATCTCAGAGCAGGGCCCACAAGGCCCTGTGTCACCCATCGTCCAAAAATTGTCTTTATCCCCCATCCGGGTCATTCGATCCGCTGGAAACCCAATCTCATTGACCCAAATCGCATGGGCCTCATCATCGCTATCGTGAATGGTCACCCAGAGCTTGTCTCTTGGGATCTTGAGCACTTCCGTTAAGAATTCCCAGGCAAAGGCAATCGCTTCAGATTTAAAGTAATCCCCGAAACTGAAGTTGCCCAACATTTCGAAAAAAGTATGGTGCCTTGCGGTATACCCGACATTATCGAGATCGTTATGCTTGCCGCCGGCACGGATGCAGCGCTGGCAACTAACCGCTCGGGTGTAACCACGATTCTCAAGCATGGCGAACGCATCTTTAAATTGCACCATGCCTGAATTGGTAAATAACAGTGTTGGGTCATTGTCAGGCACCAGGGATGCCGACTCGACAACGGTATGACCTTTGGATTCGAAAAAATCTAGGTAGGCTTTTCTAATGGCTTCGCTGTTCATACTCGGTCTCCGCAAGACATCTGATCACCGCCTCATCGCGGCCCCAAGGGCAGATCATCAAACCGTCTATTATAAGGCAGCTGAGATATGTTCATAGCGAAATCCGCGCTGCTGAAGAAACCGACTCCGCTTTGCTCGCTCTTTTTGATCGATGCTCGCAGATTCCGCCACTTCCCCGAAGCGCTTCTGCAACACCGTTGCCGCGAGCGCACCCCAATCCGGTGCTTGACGCCTAAAGGCCGTATCGATGTCATAGCCTGTGAGCCCTTTCTGCATCATTTCACTCCGGATTTTCATTGGGCCCTGACCCCGCTGGACCCGATACCGGACATAGGCCTCCGCCATGCGCGTGTCATCTTGCAAACCCTGTTCTTGCAGTCGCTCGATCACCTCATCGAGTAACGCGGCCTGCTCGGGAAATCGACGACTTAGTTTTTGTTTGAGTTCAAAGGCTGTCTGTTCACGCTGGGCCAGCAAGTTGAGCGCAGACCGACGCAGCATCGCGCGCGCGGTCGCTTCAACCTCAGCGGCGTCCGATTCACCCAGCAAACGACTTGCTGATTCTACGTCGTCAGGTTCGCCGCTGGGGCCGGCCGCGTCGGATAGATCCGTTGACGGCGCGGCTTTTAGATTTGAAGCGTTTGGCCTGCGACGTGTTTGTTTAAACGGTTTTCGGTTTGAGGCGGGGCTGGCGCCGGCGACCGAGATCTCCGCAAGAATCTCTGAAGATTGAGAAGACTCTTTTTCCCAGTGCCCCTCCGACGGTGACTGATTTGTCCCAAGGGGCGGCTTTAACCCTTTCGATTTTTCCTCGATCGCCTTGATCGCACGGCGGAGCGCAGCGGTCGTGGGTTCATCCGCCAACTGCCGCTCCTTTGACTCGCGCCAAAATGCCGTTCTCCAAAACCGATGACCTCACATTGCCGGCTTTAACTGACGATCGCCTCATCAATTGGCGCTTCTTCCACGACTGCAGACTGATCATTGAGCAACTTTGCACGAATGATGCCTTCGATCTCTTCACCCAGCGCCGCATGTTCGGTCAGGTATTCGCAGGCATTCTTCTTGCCCTGGCCAATTTTATCCCCTTTGTAGCTATACCAAGCGCCCGCTTTATCCACCAACCCGAGTTGAACGCCCATATCAACGACTTCACCCATACGATAAATCCCCTTACCGTACATAATTTGAAATTCAGTTTGCTTGAAGGGCGGCGCCACTTTGTTTTTGATGACTTTTACACGGGTTTCATTGCCCACAATCTCGTCGCCCTCTTTAATCGCGCCAATACGACGGATGTCGAGTCGAACAGAGGCATAAAATTTCAATGCATTTCCGCCGGTGGTGGTTTCTGGGCTGCCGAACATGACGCCAATTTTCATTCGAATCTGGTTGATAAAAATAACCAAGGTGTTCGAATTTTTAATGTTGCCTGCCATTTTTCGCAACGCCTGACTCATTAGCCTTGCTTGTAACCCAACATGATGGTCTCCCATATCACCTTCGATTTCAGCCTTCGGCGTTAATGCCGCGACCGAGTCGATGACGACGACATCGACTGCGCCGGATCGAACGACCATGTCGCAGATCTCGAGTGCTTGTTCGCCGGTGTCTGGCTGGGAAACCAAAAGATTTTCGATATCCACACCAAGATTTTGCGCGTAGATCGGGTCTAACGCGTGCTCGGCATCAATAAACGCGCAGGTACCGCCCGCTTTCTGCGCTTCGGCGATGACCTGCAGCGTTAACGTGGTCTTACCTGAAGACTCAGGACCATAAATTTCTACAATACGGCCCTTAGGCAATCCGCCAATTCCGAGGGCAACGTCGAGCCCGAGCGAGCCCGTTGAGATTGAGGGGATTTGGACTTGGGGGGTGTCACCCAACCGCATCATTGCGCCTTTCCCAAACTGGCGTTCTATCTGTGTGAGTGCAGCATCTAGCGCTTTATCTTTGTTGGCATCCCGTGCAGTGGTCGCTTCCATTTTTACTTCTCCATTTCAAGTCATCGGCAACTTTAACGCGGCCTTTGTTACTGGTCTGTGCACAAATCGCCCTGCGATCTGTAGGTTGATACGCTTGAACATCCAACCCGGGTCGAAGGGCGGCTGTTGTCTTATTTTTTGTTTCTTGTTTCTTGTTTCTCTTTTAATTTTTCTTTTTTCTTGTTTTTTATTTCTTGCTGATTCTTGCTGCCGGCTTCTTGCTTCCGGCTTCTTGCTTCTTGCTTCTTGCTTCTTGCTTCCTACTTCCTACTTCCTACTTCCTACTTCCTACTTCCTACTTCCTACTTCCTACTTCCTACTTCCTACTTCCTACTTCCTACTTCCTAATTCCTACTTCCTACTTCCTACTTCTCGTTTCTTGCTTCTCGCTTCTGTTTTACCGGCTTCTCTACCGAGCCGCATTGCTTTCCGATTCAATTTTCTTTTATGCCTTCGGTTTTCTTAACGGCTCCGGTTTTCTTAACCGCTTCAGTTCTCTTTGCCGCTTAAGTTTTCTTAACCGCTTAGGTTTTCTGAATCGCTTAGGTTTTCTTAACCGCTTAGGTTTTTTGGGTCGCCTTGGTTTTTTTTAAAGTCTCACATAACCCTATCGTTTGCCGCGCGAGTAGACTGACAACGTCACTTGGCGCTCGCGCACTGCGACATGCTAACAGACTACTGGTTATGCGTACAGTATAAATTACAACACTCTGAACCCACGAAAACACGATCTAGGGAAGTTTAAGGATGCAGCACTTTTAACCGTTTGCTAACCTTGGGGCAGATTCTTAATCAGTGACGCTTTGTGACGACCGACGCCCATACGCCCATGATGCAGCAATTTCTCAGCATCAAGGCCCAGCACCCGGACACGCTATTGTTCTACCGAATGGGCGATTTTTATGAGCTGTTTTACGATGACGCGAAAAC
>Ga0206124_10000437_pt1 | contig 33546 bp, 28 predicted proteins | sample Helgoland_Spring_3_FD_148671 | JGI IMG/M metagenome (GOLD analysis project Ga0206124, IMG submission 148671) | Pelagic subsurface seawater microbial communities from Kabeltonne, Helgoland, North Sea - Helgoland_Spring_Bloom_20160321_2 | ecosystem: Environmental > Aquatic > Marine > Epipelagic ... | reverse complement strand
ATATAAAAATCAACAAACCATACTAGCATTTGCCAAATGGGAAGATTTTTACCATTTAAATGAAAAAGAAAAACTTTTTTACATCTCAATAAACTTTGAAACTAAAAAAATTAAAATTAAGGTTTCAGCTACTGATAAGGCACTTTTCTTATTCACTTTAAGTGATGCACAAAAAAGAGAAAAAGAAATTAAACACGTATTTAAAGAAGTTAAATGGGCTAAACATTTTGATCAAAGCTTAGAAGAACTTAGATATATAGTAAGTAAGAAACTTATCAATTCAAATTTATCATTGCAACAAATTAAAGTAAACATAAAGTTAGGATTGTAAATTTCCAAAAACTAAAAATTAGACTTCACCTAAAAATTTTTATATTTAAATAAAAAAGACTCATAGTAATGAAAACAGCATTATTAACATTTTTAATTTTAATAAATTTAACTTCAAGTATATATAGTCAGGACAAAGCTAGTGTATCTATTCACTTAGATATAACCTCCACAAAATTTAATAAAGGTAGCGTTCTCATAGCACTCTATGAATCTGAAGAAAGTTATATGAAAGATATCTATAAAAGTGCAGATGTACTTGTGAAAGATAACAAAGCACAATTTACTTTTCAATCACTGAAAAAAGGAGTCTATGCTTTTTCGTTTTTTCACGATCTAAATAATAATAAAAAATTGGATACTAATTTTTTAGGAATCCCTAAAGAGCCTTATGGTTTTTCAAATGATAAAAAAGGCAGATTTGGCCCACCAAAATTTAGTGAAACTTCTCTAGAAATAAACAAAAACAGTAGTTTTAAAATATCTATCGAATAAAAAAACGAATAAATTATTCAAGATTTACATCCATAGACCTAAAAATTTACAAAAATTACAAATGAAATATTATGTTAATATTTTATCAATCAATTCTTGCTTTGCTTTTTTATCATCACCAAATAACCACCTTAGGGTATTGTCCTCCCAAATCTCGTGATACTGTTCTGTATTGATAATAGATCGGTCTATAGCTAGATCTAAAAGTTTTCCTGGATAAGAGGATTGTGCATCACTTTCCATCTCACCTAAAGGGTAGGGATCATCTAAGCCCATGATAACTTGATTAGAACCTTGTCGTTCTATCATTAATTTTAGAGAGTCTGTATCATGAACTAAAGTGTCAAAATAAATATTCGGATGTCCTACTGCTTTTCTTGGATGGGTTTTCCCCTCAAATAAGTCAGGTCTTCCATCAAAACCTTGTATTCTTCTCCCTAAGTTCATTTGTGCTAACTGACCTCCGTGAGCAAAACAAGTTCGAATGTTTGAAAAACGTTCTTGCATTCCATTTAAGGTATAAAAATGATAGGCATCTCCACATTGAGCTAACATCCAAATTAAATGAAAACGCCAAGAAGTATTTTCTAACTTAATCATTTTATCACCGTCATAAGGATGAATTTCAATAGCTAATTTATACTTATCTGCCAATTCAAAAATTGGATCATTCTCTTTATCAAAAACACATTTCCACTGCCCTATAGAATCCATGAAGTGCGTTGGCAAACACAAAACTTTCAAATTTAATTCCTCTACACAGCGTTCTATTTCCCATAAAGCACCTTGAATAAAACCTGGATGAACCACAAAACCAGAAGTGAATTTTGAAGGGTAATCTTGTTGTACTTTAGCATTAAAATCATTTTGAAAACGAAGTGCTTTTTTCATTTCCTCCAAACGTAATCCGTTACCATAAAGCTGGGAAAGGTTTAAAACTACTGCATGATCTATTTTATTTTTTTCCATCCACAATAATTTCTCATCAAGAAAAAAACTAGAATCTGTTACCGGACGCTTCCATCCTTTTTGGAGCATATGCTTCCGTTCATCATCTACCCAGAAAATTTCCTTTTCTTTCATAAATGAAGGAATCTGCTCCGGATAAGGAAGTAAATGTGAGTGTCCGTTAATTCTTAGTTTGCGTTTCATTAAGAAATATTATTGATCATAAAATCTTTTGTCAACCTCCATAATTTCACCTGTTTTAGGACAAGTTCTTAATTTTTCATCAGAATAAAACCTTTTAAAAACTGGAAGAAAATCTTTTTCAATATTAGTTAACTTAAAATACTCTTCATATAATAACTCATTTGCGGTGTCTGAAAACCATAATAAACCATCTTTTTGTTCTTGAGTTCTTTTTCTTTCAATTACTAAACCTATTGAACCCTCAGATCTTATTGGTGAGTGTGGTATTTTTGCTGGTAATAGAAACATCTCTCCAGCTTTTATTGGAATTTCAACGAGCTTTCCATTTTGTTGAGTTTTCACAAGTATCTCACCCTCTATCTGATAAAATAGCTCTTCTGTTTCATTATAATGATAATCTTTTCTAGCGTTTGGACCAGCAACAATCATTACTATATAATCCCCTGATTCTACATATAGATTTTTATTACCTACAGGTGGTTTTAATAAATGTCTATTGTCATCAATCCATTTTTGTAAATTAAAAGGTCTTTTTATTTCCATGAGTTTTATGATGATGAATTTGTTTCAATATATGCTATTTTTTATAACTCTTAATCGTTTAGAATTAATTTTGCCTCCTACTTTATAATGATTTTGTTCTTCCGCCATCTACAGGAAGATTAACTCCTGTAATATAACTAGCAGAATTACTAGCTAAAAACACTACTGCAGCAGCAGTTTCCTCTGGCTTCGCAAATCGTTTTGCTGGCACATAATTTTTCATAATTTCAGACATTTTCTCTACTGAAGTATTGGCAGCAGTTGCTTTTATTTTAATAATTTGATCTAAGCGCGCCGTATCTGTAAAACCTGGTAATACATTATTCATGGTTATTCCAAATTCTGCAAGTTCAGCTGCCATTGTTTTTGACCAATTAGCCACTGCATTTCTTATCGTATTACTTACACCTAAACCTGGAATTGGCTCTTTAACAGAGGTTGAAATAATATTGATAATTCTTCCAAAACATTCTTTTTTCATAAATGGAACAACAGCTTGTGATAAAATTTGATTGACTAATACATGCATTTGAAATGCCGCCGTGAACTCCTCAACACTAGCATCTATAATTGCACCACTTTTTGGGCCACCCGTATTGTTAATCAAAATATGGAAGCTGTTATTAGTTGAAATTATATTCTTTATTTGATCAAGATCAGAAAAATCGGCCACTAAATATCCATGATGTTGTTTTCCGTTCTGGGGAAGATCATTTAAAACCTCTTTTAAGGCTTTTTCATTTCTAGCCATTAAGGTTATATTTGCGCCTTCTTTTGCCAAAGAAATTGCAGTCGCTCTTCCAATGCCTTGGGTACTCCCACACACAAGTGCATTTTTATTTTGTAATCCTAATTCCATTTCTATTCTTTGCGTATAAATTATTTATTAATTGTATTTAATACAGATATTTTTGGGTTCTGTAAAAAAGCGTAACGCCTCCAAACCACCTTCTCTACCAACGCCAGAATTTTTCATCCCTCCAAACGGCGTTCTTAAATCACGTAATAACCACGTATTTACCCAAACAATTCCTGCATCTAGTTGTTTAGATACTCTCATGGTTCTTTTTAAATCGTTTGTCCATAAAGTTGCAGACAATCCATAAGAAACATCATTCGCCATGGCTAAAACTTCACTTTCTTCGTTAAAAGGCATGATAGTTACCACAGGACCAAATATTTCTTCTTGATTTAGAATACAAGAATTATCATTTACCTCTATAATTGTTGGCTCTAAATAATATCCGTTTTCTGAACTCTCAACAGCTACTAAATTTCCTCCAAAAACCACTTTACCACCATATTGCTCTGCATTGTCTACATAGGATTTCACTTTATTTAAATGTGTTTTTGAAACCAAAGCACCTATATCTGTATTGTTATTAAAAGGAGATCCAACTTTTAATTTACATACAGCTGCTATAAAATCTGTTTTAAATTTTTGATAAATTGATGCCTCAACAAAAATTCTACTCCCACACAAACAAATTTGACCCTGGTTGGCAAATGAAGATCTAACTGTTGTCTGTAACATCTCATTATAATCACAATCTGAAAAAATAATAGCTGGGTTTTTTCCTCCAAGCTCTAGAGATAATTTTTTGAACATTGGCGCTGCAACTTTAGCAATATGCGCCCCTGTTTTTGTTCCTCCTGTAAATGAAATTGCTTTAATATTTGGGTGTTCTACAATAGCTTGACCAGTTGTTGTGCCTAAGCCATGAATAATATTTAAAACGCCTTTTGGAAGCCCTGCTTCTGTAAGTATTTCCCCTAGTAGATAAGCGGTCATTGGAGTAATTTCACTTGGCTTTGCTACAACACAGTTTCCTGCTGCAATTGCTGGTGCAATTTTCCATGTAAATAAATACAAGGGTAAATTCCATGGCGAAATGCATCCCACTACTCCAATAGGTTGTCTGAGTGTAAAATTTATTGCATTTTGACCAACACTTTCATGAGCCTCTGAAGCAAACTGAGTAATAGCATTGGCAAAAAACTGAAAATTAGCAGATGCTCTAGGAATATCAATTGATTTTGCTACATGAATAGGCTTTCCATTATCTTTTGCCTCTGCCATTGCCAGTTCAGGTAATTTTTCAATAATAAGCTTCGCGATTTTAGAAAGTATTTGTGATCTTTCATCTAAAGTGGTCTCAGACCAACTTTGAAAGGCAGTTTCTGCTGCTTTATATGCGATTTCTACATCTTGACTATTAGAGTCTGGAAGTTGTCCATACACTTCTCCTATTGATGGATTATAATTTTCAATCCAATTATTTGAAATAGGATTTACATACTCTCCATTGATGTAATTTTTAATTTTCATGCTAATTTCTATATCCAACTAAATAAAACATAATATCATATTAGTTATGTAGCTAAAAAAAGCTACTCGTTAAAACTGGTGTTTAGTAGAGAAAGGCAAATTTTAATTCCTTGTCTAATATTTCCAATTCGTATGTTTTCATTAGGATTGTGTTGATTGTTATCCATATTTACCATTGGAACAATGATCGCAGGTATCGCTAATTCATTAATAGCTGGTATAATGGGTACTGTACCTCCCATTGTTCTAATACTTACTGGTGCTTTCCCAAAAGTTTTCGTTAATGAACTTCTGAGTTTTTCTCCAAAAGGATCATTCAATGCTGTTCTAAAAGCATTCACCCCTGAATCCCCTTTAAAAGTTGCTATTTTAGCATAAGACAATCGCTCCTTATTTGTAGGTGCTCTATCCAACACTAAGTAGCCTTCAGCTTTGATATGTTTTTTAATTTTTTCTAACTGAATTTTACCGTCTGTCTCCTCAACCAAACGAACATCTATATGAGCTGTTGCATACTCAGGTATAATTGTTTTTAATTCTTTTCCCTTCCATGATGTTTCAATTTGTCGAATATTTAATGATGGATATTGAAGAGACTCTTGATAATTTCCACCAACACTTTCTTCTTTGAAAATCATCAAAGCATTGTTTATTGCTTCTTTTTTATCGGGTACAGATTTTAAAATATTTGACACCTCCTCTGAAATGCTTATCCCTTTATAATAATCGTCTATTAGTACTTTTCCATTTGCTGACTTCATGGAAGTTAACAATCTAGAAAGTCTAAATACTGGATTAGCAACATAATTTCCATAGTGACCACTATGTTGGGGTAATTTTGAACCATACGTGGTAATGCTACAACTGGCAATACCCCTACAACCAAAAGTTAATGTGGGTTGATTAGAATTATGAGCAGGACCATCCATAATAATCATGTAATCTGCTTTATAATTCTTCTTGTATTCTTGAAGTGTCGATAGGAAGCCGTTAGACCCATATTCCTCCTCTAAATCAAAAATAATTTTGATATTAAACTTTGGTGTTTGCTTTGAAGATTGTAATATTTCTAATGCAGATAGAAACATTAAAATAGGTGCCTTGTCATCTGCCGCTGCTCTACCAAAAATTCGCCAATCATCATTTATTTTTTCATCTATATTGGCCCATGAAATTTCATTCCAATCTCCTTTTTCATTTTGTTCTTTTAATACAGGAGTAAACGGATCTTCTTGATTCCAGCTTTTTGGATTTACACCCTGACCATCTAGATGAAAATAAAATAAAATTGTTTTAAACGTTGGATTGACAATTCGTTCAGCAAATAAAACGGGTAATGTTGAAGATTCTAAAGTTTTTAATTTAAAACCAACTTTACTATATTGTTGTTTCACCCAACTCACATTCTCATACATTTTTTGAATGTCTGAAGGCAGGTTAGGAATACTTACAAAAGTTCGATGTCTAGCGATTACCGAGTTTAGTTTACCATCGATGAGTTGATTCCAATTTTCTTGAGCAAGAATGGTAGTTGTCAGAAAAAAAATAATTAATACAAACGGTTTTTTCATAAATCACTATTTACTTTTTTATACGCTGTAACTTTTATTTCTACAACTAAGTCTGGATGCGGTAATTGATGAACGGCTACTGTAGTTCTTGTTGGGCCAGTCTCCTTTTCAAAAAATTCGCCATAAGCTTTATTATATCCAGCGAAATCATTCATAGAAACAAGAAAGGAGGAAACATCAACCACATCTTTTAAGCTAGCACCAACAGTCTGAAGGTTTTTATCAATATTTCTTAAAACTTCTCTTGTTTGTTCCTCTATATTTAATTCTTTGGTTCCCATTTCGTCTATAATGGCAACTCCAGCTATACTATTATCTGCTCTTCGAGAACTAGTCCCTGAAACAAAAATAAAATCTCCTACAACTTTTACATGAGGGTAGGCTCCTCTTGGTGACACTTTAGTATTCATTTTTTAATGCTATCAAATTATTGTACGACTTCATTTCTAGTAGATAAAAATTACACCAGCTAAAGCATAAATATACATAAGTTCATTTACAATTCAGTTAAGGATGTATTTGACTTTAATTTAAGCTATTCTAGAAGCTTATTTGTTTCTTCTTGTACTTTACGTAATATTTGATGCATTCGCTCTTTAGAGTGTTGTGAAGAGGAGGTATATAAAGAATTTTCCATCATTTTAAGTAAAACTTTATCCTGTGCTCTTCCTTTGGTCATGGCATCATGATATCCAATATCTTCATTGAAAGTAACCAAAGAATATTTGGAAAAATATTGGGTTGGAAAAAACTTTTCTAAGTTCATTTCAACAATTCTTTTTTCCTTAAATAATGGATTAGCTACATGATCACGCATTTCAAAATAATTATCAATGGCTAAATCAGCAATAGCATCTGTATCCGTTTTTCTTTGTTTTTGAAACTCTGAAAACACTCTTGACCAGTCACCCTCAAATTGATGTAACACACGATCCAAAACATATACATCTTCAAAAGAAGCATTCATTCCTTGCCCATAAAAAGGGACGATAGCGTGGCAGGAATCTCCAAGTAATAAGGTATTTCCTTTGTATGCCCATGGATAGCATTTAACAGTTCCTAATTTCCCCGTTGGATTATTTTCAAATTCTTTTACTATGTCTGGAATTAATGATAAGGTATCTGGAAAATCTTTTTCAAAAAATTCTGTGATTTTTTTTTCAGAAACAAGATTGTCAAAATTATATTCACCTTCAGAGTAACTTAAAAATAAGGTAACCGTAAAACTTCCATCCATATTTGGAAGTGCAATGAGCATGTAATCTCCTCGAGGCCAAATATGAAGATGTTCTTTACTTATGATGTGATTCCCATTTTTGTCTGCAGGGATTTCAAGTTCTTTATAACCATGTGATAAAAAATCTTGAGTTACGTCAAATTCTGGAAATTGTTTTTCATAGCTTTTTCGTAAAGAGGAGCCTGCCCCATCTGTCCCAAAAATAACAGTAGCTTCCTCTTTAAATTGTTGTTTAGAAGTTTGTGATTCAAAAGTTGCTATTTTAGCCTCTATGTCTATATGTAAACATTTTGTGTTAAAAACTATGGTTACATTTTGATGCTTCTCAGCCTCAGAAAGTAATAAACTGTTTAAGTTACCTCTCGAGATAGAATTGATACATTCCCCCGGTCTACCTGAATAATTTGACTCAAATGTATTAGACTTAGCGTCGTGCATCAAACGACCTTTCATTGGAATACATAATTCTTTAGCTTTATCCTCAACACCTGCCATACGAAGTGCTTTAAGGCCTCGATCAGACAGTGATAAATTAATCGATCTCCCTGCTGAAATATCAGATTCTCGTAAATCTGACCTACGCTCATAAACTACCACTTGATAGCCTCTTTGAGCCATTCTCAGTGCCAGTAAAGAACCGCATAAACCAGCTCCAACAATAAGTATTTTCTCTTTTTTATTCATCTACAATAGACTTTCTAAGGTTTTTACCATACAATACACATCTTCAAAACTTGTATACATTGGTACCGGTGCACATCTAATAACATCGGGTTCACGCCAATCTGTTATGATGTTATTCTCTGTTAGTTTTTTATGAAGATTTTTATCTGCGTTTTTAACTTGCAAAGACAACTGACAGCCTCTTTCATTTGGATGAGTGGGTGTAATTATCTTGATGGTATCTGAAGCTATTTCATGAATAAGATACTCAAAGAAACCTGTTAATTTTTTTGATTTGTTGAGCAATGCACTCATCCCTACTTTATCAAAAATATCTAAGGATGCTTTAATGGCTGCCATTGATAAAATAGGAGGATTACTTAATTGCCAACCCTCTGCACCACTCATCACATCAAAAGGTTGCCGCATATTAAACCGTGTTTCTTTATTGTGATTCCACCAACCTGCAAATCTTGGTAAATCTTTTCTTTGTGCATGTTTTTCATGAACAAATAATCCTGACAAACTTCCAGGCCCAGAATTTAAATACTTATAGGTACACCAAGCTGCAAAATCTACACCACTATCATGGAGATTGGGTTGAATATTTCCCACTCCGTGAGCTAAATCTATCCCTACCATACATTTTTTTGCATGCCCTAATTCAGCAATTTTTTTAATATCTAAATATTGTCCTGTGTAATAATTAACTCCACCAATTAACAACAAAGCTACCTCATCCCCCTGCGAATCAAGTATGGATTTCAAATCCTCTAATTCAAGTAATTCTTTTCCTTCTTTTGGTTTCCATTCTATTAGCGCTTCGTCTGGATCAAATCCATGAAAAGACAATTGCGACTGAACTGCATATCTATCTGATGGAAATGCGTCACTTTCAATAATTATTTTATACTTGGTTTTTGAAGGCTGATAAAAAGACACCATCAATAAATGAAGATTCGTTGTTAATGTATTCATAACAACTACTTCAATGGGTTTAGCTCCAACAATTTTTGCCATTTTATCGGTTAAAAGCTCATGATATGACAACCATGGGTTTTTAGCTTCAAAATGCCCTTCTACTCCAAAATTTGCCCAATCATCGAGCTCTTGCTTAATGTATTTAGAAGTTGTTTTTGGTTGTAATCCTAAAGAATTACCTGTAAAATAAAGCCATTCTTTTCCATGCTTATCTCTAGGTATATGAAATTCATTTCTAAGGTAAGAGATTGGATCTTCTTGATCTAATTGTTTTGCGTAGTCTAGTGAATTTTGGTAAGTCATTAAATAAAAAAACGATTGCTCTCAAATATAGAACAATCATTTTTTAGAAAATAATTTTTATGATTTTTTTGACAAACAGCATTAATACAGCACCCGAAACTTTATAGTCCCTTCAACGTCTTTTAAAGCTTTAATTACTTTCTTATTGTATTCTTTATCTATATCTGTAATTACGTATCCAACTTTTGCATCGGTAGATAAGAATTGACCTGTAATATTTAATTCAAATTCAGCTAAAACCCTATTAATATTTGCCATTACTCCAGGTACATTCTTGTGAATATGTAAAAATCGATGGGCTTTTGTTTGTCTGGGTAACCTAATATTTGGAAAATTTACCGCATCCACAGTGTTTCCTGAATTTATATAAGCCATAATCTTACCTGGAACAAAATCAGCAATATCTCGTTGTGCTTCTTCTGTACTTCCTCCAACATGTGGAGTTAATATAACATTGTTTAAGCCCTTTAAATCAGTATAATAATTTCCATTTGCCCTAGGTTCTTCAGGGTAAACATCCACTGCTGCCCCAGCTAACTTCCCAGATTCTAAGGCTGCTTTGAGTGCTTTAATATCTACTACAAATCCTCTTGAAAGATTTACTAAATAAGCACCATCTTTCATTTGAGCAAACTCATCTTCTCCTATAAAATCTTTATTCGCAGCATTGTCATCTATATGTAATGTAACTACATCTGAAAGTGCTAGCAATTCTTTTAAATTATCAATCCTTGTTGCATTACCAAGAGCCAACTTATCTTCTACATCATAATAATACACATCCATCCCTAAAGCTTCAGCTAGGACAGATAGTTGCTTTCCAATATTTCCATAGCCAACTATTCCTAATTTCTTTCCCCTAACCTCTTTAGAACCTTGAGCTGTTTTATTCCATTGTCCGTTGTGTAACTCTGTACTCCTCTGAAATACAGAACGCATTAACATAATTATTTCACCGATAGCTAATTCTACTACTGAACGTGTGTTGCTGTATGGCGCATTGAAAACCGTAATTCCATTTTCTTTACATGCCTCCAAATCTATTTGTTTAGTACCAATACAAAAAGCACCTACACTCATTAATTTAGTGGCAGACTCCACTACTTTTTTTGTCACCTGAGTTTTCGAACGAATACCCAAAACATGAACTCCATCTAGCTTTTTTATAAGTTCTTCCTCAGACAAACTTGTTGCAACCGTTTCAACAGTAAAGCCATCACCTGATAATTTCTTAAAAGCATCTGGATGTACGTTTTCTAATAATAAAATTTTGATTCTATTTTTTGGATAAGAAATATTTCTAGGAAGTTTGTTTACATATAAAAATTCATCAAAATTTGGAGTAATGTGATCTGCATTTTTAATAGTTTTCTCTCTAGAAACATTTTCTGTGTACGCAAAAAAAGTATCAGCTACACCTGCCTCTTTTGTAACATAATCACTGTATCCATCACCAATAACTTGAATTTCTCCTTCTAATTTAAGATCTTTTAAACATTGAATTTTTCCATTATGGGTAGACAAAACATTTTTAGCATCAAAACCAACAATCACCTCATTTTCATCATACTCGAATGTATTGGCATAAACTCTTTCCGTAGGAATATTATAATCCTTTACAATGTCATCTATAAATTCTTTGAAACCACAAGAAATAACATAAATATCATCAGAGAATTTCTGAAAAAACTCTTTATTTCTTTCTATAGAAACAGAAACCTTTTTACGAAGATGACTGATTAATATTGGTAAATCTGATTTTTTTGCATTTAAAAGTTTAATTCTTTGCTCCAATGATTCTGTGAAAGAAATTTTTCCATCAATTCCTAAATTCGTAATGTCGATGATGTCCTCAATAATCTGATCTTTATCAGGATTATTTACTAAGGTAATTTCAGCCAATACATCTAGAGCTTCAACACTAGTGAGTGTACTATCAAAATCAAATACAAAATTTCTTTTTGTCTGAATCATGTTTATGTTTTCTATGGTCTAAATTTACAAAATGAAGTGCTATAATCTAATTTTTGAATTAACTTTTTACTACAACGTTTTCACAAACTAAAATTATAATATTACAATTAAAATCCACCATAAAATTGGAAGAGATTCTACCCAAAATGAACTGTAAAATTTAGATTGACTTTGAGAAGATCGCATCAATAGAAATAGTAATATGAAACAGATGAACAAAAAAATGTTTTTATTGGAAAATGATGTCGTTATCAAAAATTCCATGGTAAGTGAAAAAAGCAATAGTACAAAACCTACTTTTTTTGTTTTTTCAATTCCAATTTTCTGAGGCAAAGTTTTTAAATTTTTAAAATCCAATTGCATGTCTCTAATTTCAAACGGAAGAATTAAAACTAGAATAAATAGCATACGTTGAACAAAGAGTAACACTAGGCTATAATCTTGTTGATGTTCACTAACAATAATAGGGATCGTAGTTGTAACTCCTGACCATACAAAAGCAACTAAAAATATTTTTAAATAGCTCACTCTCCTTAAATTTTTTTGAAAACCTCCTAAAAAAGGAACAACATAAACAATGGTTAATAGCCCAAATGGAATAAAATAAAGCAAGGTAGTTGTGGTTAACTTTGAACCATAATATACCAACAAACAAAAACACAAAAATGAGAAAACCTGAATTAACCGCATACTTTTGGTTAGGCTTCTATGGTAAAATTTAGCTACTCCAGCATACTTTATAAAGTTGTATCCAGTTATGGTTGCATAAAAAATAAAATAATCTAAGTTTTCATTATAAGACAACTGAAAATATGATTCCGTAATTCGAACCAAAGAATATACAGCTACAGCAACATGTATACTCGAATTTACATAAAAATTTAGCAGTAGTTTAACGAAACCCATAGCAACAAAATTAAGGATTCTTTTATCAACAATTTAATGTTAATGAATTGATTGTTTTTTGGCTTTTTATTAAAGAAATAATATCTCATTTTTTGCTATTTTTGTATAAATTTTTTAACGTTAAATTAATGAATACTACTTCATTCCAAAAAAGACATATTGGACCCAATAAAACAGATGAAAAGCAAATGCTTAAATCTATTGGTCTAAACAGTTTAGACGAGTTAATCAATGAAACTATTCCAGAGGATATTCGTTTAAAAGGTTCATTAAATTTAGATGCTCCTATGAGTGAATACGAATATCTAAATCATATCGAGGAACTTTCAAAAAAAAATAAAGTTTTTAAAAGTTATATCGGTTTGGGATATCATGAAGCTATAGTTCCTAGCGTAATAAAAAGAAATATTTTAGAAAATCCAGGATGGTATACTGCATACACCCCTTACCAAGCTGAAATAGCTCAAGGAAGATTAGAGGCCTTGTTGAATTTTCAAACAATGATATGTGATTTAACAGGAATGGAATTAGCAAACGCATCTTTACTAGATGAATCTACAGCTGCTGCTGAAGCCATGGCGTTGTTATACGATGTTCGAGAAAGATCACAAAAAAAAGCAAACATAAATAAGTTTTTTGTTTCGGAAGAAATACTGCCTCAAACTTTATCAGTCTTAAAAACTAGAGCCATTCCTATTGGTGTTGAACTTGTAGTTGGAAATCATGAAGAATTTAATTTTTCTGATGAATATTATGGTGCTATTGTTCAATACCCTGGTAAACATGGTCAAATTTTTGATTACACAAGTTTTATAGGAAAAGCGAATGCTAATAATATTAAAGTTGCTGTAGCTGCTGATATTTTGTCACTAGTTAAATTAAAAGCACCTGCAGAGTTCGGAGCCGATGTTGTTGTTGGAACAACTCAACGTTTTGGAATCCCTTTAGGCTATGGAGGGCCTCATGCAGGATATTTTGCAACAAAATCTGCATACAAAAGAAGTATACCCGGAAGAATTATTGGAGTTACTAAAGATAGAAATGAGAACCGTGCATTGCGCATGGCTCTGCAGACCAGAGAACAACACATAAAGAGAGAAAAAGCAACTTCAAATATTTGTACTGCTCAAGTTTTACTTGCAGTAATGGCTGGAATGTATGCTACTTTCCATGGTAAAGATGGAATTCAGTTCATTGCAAACGCTGTGCACAGAAGCACCACCACTTTAGCAAGTGCATTGAACAATATTGGGTTCACACAAATCAATTCTCATTACTTTGATACCATTACAATCAAAGTAGATGCCATTGTTTTAAAAGAGATTGCTGAAGCTCACAAAATCAATTTTAATTACATAGATAATAACACCATATCTATCTCAATAAATGAAACTGTTGGGTTAAAAGAGATTAATGCCATTCTGAATACTTTTACTGAAGCATTTAAACTAGCTAAAATAACTGTGACTGAGTTCTTAGACATAGATACTATTCCAGATTTAGCAAAGAGGAATACACCTTTTTTAGAAAATGAAATTTTTAACTCATTTCAATCAGAAACTGAAATGATGCGTTACATCAAAAGACTTGAGCGAAAAGACTTGGCATTAAACCATTCTATGATTTCTCTTGGTTCTTGTACTATGAAATTAAATGCAGCCACTGAAATGCTTCCTCTTAGTCATGCTAACTGGGGGAATATTCACCCTTTTGTTCCACTTAACCAAGCAGAGGGGTATCAAATAGTACTAAATAAATTAGAACAACAGCTCAATGAAATTACCGGTTTTGCAGGAACTTCTTTACAACCAAATTCTGGTGCTCAAGGAGAATTTGCTGGTTTAATGACCATAAGGGCTTATCATAAAAACAATGGAGATCATCATAGAAATATTTGCTTAATACCGGCCTCTGCTCACGGTACCAACCCTGCTTCTGCAGTAATGGCCGGAATGAAAGTTGTGGTCACTAAGACAGCAGATAACGGGAATATTGATGTTAACGACTTAAGAGAAAAAGCACTCAAACATAAAGATAATTTGGCTGCCTTAATGGTTACATATCCTTCTACACATGGAGTTTTTGAGAGCGCTATTAAAGAAATTACACAAATTATTCATGACCATGGCGGTCAAGTATATATGGATGGTGCAAATATGAATGCTCAAGTAGGCTTAACTAATCCTGCAACCATTGGTGCAGATGTTTGTCATCTAAACTTACACAAAACATTTGCCATACCTCATGGTGGTGGTGGACCTGGAGTTGGCCCCATCTGTGTAGCTCCTCAGTTGGTTCCGTTTTTACCAACCAACCCATTAATTCCAACAGGTGGCGAAAAAGCAATTACTTCAATATCTGGAGCGCCCTGGGGAAGTGCATTAGCTTGTCTAATTTCTTATGGTTACATTTCCATGTTAGGTGCAAAAGGAGTAACAGACTCTACTAAAATTGCTATTTTAAATGCAAACTACATTAAAGAAAGATTAGATGGTCATTACCCAACTTTATATACAGGAGAAATGGGAAGAGCAGCTCACGAAATGATTATAGACTGTCGCGATTTTAAAGAAAATGGAATTGAAGTAGTGGATATCGCAAAACGATTAATGGATTATGGCTTCCATGCACCAACAGTATCATTTCCTGTTGCAGGAACCATGATGATTGAACCCACTGAATCTGAAAATATAAATGAATTGGATCGTTTTTGTGAAGCTATGATTTCAATCAGAAAAGAGATTGCATTTGCCGTAAAAGATGAACCAAATAATGTGCTTAAAAACGCACCACACACCATGGCAATGATTACTGCAGATGAATGGGATTTCCCTTATTCTAGAAAAGAAGCAGCATTTCCTTTAGCTTTTGTTCATGATAATAAATTTTGGCCAACTGTGAGAAGAGTAGATGAGGCTTTTGGAGACAGAAACTTAATCTGTTCTTGTAATCCTATTGAAGACTACATGGAAGCTTAATAAAATGAAAGTTCTAAAATAAAAAAGCCTCGACATAGTCGAGGCTTTTTTTTATGATGTTTAAAATGATTACTTTTTAAATTTTGCATATTTGGTCTTGAACTTATCAATACGACCTGCAGTATCTACTAATTTAGACTTACCAGTATAAAATGGATGAGATGTTCTAGAGATCTCTAATTTTATTAAAGGATACTCTACACCATCAACTTCTAGAGTTTCTTTAGTATTGGCAGTAGAACGTGTTAAAAAAACATCTTCGTTAGACATATCTTTAAATGCTACCATTCTGTAATTTTCTGGATGTATTCCTTTTTTCATGTTTACTATCTTTAAATATTCTTCTCTTTAGTTAAACTAGGAGTAAAGTTGGTAAAGCTTTCCTCTGTAATTTGTCAAAAAAACGTATTTATCCTTTTGAGGTCGCAAATTTAACCATATTTTTCAATTTACAAACAAATAAATTGTTTTATTTGTATAAAATTACTCATATGAAAACCATCAATAAAATTTCTTTTCTAATACTTTCAATTATTATGTTTGCTTCATGTGAGTCTGAATATAAGCTGTACATAAAAGCTCCCAGCAAAGCCATACTTGAAGATAAAATAACAATTAATTTGTCTGAAGAAAACAACTTCCCTGTAGATGAAGTAACTTTTTTTGTAAACGGTAAAGAAGTTACCGCCAACAACACATCATTTATTTTAGATACTAAAAACTATGGGACAGGAAAATTAATTATTTCTGCAATGGTAGCCTATGGAGATCAGAAAAGTAAACGAGTAAATAAATCTGTTGAAATACTTTCTAATGTTCCATTTACATCCTATGATTTCAAAATTCTCAACACTTACCCTCATGATAGTAATGCATATACTCAAGGCCTAGAATATTATAATGGTTTCTTATATGAAACAACAGGGCAGTATGGAAAATCATCCCTCAGAAAAGTGGAATTAAAAACTGGTAAAGTTTTACAAAAAACAGAGCTCAATAAAAGGTATTTTGGTGAAGGAATGACCATTTTTAATGATAAAATATTTTTCTTAACATGGAAAGCTAATAAAGGTTTTACTTATAATCTTGAAACATTAGAACTTGAAAATGAATTTTCATACAATAAGAGTAAAGAGGGATGGGGTTTAACACATTCAAAAAATGAATTAATAAAATCTGATGGAACAAGTAAAATTTGGTTTCTTGATCCTTATACACAGAAAGAAAAAAGGTATATTGAAGCCTACACTAACAAGCAAAGTCTTAATAAATTAAATGAATTAGAATTTATTAATGGAAAAATCTATGCTAATTATTGGCAAAAACCATTAATTGCAATCATTAACCCAGATAATGGAGTTGTTGAAGGTATCGTAAATTTAACAAGACTTGTCAAAGAGATGGAAAAAAGTCAAAAGTTATTAAAAGAAGACGATGTATTGAATGGAATTGCTTTCGATGAAAAAAATAATCGAATGTTTGTAACAGGAAAAAATTGGAAAAGCCTATTCGAAATAGAGCTTATAAAAAAACAATAATCAATTCATTTTAAAGTTATACTTTTATAAAAAACTAAATAAATTCACGACTTTAAATACTAATTAAACTTAAAATTAAGCCTATTAAATTTCATGAAAAATCATCTAGAGTGACAAAAAAGAATATTTTATTTTATGTGTTTTCTTTAAGTTTTAGTATAATACTACTATCCGTTTCGTCTTGTCGTAAAGATTTTAGTACCATCCCTAGCTTCGGTCAATTAGAATTTTCTAGAGATACCGTATTTTTAGATACAATTTTTACAAATATTGGATCTGCCACGTACAACCTTAAAGTTTACAATAGAGGTAATGATGATATAACGATACCCAATATTGCTTTAGAAAGGGGAACTATTTCAAATTATAGATTAAATGTAGATGGAATTCCTGGAAAAGATTTTCAGAATATTGACATTCTAGCAAAGGATAGTATATTTATTTTTGTTGAAACTACCGTTAATATAGCATCAATTTCAAGTCCATTATATACAGACAGAATTCTGTTTGATACTGGAATAAATCAACAAGATGTAGAATTGGTTACGCTAGTTCAAGACGCTAATTTTATTTATCCAGGGAGAGACCCTTTTACTTTAAAAATAGATTCACTAACATTGGATGGCGAGGCAACTTCAATAAAAGGTCGTTTTTTAACCAATGATGAACTTACTTTTACCAACATAAAACCAACAGTCATATATGGATATGCAGCTGTTTCATCCAGCAAAACTCTAACAATTCAACCTGGATCTAAAGTTTATTTTCATGACAACTCTGGTTTAATAATTGACAAAGATGCCAGCTTAAAAGTTAACGGTACGCAAAATGAAAAGGTTATTTTTGAGGGTGATAGGTTAGAAAATTCATTCGGTACTTTACCAGGCCAATGGGGTACCATATGGCTTAGAGCTGGTAGTAAAGAAAATGAAATTAATCATGCAGAAATAAAAAATGGAATAATTGGCATATTGGTAGATTCTATTGCTTCAACCTCTACTCCAACTTTAACCCTTAAAAATTCAGAAATATTCAATCATTCAAACTTTGGTGTGTTGGCAAGAGAAACTAGTATTGATGCACAAAATATAGTTATTGGTAATGCGGGAGAAGCATCTTTAGCATGTATAATTGGTGGCTCATATAGTTTTACTCATAGTACTTTTGCCAATTACTGGGGTAACGGGATCCGTTCTTTGCCTGCTGTTTTAATAAATAATTTTTACACCTACACTAACGCTAGTGGTCAAGAGTCCCTTGAAACCAGAGACTTAATTGCTGCTAATTTTACCAATTGTATCATTGATGGAAACAACAATATTGAATTTCTTCCAGACTATGCTGAAGGGGGGCTATTTAATTTTAAGGTAACGAACTCTTTAGTTAAATTTACAGATATCAATAACGCATTTGATGGAGTGTCTGAGATAGATTTTGATAATACCAATTTATATGAAAATATTCTTCTTAATGGCATTACTCATTTCAGAAATCCATCCAATAATGATTTTATCATAGGACAGGACAGTCAAGCTATTAATTTCGGTAATGTATCTGGAGCTAATCTTGTTCCTACAGATATCCTTGGAATTATCAGAACTGACAGCCCTGACGCAGGTGCCTATCAGCACATAGATTTTTAAACCAGAAAACTATTTGAAAAAAACTAGAAAGATGAAAAAAGTAATCATTACAGGAACTAGTAGAGGAATTGGTTTTGAACTAGCGCAACAATTTGCCAAAAATAATTTTCAGGTTTTAGCGCTTTCAAGAAATCAAAAACCTTTAGATAATTTAAAGCTTGAAAACATTGATACACTAGCTGTTGATGTTTGTAATCAAAATGATCTTCAAAAAGTATCTAAATACCTTAGTGAATACTGGGGAGATGTTGATATTTTAATTCATAATGCTGGTTTTTTAATCAATAAACCTTTTGAGAGTTTAACTAAGGATGATTTTTTAAGAGTTTATGATGTCAATGTTTTTGGAGTTGCAGCATTAACTCAAATTTGTATACCCCACTTAAAAAAAGGGAGTCATGTAGTTACGATAAGTAGTATGGGAGGAATTCAAGGAAGCTTGAAGTTTCCTGGACTAGCAGCCTATAGTTCTGCAAAAGGGGCAGTAATAACCCTATCAGAATTGCTTGCCGAAGAGTATAAAGCAGCTGAAATTGCTTTTAACGTATTAGCCATAGGTGCCGTTCAAACAGAAATGTTAGCAGAAGCTTTTCCAGACTACCAAGCATCTTTGAATGCAGATGAAATGGCAGATTATATTTTTAATTTTGCAACTACTGCTAATAAATTCTATAATGGAAAAGTACTCCAAGTTTCTAACACTACACCTTAGACTTTAAAAAAGTGAAAAATAATTTTCATAAATATATTCCAGAAAATGCTATTAGTTTAGTTCAATCACTTATTGAGTATCATAGAATAAATCTTAAGATTGTTAATCAAAGACAAACAAAACATGGTGATTTTAGACAACTTGCTAATGGAAAATTTCAAATCACTATTAATAACAACTTAAATCCCTTTCAATTTTTACTGACCCTCATTCATGAGATAGCACACCATACAACCTTTGAAAAATATGGAAGAATTCGGCCACACGGAAAAGAATGGAAACAACAATTTCAGCATTTAATGTTGCCTTTTTTAAATCCATCAATATTTCCAGACCACATATTAACTCCTTTAGCTCATTATTTAAAAAACCCAAAAGCAAGTACAGATAGTGATGTAAAACTATCATTGGCATTAAAAGGAAATACTGCAGAAAATGGAAAGAATTTTGTTTTTGAACTTCCAACAAATAGTACATTTGTTTTTAAAAATAAAATATATAGAAAAGGGGCGAAAAGAAAAACCAGAATTGAGTGCATGCAACTTACAACTAATCGTTTGTATCTTTTCAATCAAAATGCTGAAGTTATTGTAACGAAATTATAAAATTATGGAAGAGAATCAATCAAACCAATCAGAGGTAAAACAAGAAAATGTAAAAAAAGAATTTAAAAGTTTTGCCATTAGTCTTAGAGATTTCTTTTTTGACCTTCTTGATATTCGAGAAGGAACAGATAAAAAGGATACGATTCAAAAAATTAAAGATGGGATTCATGTGAAGAGTCACACAGCATGGATTCTTGTTTTCTCAATTATTATTGCCTCTATAGGTCTAAACATAAGTTCTTCAGCAGTTGTAATTGGTGCCATGCTAGTTTCTCCATTAATGGGTCCAATTTTGGGAATTGGTCTCTCAATTGGAATCAACGATATAGACACAATGAAGAGTTCTCTTTCAAATCTTGGAGTGATGGTAGTACTCAGTGTTATTACCTCTTTCTTGTTTTTTAGTATTCCAATTTTTCAAGAATTAACACCTGAATTATTAGCAAGAACAAAACCAGATGTAAGAGATGTAATGATTGCTATAGCGGGGGGCTTAACTCTTATTGTAGCTCTTAGTAGGTATAAAGAAATGACCAATACTATTGCAGGTATAGCCATAGCAACAGCTCTTATGCCTCCCCTATGTACAGCTGGTTATGGATTAGCTGTCGGTAATTTATCATTTTTTGGAGGTGCTATGTTTTTATTCATCATCAATTCAATATTTATCGCTTTAGCTACGTTTGTCATTATTAAATTTTTGAAATTTCCAGTAGTTAAATATATAGATTCGGCAGGTCGAAAAAGAATTGCACAATTAGCATCTACAGTAGCGTTGATTATATTTTCGTATAGCATTTACACATTTGTACAATTGTATAAAGAAAATACATATGAACAAAACTCCATGAAGTATATCAATGATTTAGAAAAGGCTACTGGAGCAGGAATTATTAGTAAAAAAATAAATTACGTTGATAAAAGAATTGACTTGGTAAATATTGGAAAAAAATTAACAGAAGAGGAACAAGTTGAGTGGAAATCAAAACTAACAGACTATGAATTAAATACTACTGTTCTTCAAATCACACAAGATGAAGAAACTTCTAAATTATCTGATAAAGTAAAGTCTATAGAGGACTTGTATGTGAAAAATCAAAAATTAATAGCATCAAAAGAAGAGAGTATTCAAGAAAAAGATCTTAAAATAAATGAACTAATTAAAGCTGTAGAAAAACTAACAAAAGAAAAAATCCCTTTTGCTCAAATTAGTCAAGAAGCAAAAATAAATTACGAAGGATTAAAAACGATTAGTTTCTCAAAAGTTATTTCTACTAATTTCGAAAGAATAGACACCATACCTGTAGCCTCAATTAGTTGGCATGATAGTATTAAAAACAAAGACGAACTAAAGATTAGAATGACTAAATGGTTACAAAAAAGATTAAATCTAGAGAACTTAATTTTAAAAGAAAAATAAAAAAACGAAGCTAAAAAAAACTCCAAACAAATGTTTGGAGTTTATTTTTGTGACCGGGCTGGGGCTCGAACCCAGGACCCTCTCCTTAAAAGGGAGATGCTCTACCAACTGAGCTACCAGGTCAATTTATTCCTAAGCGGGTGCAAATATAAAAGCAAATTATCAATTTTCAAACTAAATTTTTACTTAGTTTCATTTAAATAGGTAAGTCGAACTTTTTTAAATAATTCGGAGCTATAAACAAATTTCACAACAGCTTCATTATCAGTTTTAAAGATCTCTTTGTTGGTTCCCTCCCATGCTTTTAATCCGTCTTTCAAAAAGACTATTTTGTCTCCAATTTGCATCACAGAATTCATGTCATGGGTATTTATAACGGTCGTTATTTTATATTCATCAGTAATTTCCTGGATTAAATTATCTATTAGTATAGCTGTATTAGGGTCTAATCCAGAATTGGGTTCATCACAAAATAAGTATTTTGGATTCATCACAATAGCTCTTGCAATAGCAACTCTTTTTTGCATTCCTCCAGAAAGTTCAGCAGGAAATTTAGAATTAGAGTTTTCTAAATTTACACGCTTTAGAACAAAATTCACACGCTCTAACATTTGTTCCTCAGATTGTTTTTTGAACATTTTTAAAGGAAACATTACGTTGTCTTGAACTGTTTGCGAATCAAATAAAGCACTACCTTGAAAAACCATACCAATCTCCTTACGCCATTGTCTTTTTTGTTCGGTAGTAAATTCTGTATTGATACCTCCATTAAAAGAAATGGTTCCACTTTCAGGTAAATGTAAACCGATCAATGACTTTAAAAACACAGTCTTTCCAGAGCCACTTTGGCCAATAATTAAACTCGTTTTACCAGGCTTAAAAGTGGTAGAAATTCCTTTCAAAACCTGTATTCCGTTGAAGCCTTTATATAATTTATCTACAATTATCATTAGGTAAGTAACATTTGAGTTAAGAAATAATTAGAGATGACAATTAATATAATGGTCCAAACCACTGCTTGTGTACTTGCTTTTCCAACTGCTATAGATCCACCTTTTACATAATACCCATGATAAGAAGGAACAGTTGCGATTAGAAATGCAAATAATACGGTTTTAATTAGCGCATATTGAACTAAAAAAGGATTAAAATCTAATTGCAATCCTTGGGTATAATCTATTTCAGAAAACATAGATGATGTAAAACCGGCTACCCAACCGCCAAATATCCCAAGAAACATAGCTAATATCACTAAGAATGGATAAAAGAATACGGTTGCTAATACCTTTGGAAGAACTAAATAATTAAGAGAATTTATCCCCATAACTTCTAAAGCGTCTATCTGTTCACTTACCCGCATACTTCCTATACTAGAGGTGATATACGAACCTACTTTTCCTGCCAAAATAATTGAGCAAAATGTTGGGGCAAATTCTAAAATTACAGATCGTTTAGTGGCAAAACCAACTAAATATTTAGGAATGAGTGGATTTTCAATATTTAAAGCGGTTTGAAGAGCAATAACACCACCAATAAAAAAAGAAATAAAAATAACAATACCTATAGACTTAATCCCTAATTCCTCAAATTCTCTAAAAAGAGCTTCTTTGAAAACTCTTCCTTTTTGAGGTTTTTTAAAAACCTGTCCAAGCATCATAAAATATTTACCAATATGTTTTAGGTAAGCCATTCTTTTTTTTCTTTATGCTAAAGTATTAAAATATCATTAACCTTACGAATAATAACAAAGATGAAACTAAAAATAATTACTTTTGATGTCCATACCAAAAACATCTAACCAATGAAAAGACAACTCTTTCTATTAATTTTTATTGTTACAATAATTTATGGTTGTGAAAAAAGAAAAATAAAAGAGCAAAAACCAGCCTTAGTTGTTGGTATCGTGGTAGACCAAATGCGATATGATTATTTAACAAAATACGCTGATAGATATGGTGAACATGGATTCAAGAAACTTTTAAATGAAGGATTTTCATTAACAAATGCTCACTTTAATCATCTAGGAACTTATACTGCCGTAGGACATGCGTCTGCATATACCGGAACAACACCAAGTGATCATGGAATTATTGGAAATAATTGGTATGATAAGTATTTGAAAAAATCTATCTACTGTGTAGATGATTCAAATTACAACTCTATAGGAACAATAAGTAACTCTGGCAAGAAATCACCAAAAAGAATGGTAACTACTACTATTACAGATCAAGTACGCTTGGGTCAGAACATGAAAGGAAAAACCATTGGAATTGCCATAAAAGACAGATCTTCTATTCTACCTGCGGGTCATACTGCCACTGGTGCCTATTGGTATGAGGGAAAAGATGAAAACAATTGGATTACCAGCTCTTACTATATGGATAAACTTCCCAAATGGGTTGTTGATTTTAATTCAACGAATAAAGCAGATGAATATCTCTCAAAACCTTGGAATACGCTATATCCTATTGAATCATATGTTCAAAGCTTGGCAGATGATAATCCGTATGAAGGAACTTTTAACGGTGAAACTTCTCCAACATTTCCTCATGATTTACCTACTCTTAGAAAGATAAATGGAAACTTTGATATAATTAAAGATACTCCATTCGGAAATGATTTAACCCTAGACTTTGCCAAAGCTGCAATTAAAGGGGAACACTTAGGAAAAAATGATGCGGTCGATTTTTTAGCAATAAGCTTTTCAAGTACAGATTATGTTGGACACCAATACGGAACAGATGCCATTGAAATTGAAGATACTTACTTGAGACTTGATCAAAATATTGCAGATTTATTTGAATTTTTAGATCAAGAAGTTGGTGTTGGAAATTATACGATTTTCCTAACTGCAGATCATGGAGCTTCTCAGGTACCCTCTTATCTTCAGTCATTAAAAATTCCTGCACCTTATTTTAGACGTCAAAAATTTGCAACATATTTAACTGAAGTTTCTAAGGCTTATTTTGATGGTCAGAATTTAGTTGAAAATATTTCTAACTTTCAAATTTTCTTAAACAAAGAAAAAATTAAAAAACTAAAGTTAAATTTAGACGCTGTTGCCAATGTATTTGCACAAGAAGCCTTATTATTTGACGGGATATATAAATCAGTTACATCTAAAACATTACAAACTACCGAATTCACTACTGGTATTTTAGAGAAAATACAACATGGCTACAATCAAAAATTATCTGGAGATGTTATTGTGATTCCAACACCCGGAACTATTTCTCGAGGAAAAACAGGAACCACTCATGGCTCTGCTTATAGCTATGATACTCATGTACCAATTCTATTTTACGGAGTTGGTATAACAAACGGATTATCTCATAAAAATTATAACGTAAGAGATATTGCTCCAACTTTAGCTACCCTTCTTGGCGTAGAATTTCCAAATGGAAACTCAGGAAAGGTTATTGAAGAAGTTTTAAAATAATTTGATGAAAATTAATTTTCTTTAGGTAAAAAAATCTCAGCCATCATACATCGAGCACTTCCTCCTCCGCAAGCTTCAATAGTATCTAATGAGCTAGAAATAATTTTACAATGATTTCCTATTTGTGAAAGTTGCGATTGATTTAGTGAATTGTGTGCCGCTTGGCTCATTACTAAAAAAAGTTCATTATTTCTTCCTCGAACTTGCAACATGTTTCCAGCAAAATTATTTACTTGACTTTCAGATATTTCAATAATTTTCTTCCCATCTTCTTTCAAGTGTTTTAATACATTTTTGCGTTCTTTTTTATCATCTATACTATCTAAACAGATTACCGCAAACGTTTCTGCTAAACACATCATAACATTGGTGTGATAAATTGCCTCTCTTTTGTCATTAACAGTTTGATATGAAGAAAATACAACTGGAGTATATTCAAAATCTTCACAAAACTCAATGAATAAATCTTCGTCTGCTCTGGGTGAAAGAGCACAATAAGCTTTTCTATTAACTCTATCTAATAATAAACTTCCAGTACCCTCTAAAAAAATACCGTCATTCTCAGCATCAGAATAATCAATACTGTCTTTTATAACAAACCCTTTTTCTTCGAGTCGGTCTAGTATGTCTTCTCTTCTTTCAAAACGTCTATTCTCTGCAAACATAGGATATATACCAACTGTACCAGTTTCATGAAAAGAAATCCAATTGTTAGGAAAGATAGAATCTGGAGTATCCGAACCCTCAATATCTGAAATTACAATTACTTGAACTCCATGAGATTTTAATTTCATGACATAATTATCAAATTCTTGTTGGGCATTTTTATTTACAGATTCAGGCAACAAATTATCCAATACCTTTTGATAATAATTATTAACTGCAGTTTGCTCATTCATCCTAAAGTTTATAGGACGAATCATAAGAATCGAATTTGTTGTTTGTTGCATAATTCACTTATTTCAATTACAAAACTATTACTTTTTTACTTCCAAAAAAAAGCGAATAGTATTTTTCAACTTTTAAATAGATCTAAAGTTAATTAACAAGTCTTTGAGATTAATTTAACAAAATTTAATATCTATTTTGTTTAACAAAATTCTAGTTTTGTTAAACATTAATATAAAAAATATACCACTATGAAAAATTTATTAAAGATTATCCCAATTCTATTAATTTCTCTTACAACCCTACAATCTTGTAATGACGACACTGACAATGAATTACCTTATGAGCCTGAAGTACCTACAACTAATACCATAGTTGATGTAGCTTTAGGGGCTGAAAACCTTACAACTCTAGTTGCAGCACTACAAAAAGCAGATTTAGTGACTACTTTAGCAAGTCAAGGACCTTTTACAGTTTTAGCACCTTCTAATGACGCTTTTAACACATTTTTAAGCGATAATGGATTCAGTAGTTTAGAGGATGTTCCTGTTGATGTTTTAACCAACATACTTCTTAACCACGTTATAGGAGGAAGACTAGCTTCAACAGACTTATCTACGGGGTATGCATCAACTTTTGCTACAACTTCAGCTTCAGATGCTTCAATGTCAATTTTTATTGATACTTCTAATGGAGTAAGATTTAACGGCGTATCTTCTGTTACTGATGCAAACATTGAAGCAGACAACGGAATCGTTCACTTAGTAGATGCTGTGATCGGATTACCAAGTGTTGTTACATTTGCTGTAGCTGATCCAACATTTTCAACCCTAGTTGCTGCTTTAACAAGAGATGACTTAACAACTGATTTTGTGGGTGTATTGTCTACACCTACAGGAACTTCTCCAGCACCTTTTACTGTATTTGCACCAACAAATGATGCCTTTGGATCACTACTAGCTGAATTAGGTGTATCAGGATTAGGTGATATAGATGAGCCAACTTTAGATGCAGTTCTTAAAGTTCATGTTGTGGCAGGAGCAAATGTTTTTGACACTGATTTAACTGATAATCTAACAGTAACTACATTAGGTGGAGACATAACAGCTAATGTTACCGGTGGTGCAACATTAACAGATGCAAACGGAAGAGTTTCTGACATCATTGCTACAAATGTTCAAGCAAACAATGGTATAATCCACGCTATTAATAAAGTTATCTTACCTTAATTAGGTATTTTACACCAAAAAAAAGTCCGTCATTTTATGATGGACTTTTTTATTTACTGGTATAATGAAGAGCTCTAATTCTTTTCAAACACTAAAATTATATGAAATTTATTTAATCTCTCACCAAAGGTAAAGTAGAGCATCTTAACAAACCCTCTTGTTTAGCTATCTCTGAATAAGGAACTTTTTCAACAGTAAACCCCTTTTTTTCAAGCCATGAATTTAATCTTGTGAAGTTTTGTTCTGAAATAACTATATCCTCAGAAATTGAAAAGACATTACTATTCATCTGATACATTTCATCCTTTGATATTTCAAAAATATTCTCTGTGCCAAAATAATTCTTCAACCATTCAAATTCTTCTTCAATGAGAAACCCATTCTTATGAAGAATTGCCATGTTTTTACCTATGGGTTGAAAGCAACAATCTAAATGTAATGCATTCTCTTTTGCATTATCATTAGATTTTCTTAATTCAAATGATTTAACAATTTTATTTGGAAATAATGCTTGGATTGCCTTAACTGCATTACTATTTGTTCTTGCAGTAATATATTCTGAATACTCTTTTCCTGAGTAAGTTCCTATAAAAATATAATTATTCCATGGCATTACATCTCCACCTTCTACATGACAGTCTTCTGGTAGAGAAATTCTATTTTCTTTTGGTATTTGATTTAAAACGTGGTGTATTGCCGTAATCTCTTGATCTCTTTCAGGTAGAATGTTCGCTGAAATAAATTTATCTTCTATTACAAAACCAATATCTCTTGAAAAAATTTGATTATAGTTATCTATAACCTCTGGTCGAAACACTTGTATGTCATATTTTTCGAATACCTTCATTACTGATTCCATCTCTAAAATCATATCTTGTTCTTTAGGGTAAGTACCAGCAATAATATGTAATTTACTTTTTGGATCATAACATTCTTCCAAGGTTGGTGTAGGCCCGTTATGATATGCAATTCCCAAAACGACAGATCTCAATCTAGAGGTTTCATTTTGAATATTTAAGTGTAACATACAATCGTGTTATAGGGTAAATATATACAAGTTAATTTTCGAAACTAAATTCAAAATATCCAGCTTGTTTCACGTTATGATTTTTGAATCTATCTTTGGGCTATATTTTTAAATTCTCTGTAAGTTTCTCCTGTATAAATTTGACGCGGACGTCCGATTGGTTCTTTTCTTAAACGCATTTCACGCCAATGACCAATCCATCCTGGAATTCGTCCAAGTGCAAACATAACTGTAAAAGTATCTATAGGGATTCCCATAGCTCTATAAATTATGCCGGAGTAAAAATCTACATTTGGATATAATTTACGATCAACAAAATAAGCATCAGATAGGGCCTCTTTTTCTAAAGATTTTGCAATTTCTAAAATAGGATCATCAATTCCTAAATCATTTAATACCTCATAAGCAGCCACTTTAATAATTTTAGCTCTTGGATCAAAATTCTTATACACTCTGTGACCAAATCCCATTAATCTGAAAGGATCATTTTTATCTTTGGCCTTGGCCATATATTTTTTTGTATCTCCACCATCTTCTCTAATGGCTTCTAACATTTCAAGTACAGCTTGATTTGCACCTCCATGTAATGGACCCCACAAAGCAGAAATACCAGATGAAATGGAAGCAAATAAACCTGCATGCGAAGATCCAACGATTCGAACTGTCGAAGTAGAACAATTCTGCTCATGGTCTGCATGTAAAATGAGAAGTTTGTTTAAAGCTTTAATAATAACTTGATTAGGAACATAATCCTCATTTGGTTTCTTAAACATCATTTTTAAGATATTTTCAACATAACCCAAAGAATTGTCTCCATATTCAAGAGGTAAGCCAAACTTCTTTCTATAAGTCCATGAAACCAGTACAGGGATTTTTCCTAATACTTTAACTATATTATAGTACAAAGATTTCTTTGTTCGTTCATAATCGATATTATTTATTTTATCATTAGAGGGGTTAAAAGCCGTAAGAGTACTAGTAAGGGACGATAGAACACCCATTGGATGAGCTGATTTTGGAAATGCATCCAATATTTTTCTAATATCATCATCTACGATTGAATGTTCATTTATATCTTTATGAAACTTTGTAAGTTCTTCTTTGGAGGGAAGTTCTCCAAATATGAGAAGAAAAGCTACTTCTAAGAAATCTGCTTTTTCAGCTAAATCCTCAATTGAATACCCTCTGTATCTTAATATCCCTTTTTCTCCATCAAGGAACGTTATAGCGCTTTGGCAAGCTCCTGTGTTTTTATATCCAGGATCTATAGTAATTACTCCGTTAGTAACTTCTCTTAAAGTTTTAATATCTATAGCGACTTCATTTTCAGTTCCTACTATTAACGGAAATTCATATGAATTTTCCCCAATTTGCAATTTCGCTATTTCTGCCATTTTGTTTTTCGATTTTATTTTTAATGAAGTAGGGCAAAGATAAGTATTTTAGAGGGTTTTAAAAAAAACTAAGGTAGTTTTTGAAGATGAGAGAATAATATTTTTTTACATACAAAATCAATAAAAAAACCTCTTAATTAAAATTAAGAGGTTGTATACTTAAAAAGGATCTTAAGTTAAATTTTGAATGCCTTATTTTGAGGAAAATATGCTACACTACCCAATTCTTCCTCAATTCTTAAAAGTTGATTGTATTTGGCCATACGATCTGAACGAGATGCAGATCCTGTTTTGATTTGACCACAATTTAATGCAACTGCTAAATCTGCAATTGTAGTATCTTCAGTTTCTCCTGAACGATGACTCATTACAGATGTAAAACCTGCATTTTGCGCCATATTAACTGCGTCAATAGTCTCTGTTAAAGTTCCTATTTGGTTTACTTTTATTAAAATAGAATTGGCAATGCCATTTTCTATTCCGCGAGATAATCTTTTAACATTTGTAACAAATAAATCATCACCTACCAGTTGAACCTTATCTCCTATTTTATCAGTTAAATATTTCCAACCTTCCCAATCATTTTCATCCATACCGTCCTCAATAGATATAATAGGGTAATTAGTAGCTAATTCAGCCAAATAATCGGCTTGTTCTTTACTAGATCTTATCTTACCTGTTTCACCTTCAAACTTAGAATAATCATAATTACCATTTTCATAAAACTCTGCAGCTGCACAATCTAAGGCTATCATAATATCGTCACCTAATGTATAACCCGCATTTTTAACAGCTAAAGCTATTGTGTCTAATGCATCCTCTGTTCCTTCAAGTGTTGGAGCAAAACCTCCCTCATCACCAACAGCCGTAGAAAGATTTCTATCATGAAGAACCTTCTTTAAATTATGGAAAATTTCAGATCCCATTTGCATTGCTTGAGAAAAAGTAGATGCTTTAACTGGCATAACCATGAATTCTTGAAAAGCAATAGGTGCATCTGAATGAGAACCACCATTAATAATATTCATCATTGGAACTGGAAGGGTATTTGCAGAAACACCACCAATATATCTGTACAAAGGAATTCCTAATTCAGCCGCTGCTGCTTTTGCAGTAGCAAGAGAAACACCTAATATTGCATTAGCACCTAATTTTGATTTATTTGGTGTTCCATCAAGATCTATCATCATTTGATCTATTTTGTTTTGTTCAAAAACTGAAAAACCAAGGATTTCCTGAGCTATTATTGTATTCACATTATCTACAGCATTTGAGACACCTTTACCCATAAAATCTTTACCACCATCTCTTAACTCTACAGCTTCATGTTCTCCTGTTGAAGCACCAGATGGAACTGCCGCCCTACCTAGATATCCATTTTCTGTTGTAACATCAACTTCTATTGTTGGATTTCCTCGAGAATCAAAAATTTGTCTTGCATGAACGTTTATAATAATACTCATTTTATTAAAATTTATAATTAAAAAATTTCTTTTATTCGTTGACCGCTAAATTACATAATATGGGGGTTTTAAATTTATAATATCACTAATTTATTACGAAAACGATTTCATCTGTTATGAAGTATTAGGGTTTAAAAATTTAAGTTTAAGTAAAAAAGAAACCCACTCCTAGGAGTGGGAAAAATTGCTATGAAAAAGAAAGTGATGTTAAACATCACTGTGGTAAAAGTAATACATATTCATTTAATGAACAAACATTAATAATAAAAAAAAGATGTTAATATTATAAAATCAGCAAAGAGTCTTTGAGATAGCTGCATTTATGATAAAAAAAATAAACCTATGTTAATTATTTAATATTTTCCATAAATTGATCAAATAAGTATTCTGCATCATGTGGTCCTGGACTAGCTTCAGGATGGTATTGAACAGAAAAACAATTTTTATTTTTTAATCGAATACCAGCTACTGTATGATCATTAAGGTGAACGTGAGTTATTTCTACATCTGGATGAGACTCCGTTTCTTCTCTATTGATTGCAAAACCATGATTTTGAGAAGTGATTTCACCTTTACCCGTAAGTAAATTTTTTACTGGATGATTTATGCCTCTGTGACCATTATGCATTTTATAGGTAGATATTCCATTTGCTAATGCGATAACTTGATGGCCTAAACAGATACCAAATAAAGGTAAATTTCTTTCAATAATTTCTTTAGCCAAATTTTGAGCCTCTACTAAAGGTTCTGGGTCTCCTGGGCCATTAGATATAAAATAACCATCCGGATTCCATGCTTGTAAATCTTCAAAAGAAGCATTGTATGGAAATACTTTTACATAGGCTCCTCGCTTTACAAAATTTCTCAAAATATTCTTTTTTATCCCAATATCTAAAGCTGCTATTTTAAACTTTGAATTTTCATCTCCTACAAAATAAGGCTCTTTGGTAGAAACTTTAGAAGCCAATTCTAAACCTTCCATAGAAGGTGCTTTAGACAATTGAGCTTTTAATTTGTCTATATCATCTGTCTCGGTAGAAATAACAGCGTTCATTGCTCCATGATCTCTAATATAAGACACCAATGCTCTTGTATCTACATCTGAAATTGCAACTAAATTATGTTCTACAAACCAATCTTTTAAATTACCGTCAGAATCTACCCTAGAATGTTCAAAACTGAAATTTCTTACAACCAAACCTGAAATTTTGATCCCATCAGATTCTACTTCAGAAGCATTAACTCCATAATTTCCTATGTGGGCATTGGCGGTAACCATAATTTGGCCAAAATAAGATGGATCTGTAAAAATTTCTTGATAACCTGTCATACCTGTATTGAAACAGATTTCGCCGGTTACAGTTCCCTCAATCCCAACAGATTTACCATAAAAAATAGTTCCATCTGCTAATAAAACTAATGCTTTTTTTCTTTGTTGATACTTCATTCAATTAGACTTCTAAGTTTTAACAAAAATAAGAATATTTATGAATAGATGTATTTAATTTTTTATCAAAAAAAAGGCAACTATTAACAGTTGCCTTTTTTTTATCAATTTTAAATTTTAAAGTATGTTGTCTAAGTTTTTTAGAGCTACTTTAATATCATTAATTTTTTTGAACGATAGCTTATTCCTTGTAAAATATTTTAAAACAGAACTTTTTTCAGCTTCATTATTTGCAATAGCATCTATAATGAACTTTTTCTTAAGCTTCAATTCAGTTATTCCTTGCTCATTAGAGATATAATACTCTTCTTTATGTACTAATTTATCCGTTTTTCTACTTAGCATTGGGTTTACTGAACCCTCCACAAGCTTAACACTATGAAAATTTAATAATGAAACCTTATCAGACTCATAAATCACTTCAAAAACACGACTACCAATTTCTGTATCAATTTTTTTAAATACCTTTCCTTTAATAGTAACATCTTCAATAGCTTTCATATTTAACACAAAAATGGAATCTTCCGATATTTTTGTAACCATTCTATTTGTTTTCAAATTAAAATTTACATTCTTTAATGTAAATGTTTTTTTGTCTTTAGAATTAACTACTACAGGATAATTTTTCCAAGTATCAAATAAATAAATAGATCCATCAATAGTTCTTGGAGGGTTTATAAATCTGACTGCTGTTCCAGCAGGAAATTTGCTAGAACCCCAATATCCAGGTTCACCTCCAGCTAAATTTTTTAGCGCTGTAGCATTATTTTCACTTACACTAGATTGAGTACTTTGAGAATATCCAACGGTAGTAATTGTTAAACATAAAACTGTAATAATTTTCAATTTTCTCATTATTTCTTTATTATTCATTGTTTACGAGTATCGTTAATCTATACTATTAAATTTCATAAACAAATTTTATACAATATAAAGCTAAAAAATAAAAAGAGCGAAGTGAAATTCACCTGCTCTTTTTAACAAAAAATTAATTTTTTATTTACTTTACAAACTTTTAATTAATAAAAGTATTTAATTTTTGGTTTGATCTTAAATATTAGAATATGTTGTCTAAATTTTTCAAAGCTACTTTAATGTCATCAATTTTTTTGAAAGATAACTTGTTCCCTAAAAAATATTTCGAAAGAGAACTCTTTTCGGAATCATTGCTTGCAAAAGCATTTAAAATAGATTTTTTCTTAAGTCTTAATTCAGTGATTCCTTCATCGTTTAAAAGATAATATACTTCTTTATGAACTAATTTGTCAGTTTTTCTACT
>Ga0206124_10000434_pt1 | contig 33634 bp, 30 predicted proteins | sample Helgoland_Spring_3_FD_148671 | JGI IMG/M metagenome (GOLD analysis project Ga0206124, IMG submission 148671) | Pelagic subsurface seawater microbial communities from Kabeltonne, Helgoland, North Sea - Helgoland_Spring_Bloom_20160321_2 | ecosystem: Environmental > Aquatic > Marine > Epipelagic ... | reverse complement strand
TTTTTTAGCTTTTCGATAATATCAGAAGGGTAGGCCTCTCCATTTTTTAAGATGGAAAGGATGCAGTATTCCAAAATCCCTTTTCGCATTTGCGATTGTGTGTTTTCAATTTTCATGTTGCAAACATAAATAAAAAATATAGTACTATGCAAAGCAAAGTACTAAAAAATTATTTTACTAGATTAAAATAAATCAATAAATTGATAAAAAAGGACTATTTAAGCAATAAATCAGCAATAACAAATGCACCAAAAATGAGGGATGCTATGCCGTTTGTGGTGAAAAAAGCAAGATTTACTTTACTTAAATCATTTTCCTTAACTAAAGTATGTTGGTATACTAATAGTGCTGAAAAAATAGAAAAACCTATCCAATAGTATAAGCTGAATCCTCCTAATGATCCAGCAATACTTAGTGCTGAAAAAGTGAGAAGATGTAAAATATTTGACAGCATTAACGCATTCTTTTTTCCTAGTTGTACAGGGATAGAATGGAGTTCATGGGTTTTATCAAACTCCTCATCTTGTAAAGAGTAAATAATATCGAAACCACTTACCCAAAAGAGTACGGCTGCTGAAAAGAATAATGGGATAATATTAAACTCACCACTAACAGCCAAGTAAGCGCCAATGGGAGCAAGTGCCAAACCTAAGCCCAATATCAAATGGCAAAGTGCAGTAAAGCGTTTGGTATAACTATAACCTAAAACTACCAATAAAGCAATTGGAGAAAGTGCTAAGCAAAGTGTATTTATAAAATAAGTGGTTGCAATAAATAATAAGGAGTTAATGATAACAAATAGTAAAGCTGAGTTTGCTTTTATACTTCCGTTCGGAATTCCTCGTACTTCAGCAGTTCTTGGGTTAGCAGTATCAATATCTCTATCAATATAACGGTTAAAAGCCATGGCTGCCGAGCGTGCAAAAACCATGCAGAACACTACATACAAAAGAGTAATCCACTCAAAATCGTAATTTTTTGTTGCCAAGAAAAAACCGATAAAAGCAAATGGCATTGCAAATATGGTATGGCTAAATTTTATTAAGGAAAGGTATTTTTTCATTAATTATGAAGGGTTATTTTTATCACATTCTAATAAAGATAAAGGTATGTTTATCTCAAATGATATTGTAGAATCTTTTGTTATTAACCACTTTTTATCAAATTTTTGAAGGTCTAACCAAAAGAGCCCATTAGGATTGTCACTTTCTCTAATCAATTCCCATTTTCCTTTCAAACTTGCTGTATTTTTTGAAATTAGTTTCAAATCTAAAAATTCAAATTTAAGTTTCCCCATACTTTCTTTTGTTGGGTAACTGTTTTTATATCGCTCTAAAGTATTTTCCCAACCAAATGCTGGTTCATGGCTTAGTGATGTAAAAATTAATTCTTCAGAATTCCAATACCCTTCCATAAATCCATCAATATCGCCATTGTTCCAGCATTCTTTTTGAGTATTAAGTATTTCTTTAATTGCTTTTATTTCAGTAGGATTCTGTGATACATCTTCTTTTTGTTGCTTTTTGTCTCCACAAGAATTCATGATAAATAAGGTTAGTATAAGGAGGTATTTCATTATGATTTGTTTAAAATTATTCGATTCAAAACTAATGAAATTTATCAATAATAATTTACGATATTTGCAAACAATTATGAGTACTACAAAACCAACAATACCTAAAGGGATGCGTGATTTCGGATCTCAAGTGATGTTCAGAAGAAATTACATTTTTGAAACTGTTAAAAGAGCTTTCGAGTGCTATGGCTATGCGCCAATTGAAACGCCTACAATGGAAAATATTCAGACTCTAACAGGTAAGTATGGTGATGAAGGGGATCGATTAATTTTTAAAGTATTGAATTCAGGTGATTATATATCTAAAGCTACTTTGGATGAAAATACTACTTCAAAATCCTTAACAAAACAGATAGTTGAAAAAGCATTGCGTTATGATTTAACCGTTCCTTTTGCTCGTTTTGTGGTGCAGAACAGAAATGATATTACTTTCCCTTTCAAGCGTTATCAAATGCAAAATGTTTGGCGTGCCGATAGGCCTCAAAAAGGAAGGTATCGTGAATTTTACCAATGTGATGCTGATGTGATTGGAACTGATTCTTTACTCTGTGAAGTGGAATTAGTGCAACTGTATGATGATGTATTTACAAAATTAAATATTCCGAATGTTGATATTTACATTAATAACCGAAAGGTATTAAGTGGAATGGTTGAATTGATGGGTGCATCTGATTTATTTGATGATGTTGTAATTGCACTGGATAAACTGGATAAAATTGGCATTGATAAAGTAAAAGAGGAAATGGAAAGTAAAGGCGTGAAAAAAGAAGCCCTTTCTATTTTAGATACTTTTTTGAATACGACAAATGTTGGTGATTTATCATCCCTTTTGGAAAATTCAGCAACAGGAAAAAAAGGATTAGAAGAATTGCAATTTGTCATTAATTCGGTTAACAATTTAGGCTTGCAATCGGCTAATTTGATTTTTGATATTACTCTAGCTAGAGGACTGAATTACTACACAGGTTGTATACTGGAAGTAAAAGCAAATGATGTTGCTATTGGCTCAATTGGTGGTGGAGGAAGATATGATGATTTGACTTCAATTTTTGGACTTAAAGATGTTTCAGGAGTGGGTATTTCTTTTGGAATTGATAGAATATATATTGTGATGGAAGAACTCGGTTTGTTTCCCGATAATATTGATGTGAGTACGAAAGTGATGTTTGCTAATTTTGGTGAGCAGGAGGCAGCTTTTTGTTTGCCACTATTAAAACAATTGCGTTCGGCAGGAATAAGTTCGGAACTGTACCCTAAGAAATCGAAAATGAAAAAGCAAATGTCCTATGCTAATAATAAAGGCGTTCAGTTTGTTATCATGGTAGGTGAGGATGAAATGGAATCAGGAATATTGTCGATTAAAAATATGGAAAGTGGTGAGCAGAGTAATTTGAACATTACTGATTTAATAAAAGAATTATCATAAATGAGTACTTATAAAGTAGGAGAACAAATGCTAAGCCTTTCAGTTATTTCTGAAATTATTGCAGAAGAAAGACAATTAGTATTAGGCAAAAAAGCAAAACAAAAAATACAAGATTGCCGTGATTATTTAGATAAGAAAATGGAACAATCTGATGCTCCAATTTATGGGATAAATACAGGTTTTGGTTCGCTTTGTAATCATAAAATATCAAAAGAAGATTTAGGAAAGTTGCAAAAAAACTTAGTGCTATCTCATTCTTGTGGGACTGGGGATAAAGTTCCAACTAATGTGGTGAAAATCATGTTACTTTTAAAAGTTCAATCTTTATCCTATGGACATTCAGGAGTACAATTACAAACAGTTGAGCGTCTTATTGAAATGTTCAATAAAAATATTCTTCCAGTTGTATTTCAACAAGGAAGTTTAGGGGCAAGTGGTGATTTAGCACCTTTGGCTCATCTTTCTTTACCTCTTTTAGGAGAAGGAAAAGTTATTGTTGATGGAGAGGAAGTAGAAACAAAAATTATTATGAAATCGAATGGTTGGGAGGCAATAGCCTTGCAATCTAAAGAAGGTTTAGCCTTACTTAATGGAACACAGTTCATGGGAGCTTATGGGGTTTGGAGTTTGCTAAAATCTCAGAAATTATCCTACATGGCAGACATGGTAGGTGCAATTTCATTAGAAGCCTTTGATGGTAGGAATGAATGTTTTGATGAGTTGATTCATATGGTTCGTCCTCATAAAGGACAATTAAAAACAGCAGAAAATATTCGTGATTTCTTAGAGGGAAGTGAGATACAAAAAGGGGAGAAGGAACATGTTCAGGACCCTTATTCATTTAGGTGTATGCCACAAGTACATGGAGCAAGTAAAGGTGTTATTTCACATGTAAAAGAAGTTTTTACAACTGAAATTAATTCAGTAACGGATAATCCTACAGTATTTATTGGAGAAGATAAAGTAATTTCTGGTGGAAACTTTCATGGGCAACCATTAGCTATGGCAATGGATTACTTAGCAATAGGGCTTTCAGAATTAGGTTCTATTTCAGAAAGAAGAACTTATCAGTTAATTTCAGGATTAAGGGGATTGCCAGCATTTTTAGTGGCAGAGCCAGGACTTAATTCAGGAATGATGATTCCACAATATACGGCAGCAAGTATTGCAAGTCAAAATAAACAACTATGTACGCCTGCCTCTGTGGATTCTATAGTGTCATCAAACGGACAAGAAGATCATGTAAGTATGGGGGCAAATGCAGCTACAAAATTATATAAGGTAGCCCAGAATACTGAGCGTATATTAGCTATTGAGCTTCTTAATGCTACTCAAGGTATTGCATTTAGGAATGCAAAATCATCCGAATTTATAGAAGGTATTTTAGATATTTATAGAGATGAAGTTCCTTTTTTAGCAGATGATAGATTACTGCATAATGATATAGAAAATTCAATTTTATTTTTACAGAACTTAGCTATTGATGAGGAGTTGATGTAGTTTTAAAAACATGAAAAATCTCCTAATTATCTTATTGTTTCCATCAATTCTGTTTGCACAAGATGGTGCTTTTAGATACTTTGTTTCTTTCAAAAATAAAGCAAATACAACTTTTAGTTTAAATACTCCTGAGGAGTTTCTTTCTCAAAAAACAATTAACAAACGCCAGTTGTTTGCTATCCCTATTGATAGTACTGATTTGCCTGTTAATATAGAATATGTTACGGCTTTACAATTTGCAGGAATTACTATAGAAAATAAATTGAAATGGTTTAATGGGGTGGTGGTTTCGACTTATGATAGCTTGCTGGTAGAATCATTAAACTATCAATTTATAGATACTATTATTGGTTTTGGCAGTTGGCAGAACTCTAAAACAGTAGGTAAAAAATGGAATGCTAATTATGATGTTTTAGATTATGGTGATGCTTATAATCAGTTAGAAATGTTAGGTGGAAATAAGTTACATGAAAAGGGTTTTTCTGGTGAAGGAATGACTATTGCTGTGATTGATGCTGGGTTCTATAAAGTTGATGAGTTAGCTGTGTTTTCTGATTTACAAAATCAGATTTTAAGTACTTATGATTTTGTTGATGGAAATAGTAATGTTTATGATGATCATACTCATGGAATGATGGTGTTAAGTACTATGGGGGCAAAGAAAAGTGGCAAAATGATTGGTGCTGCCCCTGATGCTGATTATATTTTATTAAGAACAGAAGATGTTTTTTCTGAGAATTTAATTGAGGAATACATGTGGGTCTGTGCTGCTGAATATGCTGATAGTGCAGGTGCTGATATTATTAATTCATCATTAGGGTACACTACTTTTGATGATGCTTTGCAAAACCATACTTATGAGGATATGGATGGGGAAACTGCTCCTATTAGTATAGGTGCTGGAATGGCATGTAATAAAGGAATAATTGTTGTGAATTCTGCAGGAAATTCAGGGAATAGCAGTTGGCATTATATAGGTGCTCCTGCTGATAATTTTGATGTTTTATCAGTTGGTGCAGTTGATGAGAATGAGGAGTTTGCTTCTTTCAGTTCTTATGGGCCAAATGCTGATGGAGCAGTAAAGCCAAATGTTGTTGCTCAAGGAAAAAACACTGTTATTATTTCATCTTCTGATACTGTCCGAACAGGGAATGGGACTTCTTTCTCTTCTCCCATTACAGCTGGAATGGTGGCTTGTTTGTGGGGTGCTCAACCTAATGAAAGCCCAGCTACAATTAAAGATGTTATTTACAAATCAGCAGATAGGTATATTAATCCTGACAATCAGTTTGGTTATGGTGTTCCTGATTATTTTAGTGCTTATCAGAAATTGGCATATGATTTAACTATACCAATTGAAAGTAGTTTAGATAGTGATGTCACTTATTCAGTTTTTACAATTGATGGGAAGTTAATTGATAAGGGGATACTGTATTATAACAACCCTCAAGATGCAGTTAAAATTATAAAACCACAAACTGCAGGGGTTTATATCATCAATTTAACTTCTGAAGATTATAATATCAGTAAGAAATTTATTATTGTGGAGTAAATACTCTATTGAGGAATTGTTCTAATTGCTGAGCGGTTCTTTTTGTAAACAATTCTCCATCTTTTACATAAGTAATTCCGCCTGTTTCTTCTGATACTATTATAGCTATTGCATCTGATTCTTCAGTAATTCCTACAGCAGCTCTATGTCTCATTCCTAAGTGCCCAGGGAAATCTTCATTATTACTTACAGGCAATACGCACCTTGCGCTTATAATCTTATTATTTCTTATTATTACAGCACCATCATGTAGTGGGCTGTTTTTATAGAAGATACTTTCAATCATAGGCACTGAAATTTCTGCATTCATTTCTACACCGCCTTCAGCAAATACGGCTAAATCATCCATTTGAGTAACTACCATAATAGCACCTGTTTTAGTTTTGGCCATATCTTCACATGCTTTTGCAATGGCATGCGTATTAAGGTGATTATCGTGTTTTACACTAAGATTGAATTTAAATAGTCCTTTGTTTTTCATAACCTTACCCTTTCCAATCATCATTAAGAATTTTCTTAATTCCTGTTGAAAAACAATAGCAAGTATGATAACACCAACACCAATAAATTGTCCTAATATTTCGCTTAAAAGCTGAAAATTAAAAGCTGACACTACTTTCCATAAGAGGTAAATGGCTGCTAAACCAATAAAAATATTTATTGCAACCGTACCTTTTACTATTTTGTAAAGTTGATAGATTAATATTGCAACTAGCGCAATATCAATAAGTTCAATAAAGCCAATTTGAAGAAATTCCATTAACAATTATTTTTTGCGAATGTAGTAATTTTAATGCAATCAATAGCTTGCTTTACATCATGCACCCTTAATATGTTTGCTCCATTTAATAAAGCCATAGTATTTGTTATTGTTGTTCCGTTCAGTGCGTTATCAGCTGTTGTATCTAGTAGTTTGTAAATCATGGACTTTCGTGATGTACCAGTAAGTATAGGGCATTTAAGATATTTAAAAGCATCTAAATTATTTAATATTTGGTAATTGTGTTCTAGTGTTTTTCCAAAACCAAAACCAGGGTCAATTATTATTTTGTTAAATCCTAAAATGTTTAGTTCTTCTATTTTATTGCTAAAATAAGTGCTTACCTCATCAACAATATTATTGTATTCTGGGTGGTTTTGCATGTTTTGTGGGTTCCCTTTCATGTGCATCATAATATAAGGAATGTTAAGTTCTGCAATTATTGGAAACATTTCCTTATCCATTTCTCCAGCAGATATATCATTAATAACATCTGTTCCAACAAGAGCACATTCTTTTGCGGTATTTGACCAGAATGTATCAACTGAAATTAGAATGTTTGGAAAATTGTTTTTTAACAATTTAATAATTGGGATTAACTTCTTAAGTTCTTCTTTTGATGATATTTGAGTTGCTCCTGGTCTTGATGATTGTGCTCCAATATCAATTATTGTTGCTCCTTCATCTAGCATTGCTTTACATCTAGCAATTATTTCTTCTTTATTTGAGTATTTTCCACCATCAAAAAAAGAATCATCAGTAAGGTTTAATATTCCCATTACAACTGCATCTTTTGTTGAAAAGATGGCGGAATTGGTTTTGGTGATATTTTCTTTTGAGCTCATAATTGCTGTATATTTCGGCTTTATTAACTGTTAACACTTTATGGAAAACACAATTGCAGAATACGATTCAATAATAAAAAAATGTGAGGACATTTTTGCTAAGAAAATGAAAGATTATGGGAGTGCTTGGAGAATACTAAGAATCAGCTCATTAACTGATCAGATTTTTATAAAAGCACAAAGAATTCGATCAATAGAACAAAAGGGAGAACAAAAGATTGCAGAGGATATTTCTAATGAGTTTGTTGGAATTGTAAATTATGCAGTAATTGGCCTTATTCAATTTGATTTAGGTGTTTCTGATTTGGCTGAGGATTTGGATTACAATGAGGTTATGAACATCTTTAGTAAACATGCTAATATTGCAAAGGAGTTAATGATTGCTAAAAATCATGATTATGGTGAGGCTTGGAGAGATATGCGTGTGAGCTCTTTAACTGATTTAATTCTGCAAAAAATCCTTAGGGTAAAGCAAATTGAAGATAATCATGGAGCAACACTAATATCAGAAGGAGTAGATGCAAATTATTTAGATATGCTAAACTATGCCGTTTTTGCGTTAATCAAATTAGAAAATAAATAATATTATGAAAAAGAACTTACCACTAATTATTCGTGTGCTTATTTCAGCACTATTCTTGCTTTCAGCAGTTGCAAAGTTGTACCCAACACCAATGTATGGGATAACTAAAATATTTGAAGAAGGACAGTTGATTCCAATGGGTTTTTCAGAAGGGTTAGCCCCTTACCTTTCTCGTTTCATTTTAGCAATTGAACTACTTATTGCTTTTGCAATACTTCAAAAAAATTACTTAAAGAAATTAATTATTCCTTCTTCAATCGGTTTGCTTGTGTTATTTAGTTTACATCTTACTTATTCTATATTTTTAGGCGACACTGAAAACTGTGGTTGCTTTGGTGATTTAATTCCTATGTCACCTTTACAAGCACTAATTAAAAACTTAATTACTATTGCTGTTTTAGGGTTCTTGTATAAAAACACTGCTGATGATAAAGAAAATAGCTGCTCAAAATTAAGTATACAATTCTTATCTGTATTACTGGTTATGTTTGCGTTCTTACCGGTTTCATCTCAAACTAAATCAGAAGGGAGTAGTTTCGTTTCATTTGTTGAAGATGAAAACTTTAAGAATTCAGAAGATTATAAAATTCTATGTTATTTTGATGCAGGATGTGAACATTGCCAACATGCTGCAAGAAGTTTAGATTCATTATCTAACTTATCTGATAATTTTCCACCTGTTCATATTGTGTTTTCAGATACTGAACAAGAAAATATTCCTAACTTTTTTGAATATGTAGGTAATCAATATCCTTACCAAGTAATGCCATTTGCAAATTATGATACTGATGAAGTAGATAGTTATATGGAGATCACTTTTCCTGATTATGATAACCCTATTGTGATACTTTATAAAGGAGCAAAACAAATAAGATTATTTGATGGTACTGGGTATAATGAATATCATGCTGAAGAACTACAATTACTGTTAAATAAATAAAATTGTGCTTGCTTATATTATAAAAAAGATAAGTTATGGTGTCCTAGTTTTATTGGGGGTACTTACATTAGTTTTCTTTTTGTTTAATGTACTGCCTGGCGACCCTGCTCGTATGATGTTGGATAAGCGTGAAGATGCTAATCAGTTGGCTGTTATCAAGCAAAAGTATGCTTTTGATCGTTCAGTTGGGGAGCAATATGCTTTATACCTTAATGATGTTTTGCCACTTTCAGTTCATCATAATAGTACAACTGCTTTTACCTCTTTGATGAGTGGGAAATATCAATATTCAGAACTATTTTCAATTGCTGATTACACCCTTGTTTTTAAGGTTCCATATCTAAGAGAATCATTTGTGCGTAAAGGAACTTCTGTCACTTCAATACTTGGGAATACTTTTAAAAATACTTTTGTGTTAGCACTTTCTTCCATTGGTATTGCTTTGTTCTTGGGTTTAATTTTAGGAGTGTTTTCAGCATTGTATAAGGACACTTTTATTGATAAGGTAATCTTATTTATTTCAGTGTTAGGAATGTCCTTACCTTCCTTTTTTGCATCTATCATTATTGCATGGTTGTTTGGTTTTGTACTGCACAACTATACTGGGCTAAATATGACAGGTAGTTTGTATGAAGTAGATGATTATGGTAGAGGTTCATTCTTACAAATTAAAAATCTAATTCTGCCAGCAATAACCTTGGGTATTCGCCCACTATCAGTGATTATTCAGTTATGCAGAAATTCATTGCTAGAAGTGCTTTCAATGGATTATGTGCGAACTGCAACAGCAAAGGGTTTAAGTAAATTTACTGTAATTTTTAAACATGCCTTACACAATGCTTTGAATCCTGTAGTAACTGCCGTTTCGGGTTGGTTTGCTTCACTTTTAGCAGGGGCCGTTTTTGTGGAATATATTTTTGCTTGGAACGGAATTGGAAAAGAAATAGTTGATGCTTTAAATAAAATGGACTTGCCAGTGGTAATGGGTTCAGTGCTGTTTATTGCATCAATTTTTGTAATCATAAATATAATAGTCGATTTAATATATGGGTGGCTCGACCCCCGAATAAGAATAAGTTAATATGAGAAAGAATATAGTAGCAGGAAACTGGAAAATGAATTTGAATAGATCAGAAGGTTTAACTTTAGTAGAAGATGTGCTGAGTAAATTGCCTGTAGATAATAAAACCCATGTAATACTTGCTCCATCATTTGTCTATTTGCATAAAGTAGCAAAAATGTGTTCTGATATCCCTAAGGTAGTTGCTGCTTCACAGGATTGTAGTGCAAATGAAAAAGGTGCTTTTACTGGAGAAGTTTCTGCTAGTATGATAGCATCTTGTAGTGCAAGATATGTTGTTTTAGGACACTCAGAAAGAAGAACAAATTTTACTGAAACAAATGAGCTTTTAAAAACTAAAGTAGGACAAGTATTTGCAAATGATTTAAAAGTAATTTTCTGTTGTGGAGAAAGTTTAGCACAAAGAGAAAATGGGGTTCATTTTGACTGGATTAAATCCCAAATATCAGAGAGTTTATTTCACCTTTCAGTTGAGGAGTTTAAAAATATTGTAATTGCTTATGAACCTATATGGGCAATTGGTACTGGGGTTACTGCAAGTACTGATCAGGCACAAGTAGTGCATGCGTTTATCAGAAATTTATTAGTTGAGAAATACGGAAATGAAGTAGCAGAAGGCACTTCAATTTTATATGGAGGAAGTTGTCAGCCAAACAATGCAATTGAGCTTTTTTCTCAAAAAGATATTGATGGGGGATTAATTGGTGGGGCATCATTAAATGCTGATGATTTTGTTGCAATTACACAATCTTTTTAATGGAATATAGTGAAGTAAATATCAAGTTAAGTGAAGTAAATCCATTTGCTGAAATTGTGGTTGCTAGATTGAATGAAATTGATTTTGAGTCCTACTCTGAGGATGAAAATGGAGTGAAAGCATATGTGCAATCTCACTTATTAAAAGAAGATCTAGTTTGTGAAATTCTCAATGATATTTCAAAAACTACTGAACTTAGTTTTACAATTAATAAAGTAAAACAAGAAAATTGGAACAAGCAGTGGGAAAGTAATTTTACTCCTGCAACAATTAATGATAAATGTGTTATTAGAGCACACTTTCATGATGAAATACCAGATGTTGATCATGAAATTATTATCACTCCAAAAATGTCATTTGGTACTGGGCATCATGAAACAACATCCCTTATTATGAGTGAGATGTTCCATCTTGATTTTAAAGAAAAATCAGTTCTGGATATGGGTTGTGGTACGGGTGTGTTAGCAATTCTTGCTTCAAAATTAGGTGCTTCATCATTAGTTGGAATTGATTTTGATGAGTGGGCTGTAGAGAATTCTGAGGAGAATTCAATGTTAAATAATGTTTATAATATTGATTTTATTCATGGTGATGCAGATGCAATTGGAGACTCAAAATTTAAGATTATATTGGCAAATATCAATAGAAATATAATTTTAAATGATTTAGAAACTTATGTGGGGGCAATGGAAGATAAATCAGAAATTTTATTCAGTGGTTTTTTTAAGGAGGATGTTCCTTTAATTTTAGATAAATCAAAGCAACTTGGGCTGGAATTAGTTGTTTTAAAAAATAAAAACAAATGGCAAATGTTACATTTAAAAAGAGCTTAGTACTTTTAGTATTAACTCTTGTGTTTTCTTTGAGTTCTTTTGCTCAAAAGAAAGGAAGGGTAAAAGAATTCACTCAAGAATTCCAAGTATTTTTAGTTGAATTGGAGGGTTTTATGAATGCAACTGATAATTCGGATTTAAAATCAGTTTTTAAACAATTTAAGAAGAAATCTGAAGTTTTAGCAATATCTGAAAAACAGATTATTATGCAGATTTCTGATAAGATGCTAAAGAAAAGATTGCGTGCTAAGCCTCATTTTCAGGAGTTTTTAGCTGCTTTAATTCTTGTTGATAATCATGCTAAGGGAGAAACAATGCTTCCTGAATGGTTAAATGTAGTTCAAGAGACTTTAGCTGAGACAACAACTAAAAAATTGGTGATGTTTTTCTCATTTTCTTCTGATTTAGTATCGAATAATATTTTGCGTGAAAGTAAATCTGCATCCTGGAATGTAGGTAGAGCAGATTATAAATTCACTTTTGAAATGATTGAACCAGTTATTGTTTTTAACAATCCTTTCGATTTAAATTGTTCAGCTGAGGGGGGTTCTTATGATATCTTTGGAACAATAGGTAAGTATTATTTTGTTTCTACCGAATGGTTTGGTAAAAATGGGGTGATAAACTGGGAATCTCAAGGAATGTCAAAGGATTCAATTTATGCTGAGATTAAATCATATAAAATTGACACACGAAAAAGTGTTCTTGTTTCAGATTCTGCTACTTTTTGGAATAAATATATTTTTAATACTCCAATTGTTGGGCAAGTAGTAAATAAAGTCTCTAAAGGAAAACAAGCTAAAAATTATCCTAAATTCACTTCATATAGTAAAAACATAGAGCTTAAAGATATTTTTCCAAATGTAGACTATAGAGGTGGTTATAAAATGCAAGGTAAAGAGTTTATAGCTGATGGAGGAAAGTATGCTGAAGCAAAAATCGTATTTAAAAGAGATGGTAAAGATGTTTTTATTGCAAATGCAAATCGCTTTAGTTTAAAGCCTGATCGTATTTCATCACAAGAAGCTGGTGTTAAAATATATTTTGATGGTGATTCGATTTGTCATGCTAATTTGCAGTTTAAGTATATTGACAGCAAAAGACAGTTGCAGCTTTATAGAAATTCTAATGGGATTTCTGGAGCTCCAATGTTAAATACTTACCATAATGTAACTATGGATTTTGAACTTTTACAATGGAATATTGATGGTGATATTATAGCTTTCGGTTCTTTGCCAGGAACAGCTGAATCCAGGGTTGAATTTGAGTCTGTTGACAGGTTTCTGCAACAGAAATTTGAATCTATGCAAGGGATTGATGCAATTCATCCATTGTTTTTGGTTAATAATTATGTTAGAGCAAAGCAAGAAGAAAAATTCTATGTTGAGGATTTTGCGAAATTCTCTCGTTTTCCTATTGTTCAAATTCAGCATTATCTTATTCAATTGGCTAATGATGGGTTTATCTTTTATGATTTTGGTGAGGAGCGAATTACAGTCCTTCCAAAGTTGTATAATTATATTAATGCAGCATCAGAAATTGGGGATTATGATGTTATAACTTTCAATTCAATAATCTCAGAGGGAGAGTACAAAACCCCTGATAAGAATTTGGTAAATGCTACTTTAAATATTAAAACGAAAGACTTAAATATCTTAGGGATTCATAAGATTGAATTAAGCCAAGAAAGAGCTGTTTATTTATATCCAAAAGATGGCTTACTTGTGGTAAAGAAAAATAGAGATTTTGTATTTAACGGTCAGCTTTATGCGGGTAAAGGGAGGTTAAATCTTTTCGGAAGAGATTTCTTTTTTCACTATGATGAATTTAAAGTTGATTTGAATAAAATTGATTCTGTTCAGCTTTCAGTTCCTGTACATCCTATTAAAAAAGACATGTATGGTGATGAAATTTTAACTCCAGTTAGAACAGTTATTGAAGCAGTAACTGGTGATTTAATTATTGATGATCCAACAAATAAATCAGGGGTTAGAAAAGATAGTTTTCCTGAGTTCCCAATCTTTAGGTCGTTTGAGGATTCTTACGCTTATTATGATAGGAATTCTATTTATGATGGAGTTTATAGAAGAGATAATTTCTCTTTTCATTTACAGCCCTTTGAAATTGATAGCTTAGATAATTACACAGGAAAAGGATTGTGGTTTGCAGGTGTGTTTGAATCAGCAGGAATCTTCCCCATATTTGATGATACTTTAAGATTGCAAGATGATTATTCGTTAGGGTTTACTAGAAAAACACCAGCTGATGGATTTGATATTTATGGTGGAAAAGGAAAGTATAATAATGATATTCATTTGAGCCATAAAGGATTAAAAGGAAGTGGAGACTTTGCATACTTAACATCAAAAGCATCTGCTGAAGAAATTTTCTTTTTCCCTGATTCTACTAATTTTTATACACAAAGTTTTGCTCTTACTGAAGTTGCTAGTGGAATTGAATTTCCTGATGTAAAAAACACTGAGACTTATACTCACTTTGAGCCATATAACGATAGGCTAGAGGTTTATCAAACTAAAGATGTTTTTAATTTTTATCATGATCAAGCTACATTTAAAGGAGATTTATTACTACAACCTACTGCACTTTCGGGGGGAGGTATTATGTCATTAGATAAAGCTGATGTTGATGCAGAGGCATTTACCTTTAATGCAAATTGGTTTGGCTCAGAAGACGCTAATCTTCAAGTGTTTGATGATTCAAAAAACACTGCAATTAGAGCAAATAATCTAAGATCACATATTGATTTGAAAACCCGTGAAGGACTGTTTTATTCAAATGGTGGTAATTCATATGTTGAGTTTCCTGCTAATAAATACATCTCTTATATTGATAAGCTGAGATGGGCAATGGATGATGAATTGTTTACTCTGGGTGATGAAGTTGTTGCTGAGGGTAAAGGTTCTGATTTTGTATCTATTCATCCTACTCAAGACTCTTTAATGTTTACTGCAAAAACTGCTACTTACAGTCTTAAAGACTATATAATAAACACAGAAGGAGTTGAAGAAATTCTTGTTGCGGATGCTGTTATTAATCCTGATTCTGGAATTGTAACAGTTGCTAAAAATGCAGTTATTCAAACGCTATTTGGAGCAACTATTATTGCAGATGATTTAACTGAATACCATATTTTTACTAATGCTACTGTTGATTTTAAATCAGCACATAACTATACTGCCAATGGTGATTATACTTATAAAGATGCTATGAATAATGAACAGCAAATATTTTTTAAAGAGATTAGAGTAGGGACTGATACTATTACTCTTGCAAGAGGAGATGTTGCTACAGATAAAGTATTTCATATTGATAGTAAATTTGATTTTAAAGGCAGTGTTGATTTAATTGCTGATAAAAAGAACTTAACTTTTGATGGTTATTTTATGGCAAATCATTCTTGTGATTTACTTGATAAATCATGGATTAAATTCAAGTCTGAAATAGACCCTAAGAATATAGTGTTCGCTTTAGATGATAAAATCTATAATGATAAGAAGGATTTACTTTCATCAGCATTGGTTATGAATTTTGATTCAACAAATTTGTATTCTACATTTATGAGTGAGAAAAAAAGAAAAGCTCTTGATTTCGATATTTTATCAGCTTCTTCTAATTTAAGATATGATAAAAAACAATTTGCATATATTATCGGGGGTCCTGATTCTTTATCAAACTATTACACCTTGTATGATAAAACATGTAAAACTAAAGGGGAGGGGGTGATGGATTGGAATTTAGATTTAGGGCAAGTCAAAGCGTTAAATGTTGGTAATGTTACTCATGATATTGCTTCTCAAAAAACTGAGTTAGATGGGTTCTTTATGCTTGATTTTTTCTTTTCAGAAGAGGCATTGCAGATTATGGGGCAAGATTTGTATGATGCTCCTGGAGATGATATGTTTGAGTATGATGATAAATTCTCAATGAATTTAAAAAGAGTTCTTGGCAAGGAAAAAGGGGAGGTGCTTTTAGTTGATTTAGAAATGAAAGATGATTTCTCAAAATTCCCTAATGAGATGAAACATTCTATTGTTTTTGCTAAAACTAATTTTAAGTGGGATAATGAAAATAAAGCATTTGTGTCAAAAGGAAATATTGGTGTAGGAAGTGTTTTGAATAAACAAGTTAATTCGTTAGTTGATGGTTATATTATTATTGAAAAGGGTCAAAATTCTGATGTTTTAACTATTTATTTAACTACAGAATTTTATGACGAGTATTATTTCCAATACAAAAATGGGGTGATGCGTTCTTGGTCAACTAATCCAGATTTTAATGCTTCAATTCTTTCTGTTCCTGATGGCAAAAGAAAAGCAGAGCGTACAAAAGGCGCTCCTGCTTACCGTTATATGATTGCTCCTGAAGATATTACTGAGAAGTTCTTGAAACAAGCTAAGAAAAAGTATTAATTACTATCTTGCCGAACTTTAAATGATAACTACAGAAATCATATTATTTGTCTTGCTTGCTTATGTAACGGGGGCTTTTCCTTCTGCAGTTTGGGTTGGTAAGATTTTCTATAAAACTGATGTTAGGGAATATGGAAGTGGAAATGCAGGAGCAACAAATACTTTTAGAGTTTTAGGAAAAGGGGCTGGAATCCCGGTGCTTTTTATGGATATCTTTAAAGGGTGGTTAGCTGTATACTATGTTCATTTTATTAGTAACGTAGCTGAGCTTTCTCCAGAATTATTTTTTGAGAATCAATTAGCGTTTGGAATTGCTGCTGTTATTGGTCATTTATTTCCTGTATATACTGGTTTTAGAGGTGGTAAAGGGATTGCTACTATGATGGGACTTTTAATTGGTTTGAACCCCTGGGCTGCTCTTTTTTCTTTTGGTGTATTTGTAGTCGTTTTCTTAATTTCAAAGTATGTTTCTCTAGGATCGATTATAGCATCTATAGCTTTTCCATTTTTTGTAATGATTGTACTTAATTCAACTAATGAGTCCTTAAATTTGTTTGCAATTTTTGTTCCTATTTTATCGTTAATAACTCACCAAAAAAATATTGAACGTTTAATTAGAGGTGAGGAAACAAAAGTTATATTTGGTAAAAATAAAAATGATGAAAAAAACTCCTAAATATACACCAAAGACTTCTTCTAGTAATGTAGCAGAAAAAGCATTGTTTTTAATCAATGATGATTACAATACTTTTGATCATGTAATTGATTGCTTAGTTGCAATTTGTGATCATGATCCTATTCAGGCAGAGCAGTGTGCAGTTTTAGTTCACTACAAAGGAAGTTGTGAAATTGCAATTGGAAAAACTGAAGATTTAATTCCTTTACAAGAGGATTTATCTCTGTACGGATTAGATGTTGAAATTCTTTAAGAAACTAAATTAGAATAGTTCAAATAAATTATATTTGCAGCCAATTTGGACTTGTAGCATAACTGGATAGTGCACTAGATTACGGCTCTGGAGGTTGGGGGTTCGAATCCCTCCAAGTTCACTTTAAAAATTAACCCTTTACTTTTAAGTAGAGGGTTTTTTATTTTACAATTTTAATTATTGCTGATTTTCCTATTTCCAGTTGAGTGATGATTGGATATTTAGTTTTGCTGTCAACTAATTCAATTCTACTAGTATTTGGTGGTGATGCTCCAAGATTGGTTGCAGTTATCTCAATAATATTTTCGCCATCTTCTAATTGATATTTGAGTTTCTTTCTTTTATTTTTCGTTTCAAAATCATGTAAAATAATATCTCCATTTATTTTTAAAGTGATTTTGTCACCATCTTCTTGGTTTGCATCCCAGATGTATAGTTTTACTTTATTGCTTTCCCAGTTTATAGTAAAATCATCTCCATCTTTTAAAATTTCTGTCCTTTTAATTAGGGTAGTGTCAGCATACTTTTTATTATATTTTTTTGCAACTTTCTTTTTTATCTTTTTTATTTTCTTTTCAATTTTTGATTTCTTCATCAAAATAATTTTACCACTAGCACATTGTGTGCTGTCTAGAAAATTTCCTATAAAAGTACCTTCTAACCTTTTAGAACCAAACTTTCCTTTAAATGCTAAATTCATATTGATGTAGCAGAAAGTGTTTAAGGGTGCTTCTGATGAGGTTTGTAAAATCTGAGTTTCTTGTAATTGAAAAGAATTATCTGATTTGAAATACAAGCCACTTATCTCACTTTTGGTTTTATCAGGGGTATTTATATTGGTGATGGAATACCCATTTACAATGCCATTTTGTTCTTCAAGTTCTAATTGAAAACTAATAGGAGTATTGTTACTAAGTATTAATGTTCCTAAATAACTGAAGGTTTTTATCTGAGCATTTAATAAAAATGTAAAAAATAAAAGTATAAAAGTTAAATTGTATCTCATCTTGCAAGTTAATATATTATAAATTATTTAAGTTGTATAAGAATTTATCAGTCCATCAAACTTCATTCCATCAAAAGTTCCTGAGCTCATCATAAGTAAGTTTTGATTGTTCCAATTTAAAGTTGTTAAATAATCTTCTAGTTTTTTTGTATCTGTAAAAACTAATAAATCCTCTCTATTAAAAGCAGAGTGCACTTGTTGCTTTGTAATTAGCTCTAACTTTTTATGTGCTATTGCTTCCGGGCTAAAATAAACAATTGCTGTATCAGGAGTGTCCATGCTTCCTTTATATTGCGCTAAGAATTCATCATTCAAACTACTAAAAGTATGGAGTTCCATACATGCAACTAATTTTCTGTTTTCAAACTGCTTTTTCATAGCAGAGGAAGTTGCTTTTAACTTGGATGGAGAGTGAGCAAAATCCTTATAAAGTGCAGATGTTTCTGTTCGTTTAACTAATTCTAATCTTTTGCTTGCTCCCTTAAAAGTAGCTATTTGGTCAAAGAAATCATTATCAGAAATACCTAACTCATTACAGATTAATTTTGCAGCATTTAGGTTTTGTAAATTATGGTTTCCAAAAATTAATAACTTAGTATTTTTTAAAGTTGTTATTCCATTTTTTATCTCATGTTTTGGAGTAGAATAAGGTATTAGTTTGCAATTTGTTTCTTCTTTTGTCAATTTGCATAATTTCTCATCTTCTGAGCAATAAATAAGCGTATCACTCACCATATTTTTAAATATTCTAAACTGATCAACATACATTTCAAAAGTTGGAAATACATTTATGTGATCCCAAGCAATTCCACTAAGAACCGCTATATGTGGTTTGTAAAGGTGAAATTTTGGTCTTCTATCAATTGGTGAACTAAGGTATTCATCACCCTCTAAGATAATTATTGGAGCATTATGAGTTAGTTTTACCATGGTATCAAATCCTTCTAATTGAGCACCAACCATATAATCGCAATCAATATTTAGATTTTGTAGTACATGTAAAATCATTGCTGTAATTGAGGTTTTTCCATGGCTACCACCAATTACAACTCGTTTTTTGTTTTTGCTTTGCTCATAAATATATTCAGGGTAAGAAAAAATTGGAATGTCTAGGTCTTTAGCTTTTTTGAGTTCAGGATTATTTTCTCTGGCATGCATACCTAAAATAATTGCATCTAAATCTGATGTGATTTTATTTGGAAACCATCCCATTTCATTTGGTAGTAATCCGTGTTTTTCTAATCGTTCTTTACTAGGGCTAAAAACAGCATCATCACTTCCCGTCACTTTAAATCCTTTATGATGTAATGCCAATGCCATATTGTGCATAGCACTTCCTCCAATTGCAATTAAATGTATCTTCATTTGTAGTAAATTTATCTTGAAATAAAAGTAGGAATTAATAGCAATTGTTATTTTTGACAAACTAAAATTTACTAACATGAATTTGTATACAATTGACACTGGGTTTTTTAAATTAGATGGAGGGGCAATGTTTGGTGTTGTTCCAAAAGTATTATGGAGTAGAACAAATCCTTCAGATGAAAATAATTTGTGCCCTTGGGCTATGCGTTCCCTATTAATTGAGGATGGAGATAGACTTATTCTAATTGACAATGGTATTGGGGATAAGCAGGATGATAAATTTTTAAAACATTATTATTTGCATGGTGATGTAAATTTGCATTCCTCTCTAGAAAAACATGGGTTTTCTGCAGATGATGTAACGGATGTTTTTCTTACTCATCTTCATTTTGATCATTGTGGAGGGAGTGTAAAATGGAATAACGATAGAAGTGGGTTTGAGATGGCTTTCAAAAATGCAAAGTATTGGAGTAATAAAGAGCATTGGGAGTGGGCAACTGTGCCAAATAACAGAGAAAAAGCATCATTCTTAAAGGAAAATATTATTCCAATTCAAGAAGCTGGACACTTGAATTTTGTTGAAGGGGAAAATGAGGTTTTTAATGATTTTAATGCACTTTTTGTAAACGGACATACTGAGGCTCAAATGATACCTCATATTACTTATAAAGATAAAACGATTGTATTTGCTGCTGATTTATTACCCAGTACCGGTCATATCCCTTTGCCTTATGTTATGGGGTATGACACTAAGCCACTAATTACTCTTGGTGAAAAAGAAAAGTTTTTGAATGAAGCTGCTGAAAAAGAATACATAATTTATTTGCAACATGATAATTATAGTGAGTGTTGCACAGTAGAAAAAACAGATAGAAGAGTACGCTTAAAAGAAACTTTCAGATTAATAGATATTTTGTAAAATGAATAATATTTTCACTCATCATGCTAACAGTATTGGAGAATCTTATTTTAAGCATTTATTAAAATCTTTAAAGTTTTCCTTGATTTTACTTTTTTTAAGTTTCAAAGCATTAGTTCATGCATTCTTACCTTTTCTGTATAAAACTGCTGTAAGTGATAGAATTATCACTTTATCTATTGATTTAAAAAAAAGAAAAGATCAGTCTAAAGAAGTGAATTAAAGACATCCCAACTGCTCCCAAAATTACTTGTATCATCTATTTCTTTCTTTTCAGATAAGTTTCTGTAGAGTGTAAGTTTTCCACCATTTTTAATTTTTATTTTGATACTTTCATAGTCATTTATATCAGATCCCTTTGGTAATGTTTTAACATAACCAATTTCTTCAAATGCTCTTATTTTCTTTTCTGACATAAAGTAATTATTGCTACAAATTTAGATAATCTTTTTTAATACGGAAATAGAAAGCTTTTGTTGTTTGTAAACTGCTATTTTTGCCAAGATGCAAAAACAAGAAAGATATAATGATTTTTCTTCTTTCATCAGAAGAAAATTTAATGGGAGGGTGCAAAAAGTGTCCATTGATGCTGGTTTTACTTGCCCGAATAAGGACGGAAGTAAAGGTACTGGTGGTTGTACTTATTGCAATAACAATACTTTTAATCCTGATTATTGCAAACCTATAAAGCCAATAAAGCAACAAATTGATGAAGGGATAGAGTTTTTTTCAAAGAAATATAAAACCCAAAAATACCTTGCTTATTTTCAGGCATTTACCAATACCTATGCGCCTCTTGCTGATTTAAGAAAAATGTATGAGGAGGCTTTAGCTCATGAAGATGTGATTGGGTTAGTAATTGCTACTCGCCCAGACTCTATTAAAGATGAGGTGTTAGATTATCTGGAAGAATTAGCATCTAAAGACTATTTTATAAAGCTTGAGTTTGGCTTAGAATCAACTAAGAATGAAACGCTAGAGGCAATAAACAGATGCCAAACACATGAGGAAGCAATTGATGCTTTTAAAAGAGCTGATGGGAGAGGTTTGCATTTAGGTGGTCATCTTATTTTAGGTCTGCCTGGTGAATCAAAAGAAGATATGTTAGAGCATGCTCGAAAAGTTTCAGAACTTCCAATTAATACCTTAAAAGTTCATCATCTTCAGATTGTAAAGCACACTATGATGGCTCATCAGTTTAAAAACACTCCGGATATGTTTACTTTTATGGAACTGGAGGAATACATTGATTTGGTAGTTGATTTTGTAGAATTACTTAAGCCTGAAATAATTATTGAACGCTTCTTTAGTGAATCTCCTGCAAGAATGTTAATTCATCCAAAGTATGGTTTGAAAAACTTTGAAGTCAAACATTTGGTAGAAAAACGCTTAGAAGAAAGAAATGCTACGCAAGGAAGATTATTTCCAATCACGCAATAACTTTTCAATTCCCATCCAAATAAGAATTACAGGCCAGTAGGTTTTGATGAGTTCAGCAACTGATATATTGATGTAATTTAGGTTATCTAATAGGAAGGTTACTCCTATAGCAATTAAAAATACTGATATTCCAATACTTTTTTTCATCTTTTAAATTTTATGCTAAAGTAATAATTACTTTTGTAATTCTAAAAAATATAATATTATGTCTGATGATAAGAAAATAATTTTTTCAATGTCAGGGCTTTCTAAGTCCTACAACAATAACAACAAACAAGTATTAAAGGATATTTTTCTTTCCTTTTTCTATGGCGCCAAAATTGGTATTATAGGATTGAATGGTTCGGGTAAATCAACTCTTTTAAAGATAATTGCAGGGGTAGAAAAGCAATATCAGGGGGATGTTACTTTCTCAGACGGATACAAAGTGGGGTACTTGGAGCAAGAACCAAAACTTGATGAGAGTAAAACTGTAATTGAAATTGTAAAGGAAGGAATGCAAGAAGCTGTTGATGCATTGGCAGAATATAATTCCATAAATGATGCTTTTGGATTACCTGAAAACTATGAAAATGCTGATAAAATGGAGGCTTTGATGAAACAACAAGGTATCTTGCAAGATAAAGTAGAGTCCTTAGGAGCTTGGGATATTGACACTAAATTGAACATTGCTATGGATGCTTTAAGATGCCCTGAACCAGATGCTCAAATTTCTGTTTTATCAGGAGGGGAGAAAAGGAGAGTTGCACTTTGTAGATTGTTGTTGCAAGAGCCAGAAATTTTATTATTAGATGAGCCAACCAATCATTTGGATGCAGAATCAGTAATGTGGTTAGAGCAACATTTAGCAGAGTATAAAGGAACTGTAATTGCAATTACTCACGATAGATATTTTTTAGATAATGTAGCTGGTTGGATATTGGAGTTAGATAGAGGAGAGGGTATACCTTGGAAAGGAAATTATTCATCATGGTTGGAGCAAAAAACCAAGAGGTTAGCGCAAGAGGAAAAATCAGAAAGTAAAAGAAAAAAAACACTTGAAAGGGAGTTGGATTGGGTGCGTATGTCACCAAAAGGAAGGAGGTCAAAATCAAAAGCTCGTTTAAGTAATTATGAAAATCTTTTAGGAGATGAAGGGAGGAAAAAAGAAGAAAAAATTGAAATGTATATCCCCCCTGGACCAAGGTTAGGAAATAATGTAATTGATGCTGAAGCAGTAAGTAAAGCTTTTGGTGATAAATTGCTTTATGAAGATTTAAACTTCAAACTTCCACCTGCAGGTATAGTTGGTATTATTGGGCCTAATGGAGCAGGTAAAACTACTTTATTCCGCATGATAATGGAGCAAGAAACTGCTGATACTGGAACTTTTAAAGTTGGTGAGACGGTTAAAATTGCTTATGTGGATCAGCAACATACTGATATTGATCCTGAAAAAACTATTTGGGAACAAATTACTGGTGGATTAGAACAAGTAAATGTTGGCGGAAAATTGATGAATTCAAGAGCCTATGTAGCTAAGTTTAATTTTAATGGTTCTGATCAAAATAAAAAAGTTGGAGTACTATCTGGTGGGGAACGTAATCGTTTGCATTTAGCTATGACATTAAGGCAAGAGGCAAATGTGCTTTTACTGGATGAGCCAACCAATGATTTGGATGTAAATACACTGAGAGCATTGGAGGAGGGATTAGATAATTTTGCAGGTTGTGGTGTTATTATTTCGCATGATAGATGGTTTTTAGATAGAGTTTGTACTCATATTTTAGCATTTGAAGGAGATAGTAATGTGGTTTATTTTGAAGGCAGCTTCTCTGACTATGAAGAAAATCGTAAAAAACGATTGGGTGATATTTCTCCTAAGCGTATTAAGTATAGAAAGTTAAAGAGAGATTAAGTTTATTGGATTTAGACAATCATAAAGAGCAATTAAAGTTAAAAAGCAAGGAGAATATTCAGTTTTTTAAGCGATTAAAAAGAATAAAACCCAAGGTTTTAGATAAGCTTATTCATCCTGCACATGAAGAGGTTTTTGAATGTACTGATTGCCTAAAATGCGCAAATTGTTGCAGTACAACAAGCCCTCTTTTTACGGATAAAGATATTAGTAGAATTGCAAAATATTTACGGATAAAACCTTCAGCTGTAGTTAGTCAGTATCTAAGAATTGATGAAGATAGGTTTTATGTTTTGAAAAAAGCACCTTGTACTTTTTTAGGAGATGATAATTACTGTTCAATTTATGATGCTCGACCAAAAGCATGTAGAGAGTTTCCACATACTGATAGAATAAAACAAAATCAATTGTTAAATTTAACCGAAAAAAATATTGAAGTTTGCCCTGCTGTTTTCAGCATTATTGAAAAAATAAAACTAACCTTAAAATAAATAAAAATGACTAAGAATTTACTTTTTGCATCTGCAATTCTATTAATTACTTCTTGTACTTCTAATCCTAAAACGGAAGAGGAAGTAATGGTTGAAACTCTTGTTGAGAATTCACTTACTTTAGAATTTGCATCTAAAAATCCAGAAGTTAAAAAAGAAGGAACACATGTTAGTGCATCTGAAATGCTGCATTTATCTTTAACTGATAATTCTCAAAGTGATTTTGTTGGGAAATCATTAACTTTAAACAATACTATTGAAGGAGCAATTAATTTTTCATCAAGAAATGACAGTATTTTTTGCAATGCACCTATTTCATTAATATTAATGAGTATGCCTCCAAAACCAGGTGTTCGCCCTGCTACGATAGCAGCAAATGCTGAATTTTATATTGCTCCTATGAGTTTGCTCAAATTTGAGTCAGTTAACATTATGTTTGTTGGTTTAGGAGAGTAAACATCTCTCATGCAAAAATACATTGCACTTTTAAGAGGAATAAATGTAAGTGGTTATAAGATTATTAAAATGGCTGATTTACGAGCCTTATTCTGTTATTGATTTTTTTTAATAAATTAAATGCTTTCCTCTTATTTCCTTAAATTCTTCTAAACCCTCTTGCCAACTTTCTTTTATTTCTTTTTGTGTTTTCTCTGCAATTATTTGTTTTCTGAGTTTATCAGTTCCTGCTAATTTATCAAAAAAGTTATTGAAAAAATTTTCCTTTTCATCACATTGTTTGTAGGCTTCAATTATCCAATTTAAGTTAATAGCTGTCAGGTAATTTTCTTGGAATCTTAAGTCAGTTCCAAAGCAAGTTTTATTTTCGTGTTTTGGATATTTGCTTCCTGCACCACTTTTTGGGGTAAAGGAATAATTGCTTTCTAAATAAGGTGCTCCAAAATGCTGAAATGGATACTCAGTACCTCTACCAATACTTATGGTTGTACCTTCAAATAAGCAAAGGCTAGGGTAGAGGTTTATTGCTCTTGAATTTGGTAAATTAGGAGAGGGTTTTACGGGTAAATAATAAGCCATATCTCTACTGTAGTTCTCCATTTCTATTATAGTCAAATTACAGTTTTCATAAATCCAATGTTCTCCATTTACCATTTTGGCATACTCGCCAATGGTCATTCCGTGTACAATTGGTATAGGGTGCATTCCTACAAAGCTTTCAAACCCTTTCTCTCTAATTGGCCCATCAACATAGTGGCTGTTTGGGTTCGGTCTGTCAAGTATTATTACCTTTATGTTGTTTTCTGCAGCTGCTTCCATTATATAATGTAGGGTAGATATATAAGTGTAAAATCGCGCTCCTACATCTTGTATGTCAAAAAGCAGCACATCAATTCCTTCTAATTGTTTTGGGTAAGGTTTTTTGTTTTTTCCGTAAAGGGAGATAATAGGCAAACCTGTTTTGCTATCTGTACCATTCTCTACTTTTGCTCCTGCATCAGCTTTTCCTCTAAAACCGTGTTCTGGTGAGAATACTTTTACAACATCAATTCTTAAGCTGAGCAAACTATCAACTAAATGTGTATTGCCAATCATAGATGTTTGGTTCCCTACAACTCCAACTTTTTTGTTTTCTATCAGAGGGAGGTAGGCGTCAAGTCTTTCGGCTCCTAATCTTAAATTTTGTGCATTTGCACTAAAAGTAAGTAGGAGTAAACTTATGCAGATTATTTGTTTTATTTTCGCCATCAAGATGAATGTTGAATATTTTATAGCTAAACGATTATTTACTGCAAAGGAAGAAAATAATACTTACACTAAGCCCATTTTGCGTATTGCAATTTTGGCTATTGCGCTTTCTGTGGCGGTTATGCTTATTTCAATTATGGTTGTTACTGGCTTTAAAAACGATATTTCTGATAAAATTATTGGTTTTGGATCTCATATTACTATATCTAACTTTACGAATAATCAGTCCTATGAAAGTGAGCCGATTAGTGTAGAACAAGATTTCTATCCTTCAATTACTGCTGTTGAGGGAGTAAAGCACATCAGTACTTTTGCTACTAAGGCTGGGATAATTAAAACTGCTGATGAAATACAAGGAGTAGTGCTTAAGGGCGTTTCATCTGATTATGATTGGACTTTCTTTAAGGATAATTTAGTAAGTGGTTCAGTTTTTGAAGTTAATGATAGTGTAAAATCAAATCAAATTCTTATTTCTGAAAACATTTCAAAAACTTTAGACTTAAATGTAGGGGATGGTTTGGTAATGTATTTTGCTCAGAATCCTCCTAGGGTAAGGAAATTCCATATTTCTGGAATTTACAATACAGCAATGTCAGATTTTGATAAGTTGTTTGTGTTAGGAGATATCAATCATATTCAGGCATTAAATGGTTGGGAGAATAATGAGGTAGGGGGTTTTGAAATTCAGTTAACTAATTTTGATGATTTAGATAAAATTACTGATGAGGTTTATAATTTAACCCCTTATAACTTGAATGCTCAAAGCATAAAGGAAAAAACGCCTCAAATTTTCAACTGGTTAGATTTACAAGATGTAAATGTGTTCGTAATTCTTATTTTAATGCTTATTGTTGGTGTTATCAATATGATTACAGCTTTACTTATTCTAATCCTGGAACGAACAAAAACTATAGGAATCTTAAAAGCGCTAGGAGCAACAAATTGGAGTGTAAGGAAAATATTTTTGTACAGTGCAGTCAACTTGATAGTTAAGGGCTTGTTGGTTGGAAATGCTATTGCTTTGAGTTTTGCTTTTTTACAGAAAAAGTTCTCATTAATCAGTTTGGATCCTGCTACCTATTACATGGATACAGTTCCTATCAATTTTGATTTAACATACATCTTACTCTTAAATATTGGAACTGTAGTGGTTTGTTACTTAGTTTTGATAGTTCCATCAGTAATTATTACTAAAATCACAGCTATTAAAGCAATTAGCTTTGAGTAAAAAAATATAAATTTGCATCCTTAAATTTTACAATGAAATATTACAATAACATACTTGAAACTATCGGAAATACTCCTTTAGTAAAGCTTAATAAAACTGTTGAAACAAATGCTTTAGTTTTAGCAAAAGTGGAAACTTTTAATCCTGGACATTCCATTAAGGATCGTATGGCACTTAAGATGATAGAAGATGCTGAACTAGATGGGAGATTGCGAGCTGGTGGCACAATTATTGAAGGTACTTCTGGAAATACTGGCATGGGTTTAGCTCTAGCAGCAATACAAAAAGGCTACAAATGTATTTTTGTTATGGCAGATAAGCAATCCAAAGAAAAGATGGATATTTTGCGTGCTGTGGGTGCTGAGGTGGTTGTTTGTCCAACTGATGTTCCGCCAGAAAGTAAAGAGTCCTATTACTCAGTTGCCAAGCGATTAACAAAAGAAACACCTAATTCTTGGTATGTGAATCAGTACGACAACCCTTCTAATGCAAAGGCGCATTATGAAAGTACTGGTCCTGAAATTTGGGAACAGACTGAGGGAAAAATTACTCATTTAGTAGTTGGTGTTGGTACAGGAGGTACTATTTCGGGTACGGCAAAATACTTGAAAGAACAAAATCCTGATGTAAAAGTTTGGGGGATTGATACTTATGGTTCAGTATTTAAAAAATACCATGAGACAGGGGAATTTGATAAAAATGAAATCTATAACTACATTACGGAAGGGATTGGAGAAGATATATTGCCAGAAAATGTTGACTTTGATATGATTGATCTTTTTGAAAAAGTAACGGATAAGGATGGCGCTATCATGGCAAGAAGATTGAGTAGAGAAGAAGGAATTATGGTTGGTTATTCTGCTGGTAGTGCTGTTGCGGGAATCAATCAATTAAAAGATAAGCTTTCAAAAGATGATGTAGTGGTGGTCATTTTTCATGATCATGGTACACGTTATGTAGGTAAACTCTTTAATGATGAGTGGATGAAGGAAATGAAGTTTATGTAGTGAATTCAAAACTTACTAACATCTTAAAAAGTCAGTCTAAAACTAAAGGGCTGACTTTTTTGTTTTCCTAAATTTACGGTTATTATTTTAATGTAGTAAAACGACTCTATGTATCTGATATTCGACACGGAAACCACTGGCTTACCCCAAAACTGGAAAGCACCTTTAACTGATTTTAACAATTGGCCAAGGTGTGTGCAGTTGGCATGGCAGGTGCATGATGTGGAAGGGAAGATGATAGAAGTGAAAAATTACATCATAAAGCCTGAAGGCTATGATATTCCTTATAATGCGGAAAAGATACACGGAATTTCTACTGATAGAGCCAACAAACAAGGAATCTCACTTAATGTGGTATTGGCTGAATTTGTAAAAGATGTACAAAAATGTAAGTTTGTAATTGGGCACAATGTTTCTTTTGACAACAGCATTGTAGGTTGTGAATTACTAAGGAAAGACATGCCAAATTTATTGGCTAATTTCCCTGCGATTGACACTAAGGATGATAGTACTAATTTTTGTGCAATTCCAGGTAGAGGTAGTAGATTTAAATGGCCAAAACTAACGGAACTGCATGTTAAACTATTTGGAGAAGCATTTGCAGAGGCTCATAATGCTTCTGCTGATGTAGAGGCTACTGCTAGGTGTTTCCTGGAGCTAATTCGTTTGGGAGTTATTCCTTTTGCTAAAGCTGGAATGACAGCTGATGAGCTAAGAAATTATAAAACGGTTAATCCTACTCCCTTTGAGTTAATTGGCTTAAATATTGAGCCTTATAGCCCAATAGCTACTGAGCAATTAGCTGATGATATTATTGTAGTGCAGGAAGATGAGGTAGTGAATGAAATTTCAGATTCTCCTTTTGCGCATTTACATGTGCATTCTCAGTTTTCTATTTTACAAGCTACTATAGATGTAAAAACATTAGTAAATAAAGCTGCTGAAATGGGAATGCCAGCTGTAGGCCTTACCGATCACACTAATATGTGTGGGGCTTATAAATTTATAGATGCAGTATTGAATCATCCTATAAATGCTTATTTAGAAAAAGGTGAAACTCCTAAGCTTAAAGCAGTCTTAGGTTGCGAGCTAAATGTATGTAAGGATCATACTGATAAAATAAATAAAGATCATGGAGCACAAGTTCCTTTCTTGTGTAAAAACAAGAATGGGTTTCATAATTTATCAAAGCTTTCTTCCCTTGGTAATATTTCAGGTTTCTATTATGTTCCTAGGGTTGATAAGGATTTGATAATTGAGCATAAAGAGGATTTAATTGCTCTAACTGGGAGTACTTATGGTATCATTCCAAATCTTATTTTAAATGTTGGTGAAGGGCAAGCTGAAAAAGAATTCAAATGGTGGGTTGATACTTTTGGTGATGATTTTTATGTTGAAATTAATCGCCATAATTTAGATGAGGAACACCATGTAAACAAAGTGTTAATTGCATTTGCAAAAAAGTATAATGTAAAAATTATCGCTTCTAATAATGTTTATTATCTGGATAAAACTGATGCTAATGCTCATGATATTTTACTTTGTGTAAAAGATGGGGAGCAGCAAGAAACTCCTAAGGGAAGTGGTAGGGGATTCCGTTATGGTTTTCCTAATGAGGAGTTTTATTTTAAATCATCAAAAGAGATGCAGGAACTTTTTGCTGATTTACCTGAGGCAATTGATAATATCACCCACTTAATTGATAAAATTGAGCCCTATACTTTAGCTCGAGAAGTGTTGTTGCCTGAGTTTGATATTCCGCAAGAGTTTGTTGATGTAAAAGATAAAAAGGATGGTGGAAAAAGAGGGGAGAATGCTTATTTGAAACACCTTACCTATGAGGGTGCAAAGGAGCGTTATGTTGAAATTACTGATGAGATTAAAGAGCGAATTGACTTTGAATTGCAAGTAATTGAAAATTCAGGGTATCCTGGATATTTTCTTATTGTTCAGGATTTCATTCGTCAAGCACGAAATATGGATGTTTCTGTTGGTCCTGGCAGAGGTTCTGCTGCTGGTTCAGTAGTTGCTTATTGCACAACTATCACCAATGTTGATCCTATTAAGTATGACCTACTTTTTGAGCGTTTCTTAAATCCTGAGCGTGTATCCTTGCCTGATATTGATATTGATTTTGATGATGAGGGAAGGGGGCGTATTATTGATTGGGTAGTGAACAAATATGGAAAAGAAAATGTAGCTCAAATTATTACTTACGGTACTATGGCTGCAAAGTCCTCTATTCGTGATACGGCTAGAGCTTTGGATTTACCACTATTTGAAGCAGATAGGGCGGCAAAACTAGTTCCTGATTTTACTTCCTTGGGTAAAATTTTCTCCTGGGATGAAAAGACTTTAAAAGATAAAGTAAAAGGGGATCAAGTGGCAGGAGCAAAGGAGTTAATTTCACTTTCTGAAGGAAACGATTTAACGGCTGAGACAATTAATTTAGCTAGAAAACTTGAGGGTAATGTTCGGAATATTGGAACACATGCCTGTGGAGTTATTATAACTCCAGAACCTTTGATGGGATTGATTCCTATGACCAGAGCAAAGGATTCTGATCTGATGGTTACCCAATTTGACAATAGTGTAGTAGAGGATGCAGGGCTCTTAAAAATGGATTTCTTGGGTTTACGAAATCTTACCATTATTAAGGATTGCTTGAAGATTATTAAAAAAATTCATGGTGTAGAAATTGATATTGACACTATTCCTTTGGATGATGAACAAACTTTTCAAATATTCCAAAGTGGAGCAACTTCTGGAATATTTCAGTTTTCTTCTGATGGAATGAAGGCGCATTTAAAGCACCTAAAACCTGATAAGTTTGATGATTTAATTGCTATGAACGCTTTGTATCGTCCAGGACCTATGGAGTATATTCCTAATTATATTAAGCGTAAGCATGGAATTGAGGAAATTGAATACGATTTACCTGAAATGGAATCTCATTTATCTGGAACTTACGGAATTACAGTTTATCAGGAGCAAGTGATGTTACTCTCTCAAAAGTTAGCTGGTTTCTCAAAAGGTGATGCTGATATGCTTAGGAAAGGTATGGGAAAAAAGATTAAGTCGGTACTGGACAAATTAAAACCTAAGTTTTTTGATGGTTGTGCTGAAAATGGATTTGACATCAATATTGTAGATAAAATTTGGTCAGATTGGGAGGCGTTTGCCTCTTATGCTTTTAATAAATCGCACTCTACTTGCTATGCTCTTATTGCTTATCAAACGGCTTATTTAAAAGCTCATTATCCTTCTGAGTTGATGGCGTCATTGCTTACAAATCATATGCGTGACATTAAGGATATTACTTATTATATGGAGGAATGTAAGCGAATGGGAGTTCCTGTTTTGGGCCCTGATGTAAATGAAAGTTTTTACAAGTTTGCTGTAAATGCAAAAGGAGAAATTCGATTTGGTTTAGGTGCTGTTAAAGGAGTGGGAGAAGGTGCTGTTGAAGCAATTGTAAATGAGCGTAAAGAGAATGGAAACTACACTGCTTTTGATGATTTCATGAAGCGTGTAGATTTGCGTTCAGCAAATAAAAGAACTCTGGAGAGTGTTGTTTCTGCTGGTGGTTTTGATCTTTTTGATTTAAAGCGTTCAGAGTATTTTTCTAAAGAAGATAATGGTCAAACTTATATTGAGAAAATGATTAAGTTTGGGAATAAGATTAAGGATAGTGAAAATTCCAATCAGTTTGATATGTTTGGTGAAAGTGATGAGGCAAGTATTCAGGCTCCAGTCCCTAATCCTGTCCTACCTTGGACTACTATGGAATTATTATCTAGAGAAAAAGAAGTTGTAGGGATTTATATTTCTGGTCATCCTTTGGATGATTATAAAATAGAGATTTCTAATTTCTGTAATGGCAATTTAGCTATGCTTAATAATATGGACAAAGTTAAGGGTAAAGATTTGCGTTTTGCAGGAGTTGTTACTAAAGTTGAACATAGAGAAACTAAAACAGGAAAACCATTTGGTGTTTTGCATTTTGAGGATTATCATGGTGCATTTAGTTTTTATTTATTTGGTGATGATTACATTAATTTCAAAGCCTATTTTACTGTGGGGTGGTTATTACATTTGAGTGGAAAGGTTAAAAAGAAATTTTATAATGATGATTTAGAGTTTAAAATTTCTTCTATTGATTTACTTTCAGAGATTGTTGATAAAGAGGTTCGTGATGTTATTTTAAGGGTTGATGTTAATGATGTTTCAGAAAAATTAGTAGAGGAGGTTGTTCAAATTGTTTCTGAATATAAGGGAAAACATTCCTTAGTTTTTAATGTAGCTGATCATCTTAATAAATATGAAGTTGATTTACTTTCTAGAAAAATGAAAGTTGATCTATCAAAAGATTTTTTTTCTCAGATAGAAGATCTTGATCAATTGAAATTAAAGGTTAAATAGTAAGCTTGTTCCTTTCTTAAATTACTGAATTAATTATTAGATCAAATATTAATCAAGAAGAGATTATTGAAGAAAAAATAGAGTTTATTAGAGGAGAGTATAAATCTATTTTATCAGATAAAGAGTTTAAAAGAGACAATGAAGTCATAGACTTAATTTCAAGATTAATCTATGATAAAGAGATTGAGGGTGATTTAAAGAGGATACTAACTTACTTGTCAGATGATGACTCAAGAGATTTAGATATTATAAGTTATAATGATTGGATGAGAGAATTAATATAAAACCCCACTCTTTAGTGGATTTATTTTTAGCGGACCTCTCGGCCCTAAGTTCGAACTTTTTTTGGAAAATTATTAAATAAATTTGCTTTATGAAAAAACTACTACTTATATTACTTTACTTACCTGTAATTGGATTTTCACAGATCGTATATATTCCTGACTGCACAGACTCATTAGAGGTGACGGATGTTATAATTGATAATACTAATTTAACAATGAATATTGCTATATATAACGGATATAATCTCTTTCTTCATGATCCTTATGTTGCTTTTACAATTGATGCAAATGGCGATACTATTCAACAAGGCAATCCGAATCTGTTTGGAGTAAGTTTTTTTGATAGGGCTTTGTTTAATTATTCTATTCTTAGCTCTATTATCCCTGCTTATCCTCTAACTATCTATTTTGTATACGGCATTCCTCCTAGTGATTGGGACACTTGTATCTTAACATACAACTCAGTACAAACAGCTATTACTGATATTAATGTCAGTTACAATAGAAAGCTTATTAGCATTGTTGATGTTTTAGGAAGATAAAATAAAGGAACTAAAAACAGACCACTCTTTTACATCTATGATGATGGAACAGTGGAGAAGAAAATGATTATTGAATAAATAAAAACCCACTCAATTGAGCGGGTTTATTTTTGGTGG
>Ga0206124_10000423_pt1 | contig 34164 bp, 20 predicted proteins | sample Helgoland_Spring_3_FD_148671 | JGI IMG/M metagenome (GOLD analysis project Ga0206124, IMG submission 148671) | Pelagic subsurface seawater microbial communities from Kabeltonne, Helgoland, North Sea - Helgoland_Spring_Bloom_20160321_2 | ecosystem: Environmental > Aquatic > Marine > Epipelagic ... | reverse complement strand
GAAGATATGAGCGAAAACAAACAAGAAAAAGAAGTCGCCCCACCGCCGCCACCCGGTTTCGAGGACGTCAAAGCCGGCGCGCACCTCGACGAAGTCGCCCAAGTGGCGGAGAAATTAGCCAAAGGCGAGGATTTGCGTCTGGGGACGAAGAAAGAAGGCACCGTGGACGCGCCGGATTTGAGTTTAAAAACCGGACAATTGAAAAGCTGGGCCGACGAGGAGGTACGATTTGAACGATTCTTTATGTCGCGCGTCTCGTTCTCGTTTGTTTTTTTGTGGGTTTAGATCGATGCACGCGTGATGTCTCGAGAAGAAGACGCGCGACAACTTTCTCCTTCCGATCATCAGTCGGATGTGCTCGAGAGGGGCAGCGCGGCGGTTTTCGATACGAACGCGATGACATTTTGCTCACTCTTTCCTCTCTTTTTCTCTCTCTCTCTCTCTCTTTATACAGGCTGAAACCGAGGCGATTATTAAAGTCGCGGACCCGAACTCGAAGTACACCTCGGCGCAAACCTTCGACGAGCTCGGGTTGTCCGCGGAACTCTTGCAAGGTCTCTACACGGAGATGAAGTTCGAGAAGCCGTCGAAGATCCAAGCGGAGACGTTACCTATGATTTTAACGCCGCCGCATAGAAACTTAATCGCGCAAGCGCACAACGGGAGTGGGAAAACGACGTGTTTTACGCTCGGGATTTTGAGTCGGGTGAACGTGAACGAACCCGGGACGCAAGGGTTGATGATTTGTCCGACGAGAGAATTGGTGATTCAAAACGTCGGCGTGATGCAAAGGATGGGGAAGTACACGAACATTTCGATCGCGAGTACCGCGGATCCGAAATACGACGGGTATAACAAAGAACAGATTAACGGGCAGGTGGTGATTGGAACGCCGGGGAGGTTGTTGCGGTGGATGCGGGAGAAACAGTTGGACTGTTCGAAAGTAAACTGCTTGGTCTTTGACGAGGCGGACAACATGTTAGGCACGGACGGACACAGAGTGGACTCGACGAAAATTTTGAAACATTTACAGATGAGCGCAAAAAATTGGCAAGTGTTGTTGTTTTCGGCGACATTTAACGAGGCTGTGAAGACGTTTGCCACGAAAGTGGTGCCCAACGCGAACCAGATTTTCTTGCCGGCGCACGAGTTGTCCTTGGACGTGATCAAACAGTACCGAGTGAACGTACAATCGAACGACCAGAAAGACATGTTATTGAAAGAGAAGATTTTTCCGCTTTGCGATAAGATTGGGCAAACGATTATTTTCGTGAGAACGAGAGAAGGAGCGAGACGATTACACGCGAGCATGCAAAGAGACGGATTTAAATGCACCGCGATTGAAGGACAAATGCAAAACGAAGACCGCGATCGAGTGATTAAAGAGTTTCGAGACGGTCAAACGAAGATTTTGATCGCCACGGACGTGTTAAGTAGAGGGTTGGACGTGTCCACGGTGACGTTAGTTATTAATTACGACATGCCGGTGGAGTATCAGAACCCGTCCGTGCCGAATTTCGAAACGTACTTACACAGAATCGGTCGTTCCGGGAGGTTCGGTAAGAAAGGCGCGGCGTTTAACTTGTTGTTGGGAGAAAACGAAAGATTGGTTTTAGACCAAATTGAAAGGCATTTCGAGCACATGGTGCCCGAGGTCACGTTAAACGACGACGATACGTTTGAATCGATTTTAACCGCCGCTGGTTTGATGTCGCCGGACGAGTCTTGATGAGTAGGAGTGAATCAACATACTAAATAAACAAAACAAAACGACGCTAAATATAATACTCACGTCTCTTTCTTCTTCCCGTTCTTGTACAATTCTTTCGCCATGCGTTTCGCGTCGGCTCGCATTTCCGCTCTGCTCCCGGCTCTCCCCGCGTTCACCCTTGCGCTCGCATCGAAATCGCCCCGAAGGAATCTATAAAATCGACGAACCGCCGACGCGCCGGTGATTTTGCACAAAAACGCAAACGCCGCGCTCACCAACCGCGTCTCCCGAAATTTGAACACCACACACACCACACACACCCCTATTAGAATTTTTAAACCTATATCTACGACCACGTCGGCCATTTGCATGGCCACGTCCGGCTCTAACTTTCCTCCTCCAATCAACGTCTCTTCGATCTTCTCCAACTCTTTCAAACGCGTTTTCGCTTTTTTATCTAAACTCGTCGCCAGTAACGGTTTCAACAAACTCTTCGCGACGACTGCATCGGCAGGATCGTTCGCTTCCGGAAACGTCATTTCTCCCGTCGTCGCAGACTTACTACCACACGCTCCTTCCTTGTCCGCGTACTCCCCGCCGTACCTCGTGATTAAAATCTCCGCCGCGGTCAACGCCGCCGAATGAAACCCGTTCCTACTCGCCTTCCGAAATAACTTTACTCGCTCTGAATCGCACGGATACTTCGTCCTCCCAGCGCACACGTGCGCATTCGCCGTCAAAAACGTAATTTCCGGCACCTGCTCAGATTTTTCCTTCGATTTCGCCGCTTCTTCGAGCACGCGCGCGCCGAGCTTTCGGTTCTCGTTCCGCTCGCCGGATTCCAAAGCGCACTCGCCGAAAAGTAGGCAACATCCTGGTGAAAGATACAACAACGTCAGTACATCGAGAGCGAAAAAGAGAGAGAGAGAGAGAGAGAGTTAAAGAGAAGGAAAAGGAAGAGAGTTCAGTGAGAATACTCCGCATCCGAACGCAAAGAACACCAACACCAACACCAACACCAAACGTACCGAGCGCTAAAGTCTCCGGCACTTTCATCTGCTTCATTCGCTCCTCGGGAACGCTCGATTCCCACGATTCCGTTCGCTTTGCTTCTTTCCTCTCGTCGCGTAAAAATTGCGTCAAAGTGCCGTCTTGCTCGATGGCCGGTGTGATTGTTTGTTCGCAATACATTTGCGCGTCTAGACAAGAAGTCGACTGGAACGGGTCGTTGATGAGATTAGTAGTCTCCTCCATCGCCGCGCGAGTGGTACCCGTCGACGAGAACACCATCAGAAACGCAAGAAATGCGAACGAACGAAGTGGCGTCATCGTCTCGTTTTCAACTCGTCGACGACTTTCGTCGTTCGAAAGAGGAGTTTGTACAAGCGAGTGCTAAAAAGGAACGAAAAGTAACGACGAGAATGCAAAAAAATGTGCTCTAATGTGCGATATTTTCAGAGTGATTGGTCGTAAATGTCGGTCGTTCTTGAAGTATGTACAGTGAACATTTCATTAAAATAAATATGATTTAAAGCAACACTTTCGATGAAGTGTCGACGAATGTATGACGTACGTATTTATTAATACCAATAATTTAACCAATATTTTACTCAACTGCACCATCGCCTTCAGAAAAAACTCGCACACATCAATCAATCTCGCGCACTATTACAAGTAAAATCAAAACGCGTCGTCGTAAACCACCAACAGTAGTACTCTCGCTCTCCTCGTAACACAGAGAAAGGCACGATCAACAACATGTCGTCTAAAAAAGAAGACGAAATCCACTCCGCAAACTTCCTCGCGCAGTTAAAAAAGCTCGACTGTTCCCAAGCGAGCATCGAACAGTTGTCGTTTTGGTGCCAATTCCACGCGAAAAAAGCATCGGTTTTAACACCCATTTGGACGGAGTCTTTGAGAAATTCGAGTAACAATCAAAACGTGTTAGCGCACGTATACTTAGCCTCGGACGTGATTCAAAACTCGAGGAAGAAAAACAAAGGCGAGGAGTGGATGAAAAGCTGGAAATCGGTGATGGAAAATTCAGTGAAATTCGTGTGGGAGAAGTGCAAAAACGAAGCGAAGATACGCGCGAGCGTGAAGAGAATGATGGACGTGTGGGAGGAGAGGAGAGTGTTCGGGTCGAGGGTAAAACCGAAAACGTGGATTGCAAGCAGTGATGATGACGCTGAAGAAGAAGACATGCAAAAGACGAACAAACGGAAGAATGAGATGGACACGGGGGTCGCCGCCTCGAAGAAGAGTACGACGAGTGTTAGTAAGAAACAGAAAGCGGACACGCCGCCGCCGCCGCTGAGGCAATCGCACGACATAAAAGAAATGAAAGCGAACTATTTGGAAGGCGAGGACGCGCTGTTGGCGGAAGCGTTGCACGAGATGGAAAAATGCGAGAGAGACCTCGCCGAGGCGGAGAAGGTGTACGAAGAGGACGTGTCGGGGGATTTACTCAATTTATTGGACGCCGGCAAGGCGAACGAGCCGATGGAGAATCTGTATAAAACGCCGACGGAACAGTTGACGGCGTTGCAAAAATGCGAGAACGCGTGGGCAAAGAAACGCGCGGCGGTTGAAAAGATGTTTAAAGCAAACGCGACGTTGACGAAACGTCTGGCGATATTGAACAAGACGTGCGAGGAAAGAGAAAAGGAAAACAAAGAAAGAGAGAAGTGGTTGAGCAAATCGCCAACCGTCGCGGTGCAAATAAGCACGGCGAGAATGAAAGCTTCGAAACGAAACGCGGCGTACGTAGCGACTGGCGGTGATGATGGTAAGAAGAACTCAGAAGAGTTAGACAATCGAGAAGAGTTTGTAATCCCGGAGCCGGTAGACATGGACAAAAGCGACGGTGAAGGAGAGGAAGGCGAAGAAGATCCGGAAGAGTACGAACCGTGATTTAGTTTTGAGAGATGAAGAAGAGCGTTTTTTAGCCCATAGAATAAATAGAAAAGAGAGAGGTTTCGTGTACAAGGTACCGATGTAAGTATTTGTTTTCGTACGAAGACGTGTTGACTTAAAAAGGGGATACAGAAGAGACTCCCACCACACATTTTCACCGCACTCTATAAAATAAATGTCAAACTACCCGCAACCAAACTACGGCTACTCCAACCAAGGTTTAACCTCTCGAGGCAGCCAGCCGTCCACTTCTGCGTCTACTTCTACCGACCAAGTCGCGGTACAACTCGGCCACCCGGCGTTGGAATACGAAGACGGCGTTTCCAATTTGCGACAGAAAGTAAAACTTTTGAAACGAATGTCCAATTCGATTCAAGAGGAAACGAGCGTCAGAGGCAAACTGATCGATTCGTTATCGGATGGATTCGATTCCGCGACTGTAAATTTGAAGAAAGCGAAGAAAGAGTTGGAGAAGGTGTACAAACAAGCGAAAGCGGGGCACTTGTTAGCGCTGATGTTTTTTGCAGTCGGGTTGTTCTTGTTCCTGTACATGGTGTACAAAGCGAACAGATTCGTGCGGTGGTTTTTACCAAAGGGAAAGCGAGAGTAGATTTTCGATGATAGCATCTTTAGCGAAGAAGTGTAATTGTACAGTACGATAGCGAACAGTATTAGGTGCTCGTTCACGAATGCATCGCGGATGGTAACTATTTCCCGCTCTTTTCTACTCTAAACTCGTACTCGACGTCTGTTACGGAAACGCTCTCGCCGCCTTTCTCGCAATACTCGTACCAGTCTTCGTCCAAGTGGACGTCCTCGAAAACGGTGCCCGCTTTGGAGGTAACCGTGACACCGCCGGAACCGCTACTTTCGCTAAACTTATCAAACCCGGTGATATCTACGCCTCTGCATTCGAACCCTCGGATTGGAACGAACCGACCGTCCTCGCTTTCGGGTATCGAGGCTTCCTTCTTAAACACATTTTTGACTTCATCTAAAACCACGATGGAGGATTGTTTCATTTGACCTTCGAATTTCACCGTGAAATGTGCCTCGCCTCGAGAGTTTTCCAGCTCGTTCACGTTTTGTGGGTCCACCGTGACGTTTTCGCGCTCTTCAAAACCGACCGGGTCTTTGATGTTCACGTGGAAAGGGAGGGATAAAGGGAATTGGATTTCCCGGACGTTTTCGAGCGTCGCTTTGATGTACAAGACGAGGAGAACCATTCTTCTTTGTCTTCTTCTTCTTCTTTTACGCGACGGACGAACTGCTCAAAAGTTGTCCCGAGAGGAGGTTTACGTGAGAGGTTCTGTCTCTCGTCGTCGTCGTCGAGCGTTAATGCAATGAAGCAGAGCAGGAATGAGGTGATGGCAATGTGCACGAATTAGTAGTATGTTCGGCGAGGGGATTTTTTGACAATACTAGTGCAATACCGACGAAAACATCTTCATTTAGTATAGCATTCCCTGCCTCGAAACTCGATCCTTTCCCTCTCGCGAAATAGTGCAATGCCGCAAAACTCGCTTTACTCGGAGGATGCGGGCACGTTCTCCTCGTACGCGAATCCAAAGTACGCGCCCATTAAAATCATGCTCACACCGGATAAATGGAACGCTAAGCGAGGACTGGACGAATCCGCGAGCGCAGCTAGCGGCGTACCCATGACGTAGCCTAAATCTCGCCAGAATCGATTGGCGCCTAACGTGGCGGATTCTTCGCTCGCGTCGCGAGAGTGGTCCAGAGCCGCCGGCGCTAAGACCGGGTAGACGGCGCCGGTGGACAAACCTAAAGTCACCGCGCCGAAGTGCAGCAGTCCTGGATACGTCACACCACCAACTCGCGCCCAACTTGCGATGATTAGCGAAAGTCCACCGCCGATTAAGCCCCATCGAATGGGCGTTGCGCGCGTGTTTTGATCCGAGTGTTGGCCGAAATAAAACTGGGCAATGCCTTTGCTGAAGGAATACAATCCAGAGAAGAGATCTCTTTGTTCGCCGCTCAAACCGAGCTCGTCGCGCATCCAGATTGGAAATAAACCCCAAGCTAAGCCAGTTTCGACGTTGCAACAAAATGATGCGAGAGCGACGAGACGAAGGTTTGGGTTTCGTATCGTGTACGCAAACGTGTCCGAGAACGAATACGTAGTAGTCGGTTGTCCTTCTTCTCCTCCTCCTCCTGCTCCTCCTCGGGGTCCTCCGGAAACTGCGAATGAAGAAGATGCACCACGTTCCCCTCGTTGTAAGAAACTCGCCGTTCCTTTTTCCTCCTCTTCCTCGTCCGCGTTGAAGCTCTCATCGTCGTTGAGGTCACCTCCTCCCGGAGTTTCCAGTTCCATCACCGCCGGCAACGCCACTCTTCCGCTATTATTATTATTATTACTATTATTACTATTATTACCTGCATTAATACTACCGCCACTCGCCTGCCTACCCCTTAAAACCCCCGTTTCTCTCCCGAATATGCATATTACGACCAAGCCTAGCACCGCTAAGACGAAAACAGCCGTACTCGGTCGTTCTACGTAACCTTCGCAGTTGCACATCCCGCTACACGCTTCCACCCAATCGTCGCCGGCGCCACATTTACCTTCTGGATTTGCCCGTATGCACGCCTCCGTGCGCATACTCTTCGCTCTATACGCCTCTTCCCAGTGACACTTCGCCCTACTTGCCTCTAAAAGGGCATACATCATCGCAAAAAATGCCACGCTCGTGTACCCGACCGTCTCGCACATCCCGCTCGCGAATCCTCTTCTCGTCGGCCCGCTCACATCAACGCTCGTCATAATCGCCATCGTCCATCCAATTCCTTGACCGACGCCTAAAAAAAACCCAGAAGCTACGATTCTGTTCCATTTCTGCGTCTCGCTTTCGTTCTCGGTCCTCGTCGTCACCGCCGACATCGCCAACATCGGCGCCGCCACCGAAAACATCCACCCGACGATCCCGACTCTTTTCCTTCCGAATCGATTCGCCAGCGACCCCGAAAACAAGTTCGCCGTCGCTTTCGCGATTGCAAACGGAACTAAAAACATCGTCTTATCGCTCGTTTTCGTTTGCTGAAATTCTCTTCCCGCGGCGTCCAACGCGGAAAGTTTGTGCACTTGCACACACGCCCCCAAGAGGAACACCAAGAGTAACGAGACCAGAAATTGGTGACATCGAAACCGGAAGTTTTTCAAATGCGATGGCACGGAAAACGGTCTCTCGCTCTCTGCAAACGGATGATATCCGTCGTCTCTCCGGTACTTTTCTCGCACCGAGGATGCAAAAGAAGGGATCACGTACAGGAATCGTAACGGTTGTTGCATTTCCCCCAACAGTTTCCGTGAAACGAATATTCTACAGTTGAACAACCGCGTTTTGTTCGCCTCTCGTACCTCGTGCGGTTTCTCAGAAGCAACGATGCGGTCAAAAAACAGCAGAGGTAGAAGTTAGAAGCAGCGGGAGCAGCAGCAGCGGCGATAAAACGGGGTAGACTCTTCGAGAACTGTTTGTGGCGTAATTTGGAGCGTTTTCGGGTATATTCTCCCTTGGGAAAATGGATAAAATCGACACACTTTAACGCGCGCTTTGATCTGAAGCGCAAATGGGGAAAATATCCGGGGCGGCGAAGAGGAAGAAGAAAAAGGAGAGAGAAAAAGCTTTAGCGGAGCATATTGAGAATTTGGAGCGGTTGAAGCTTGGACCGACGAAGTTATGGACGGGATTGGTGGTGCATCACAAGGATGTGTTTGTCACGCACGTGCTTCCGAAATTGAATACGACGGATCGGTATTTCTTTTCGGATGCGAATAGTGAGAGTTGGGGTGTGCTTGAGTACGCAGGGGTAGACATATCGAAATTATGTGTAAGTGTTCACGTATGCTCATCCATTTCGACGTTAGAATGGGCGTGGAATAACATGCCCTGGGGAAAGAAAAGGCAAAGTGGAAGAGTGATAGATCAAGCCTGGTTTTGCAGGGAAGTTGCTGCAACGAACAAACTCGAGTTCCTCAAGTGGGCGAGAGAAGTGAAACATTGCGAGTGGGATGAATGGCCGATTAATCAGGCAGCAGATAAAGGTAATCTCGAGATGTTGAAGTACTGCTTCTCGAATGGTTGCCCGTATGATGAAGAAGCGTCGTGTAAACAAGCTGCTGGTAAAGGACACCTCGACTGTCTTCGATTTCTTGTCGACAAAGTGAAACCTTCGCGAGAGACGGAGCGAACAGCAGCACTACAAGCAGCATGCGGTGGTCACACAGACATCGTGAAATATTTCATCGAAGAAAGAAAGATATCTGAGGAGGTAAAGGGCTTGTGCGTGTACAACGCTGCAAGGTATGGCCATCTCGATTGTATCAAATACTTATTTGGCGAAGAGGCGAAAGTGCCTCTGAACAACTTGCAATACATCGCGAACGCTCGTTACAAAGAGCACACCGACTGCGAAAACTATTTGCTCGAAAGAGGGTGCCCGGAACCAACGGACGAAGAATACGCTAACTTTTTCGAGCACGTGCGAGCGCTAGAGTCTCAGGAGGAGAACAGTTTCCATTGAGAAGTTCGTTTGATTGTAGAAGATAGATTTGAACTCGATAGATTTGATAGATAATAGATACTTAGATAGAGAGACTACCGTAGTTGATTTTTAAGAGCGTTAGCGAGCCCTTCTTTTCCGCTCTTCATTTTTCTCTGCTTCTCTGTTGTGACGAATTCTCACAAGAAGAATTCGTCACTACATAAACACATTATTCCTACGCGCGCGAGAGAGAGAAGTAGACGAGAGAAACAAAACACTAATCGCGCTCCCTCGTGCGAAGATGATGTCCTCCTCGGCGCTTTCGAGCTTTTCACGCTGCTCCTCTGACGTTCATGTTGTTTCATCTCTTCTTTCTTCTTTACGTTTGGGGAAAAGTGCTCCTCGCATTGGCGGCCAATCGATTATGATGACAAGAAGAAGACAACGAAGAAGACAAAGACAAAGAAGCTCGATGGCAGCGAAGAGTAGCTTTAACGCCTCTCGCGAAGATGATGAAATCAGCGACGACGACGACAAAAATGGTGGTGCAGTGTGGACGCAAACGACTGCGTTTGAACTGTACGCGAGGGAGATAAACAACGAAACGTCAAAGGTATGTTTCGCGAGATTGACGAGCGCGGAATCCGGGGCGGCGGTCGACCCGAGCGTGTTTCTTCTGTGCGTGTTCGCCGCCTCCTCCTCAACTTCTTTGTCTTCTTCTTCGAGCAGCGAGAACGAGAACAGCGAAACAAGCTTTAGTAGGAGTAGGAGTCCCGTCGCGTTCACGCACAAACGAATGCGAGAGATGACGAGAATAAGCGAACGATGGAATTGGAAGATATTGAAACGCGTGGAAAGCGCGGAAATGAGTTTGTTCTCGCTGGCGAATCCGCCGGAGAACGTGCCGCCGGCGAGGGAGTTCGGGCTGGAGTTGAAACGGTTGAGAGAGAGGATGGAGAGAGCGAAACGGGCGCAGATGTGGAAGTTGGTGGAGGACGAACGCTGGTGGGGTGATTCGGGAGGAGGATCGGGAGAAGAAGAAGAGGAGGAGAATAGGAGTAATAGCAGCAGTAGGAGTAGTAGTAGTAGTAGTAGTAACATCGGCGGCGGCGACGGCGAAAAGGAGACCGACGATGATGCCGAGAAAATGTTCTTCGACGCGTCGACCCGAACCGCGTGCGAGAATATTCGCATATACTTCGAGTACCTCGGCTTCCAACCGACGAGTCGGGAGTGGATATCGATTCAAACCCTCCTCGCCGAGTGTTTGACGAGCGAGAAGGACCGATCGATGATTCGAGTCAAAGACGACGACGTAAACGACGACGACGGTTCCTCTTCCTCCTCCCCTTCTTCCTTCCGTCTCCTCAAACGCATAATCGACCGCAAAACTCAAAAGCCGTGGAAAGACGCCGAACGACGAAAACTCAACCACCGATACCTCCTCGCTCGCGAAAACTTACTCGAAGCGAAAGAAGAGTGGAATGACGCCGAAAAGTCGTACAAAGAAGCGAGAAGGAAAATGAGCAAAGCGCGACACGAGGTTGCCAAAACCAGGAAACACGTCCGGATCGAGTTTCGGTGACGACGACGCGTATATATACGTACGCGCGGTTCACATTAAAGTGTCTTAAAGTTGTCACACACCCGAAAAGTCTGTCGATCGATCTCTGTTACGTGCATAAATAATACGTTTCTCTTTCGTTGAGTAGAGCTGCTCTTGACACCTCCTGTTCTTAGGAAACCGTTGCGATGAATTTTTTTAAAGGTATACCTACATATAACATATTACCTGGTCAGTAACCCTTTCACACGTCCAACAAAATCGTCAGAATTCTCTTACTAATATAGAACAACGCTTTTCCTCCTCTTTTCGCCGGGGCTGCTCGAGAGGAGAGGAAGAGTACCTACGACGAATCATAATGGAGTCTCTATTGATCCCGAAAATACGCAAGCAATCGCTCACATTGGACGTCGTGTATGGAAACCCGACGGATGATGATTTTGAAGCAATCGACGCGAAACGAGCGTGGGTGCGAGGGGAGACGTTGATGCGCATCTCTCCTCCTCGCAATAACGCGAACGCTGCTGAAAATGACGATCAGTCGAAGATTATTCAAACGACGGAAACGGAAACGACGACTGAAAGGAGGAGGAATAGGGTAAAAACGCTCCTGTTTCACGCGGAGAAAGATTTGGTGGAAATCGATTCGATTAAAATCGATGGACAGAAAGGAAGGTGGAGGCGGATTTTCGTCGACGAAGAAGAGGATACGAATTTTACCACGACGACGACTAACACTACCCCAAAAGCTGCTACGAATGCGTTTTTCGACGATTCCATCGTGGAGAGGATTAAGCTCATGAAACAGGTCGAAGACGAGAGTTTGATGACGATGAATACTGGCGGCGGCGGCGGTAGTATCGGCAGTACCGGGAGCGCCGGCGCGGCTTCTCTCATTAGTAGTAGGTTCGCGGGGGCAGGCGCTTCGATTGTCCTCGTCGAGCTCGAGAGCGGGGAGGAGATTGATTTTAACTCGAAAGGAGGTGAAGATGATCCAGACGCGGCAATGGAGGATGCGGGAGACGAAGACGAAGAAATGAATGATAATAAGACTGATAATACGAAGAAGAAGGACGAAGGGAGAGAGGTGGAAGTTTTGATGCGATTTCGATCGGGGAATTTTCCCGCCGCCGCCGCCGCAAAGGACGATGGTGAAGGTATCGTTGCTATCGATGTCGATAATACCGGTGACGACGACAACGGTGGTGATGGCGACCATGAACAGCGCGCGCAGAGATCGTTCTGGTCATCTTCTTCATCGCCTTCGTCAAAAAATACGAAGAAACACGTCATAACCGATCTGAGCGTCGCGTGCGACGGGGAATTTTTCAAAGCTCCTGGTACTTTAGAGAAGCCTTCGTGTTGGTTCCCGTGCGTGGACGTGCACGATTGTTTGACTGAGTTCGATTTCGACATTTCGTGTGCGCCCCATTTAGTCGCCATCGCTCCCGGACAGTTTGAAGAAGCCGTGTGGGAACCAGAAGTTTCCGATATCGACGGACAGTTTAGGCGAAGGCACACGTTCAGGAGCGTCGTTCCGTGCGTAGCAAGGGACGTGTGCGTCGTGGTTGGTCCGTTTAGCGCGCACAGAGCGTATCGAGACGCCACAATAGAAACCGTCGACCCGAACGCGCTTCCGGTAAACCCGTTCGCGAGAACAAAAAAGCAGACAACAAAAATTACGCATCAAATGCAAAGCAAAGAAGGCATCACCATGTACATTCCAAAGACTTCGATGGCGACAAACGCGACCGAAGAAGACTCGGACGTGGCGTTTTTGGAACACTACGAGCGATTAAAGTTCCTCGGTCGAGGCGTGTACGATTGCATGGAAAGTTTTGAATCCTATTTGGGAAATTTATACCCGGCGGAACACACGCGGTTGGTTTTCTTACCGAACTCTCTCGCGCCAAACAACGCTAGAGGATTTTCCTTGGCGAACGCGACGGTGCTCTTTTCGAAAGACGTTTTTATCGTCGACCCAACGGATGGGCCGAGATGCGTGGAATCTCGAGCGAGTCTAGCTGAAGCGTTGGCGAATTTATGGTTTGGCGTGTTGCTCCTCCCTCGAGACGTCGTCTCCGATTCGTGGTTGGTGGAAGGATTAGCCGGAAATTTAGCCAACGCATACGTGCAAAAATGTTGTGGCACGAATGAAATCAGTTACCGTCGCGCGAAAGAAGCCGAGGAGGTTGCCATGTACGACGATGGGAAAGTGTTGCCGCCGTTGTGCTCGCAAGCGACGAGGTTGTGGAGAGAAGGATGCACGACGGGCGGGAAAGGTCAACGATTCTCAAACGCGAAAAAAGTGGAAGCGGTGGCGAACGGAAAGAAGAACGCGCAAGTATCTGTCGCCGCAAATGCTGCCGGGCAAGTTATCAAAAGCGTCGAGCCGAAAGAAGTTTTAGTTAGTGGGGATTCCCTTTATCCGTTTCCGAAAACTCTAGACGACATCGCCGTCTTGGGAAGTCACTCTCCTTTGTCGCTTTCGCCGAGAATCGAGCGGTTACTTCGCTTAAAATCCGTCGCCGTCGTCGGTCTGCTCGAACGACGCATGGGACGCGAAGGTTTACAAAAAGTCTGCAAATATTTCGCCAACTTGCAGCAAAAAAGGACGAAAGAGAGCTCGAAGGATGAAAACAACAAAGGAGGCGATAAAAGCGACGCCGCCAAGAACAAAGACTCGAAAAAAGATGCTTCGAACAAAAAGACCGCGAAGGAAAGTCAAAATCAAGAACACGCGCAGAGAATGGAAAAGTTACGGGAAGCGTTAGCCTCTAACGCGCGATGGATATCCTCGCAGCACTTCCTGGACCACTGTCGCTCGGCGGTAAATTTAGGCAAAGGCGAAATTGCTTCTTTCGTCGAACGGTGGGTCTACGGCTGCGGCTCGCCGACGTTCGATGTCGAGTACAGCATTCGCAAACGGAAAAACAAGCTCGAGTTTGTCCTGAAAGTCATTCACTCGCCGGCGACTCTTGCTGCCGATGAAGCCGCGTCGAGAGTGGCGAGAAATCATCGAACGAGCGTGACCATTCGATTGCAAGAAGACGCGACGGCTTCGGATCACGTCGTGGCGTTGACTGCTGGAGGCGCGACAGCAGCTCCTGGAACAGTGGCCCCGTCCGAACACGAACACTTTGCCGAGATGCCGTTGCAAGTGAAAACGAAAGAATCTCGTTACGAAAAGAAAAAGTTCTCCGCGCCAGTCGTCGAATCCGGAACCGGGGCGGATATAAATAACGATTTGTTGACGGCCAAAGATAACCAGGTATCCTGGGTGCGGGTCGATCCCGACGGGGAATGGCTCTGCAACATCCGATTGCCGACTGAACAAGTCGGATTAGAGTCCATGCAAGCGCTTCTGTTGGACAAAGAAATGGATGTGGTGGCGCAATCGAGCGCGGTGAGATTCCTCGCCGAAAGAGCGAAGATTGGTTCCCAAACCGCCTGCGCGGCGTTGGAGAAGTGCTTGCGCAGCAACAAGACGACGTTTTGTCGCGTTCGAGCGGAAGCGGCGATGGCGTTAGGGAAAAGCACCGGGGTCAAGTCCAAGTTTCTCGGTTTGAGCGCTTTGGTTTCGTATTACCGACGAACGCAGTGCGATCCAAACACGGGCTTTCCGAAACCGAACGATACGAGAGACGTGTCGGAAACGATCGTCGACGAGGCGGTGTTACTCGCGCTCGGAGCATCCGTGGATGATTCAAATAGCATGAACGGAGTCATCTCTACTCCAACGAGCGCGTTTGATTGTTTAGTCGATCGCTTGTCGAGGAACGACAACACGGGGAATCCAAACTCGGACGTCGGTTTAATCGTCGCCGCGTTGGAGGCTCTGTCCATTTCCATGCCGCCGGACGCGAAACGAAGAGATTTAGCCATGGCGCAAGCGGTTCGTTACGCGCACAGAGACCCGGTGTTTATCAAGTCCGACCGTAACGTCGTCGCGAGATCGTGTTACCGAGCGTTGGCGAATTTAGCTCGGTTCGCTTTCGATGATGAAAACGTTCAAGTGGAGAAGAGGCAAAAAGTCATCGAGTCTGCGTTGCAGTGCGTGGACGACGCGGTCGGGTTGAACGCGGAAAACGCGAGAGGGAGACGCGACCGCATTTCGACGTTGTTCCTCGACGCCGTCGGGGTGAACGATGATGCGGGTAATTTACACGAGTGTTTAGAGGTGATTGGCAAGGAACCGAACCCGTTCGCTCGGGTGCATTTGTTGTGGGACACGATTGACGCGGTGACGAATTACTCGCATCAAAAGAGTAGTCTCGCCGCTAACGATGCTTCTTTGGGCCAAACGAAAGAGACGTTCGATCAATACTACGAAAAAATGTTGGTGCACTATCGCGCGAAAAAGGAAACGTTAAATTTGTTGAAATCGTGCGCGTATACAGACGGCGCGAAGTGTAAAGTCGCGGCAAATAAACTTCTTCGAACGTTAACCGTGAAAATAAAAGAGTCGCCTCGTCACGAGAAAATCGAGGAGTATCAAATCGACGACGTCATGAGAGCAATCAAGAAGGCGTCTCTCAGAGCGACGCAACATCCGGAACCTTTGAGCCGAGCGGATTTGCACAAGATCGATCCAGCCGCGGCTTTACGAATGGCCGAGAAACAACGCAAACGCGCAAAGAAGGAAGAAAAGCGCATGAGAAAGATGCGAGAGGCGCAGGAGCGCGAAGCGCAGAGATTAAAATCGGAAGAGGATCAAATCTTTGGCGCCGGAGGCGAAGTGCTGGATATCGAGCCCGTTGGTTTTCCTCCTCCCGCTCCTTCTCCCGTTGCGCCTGCATCGGCTCCCCATGCACCGGTCTCTGCTCCGATGGACGTTGACGCGCCGCCCAAGCCAAAGTTGACCTTCAAATTTGGGGCGAAGAAGTAATATCATCTAATTTACTAGTACTCTACATTTAAACAACAACGGCTTAAAAATCTTCTATTCACGCGCACTCATCTAAAACACGCCTCTAAAACTCGCTTCGCGCCTTTTGGTTTCGTCGCAAACAGCGCCAACGCCGCGAACCACGCGCTGAAACTCACGAAAAACGACAAGACGAACAACCACGCGCACGCGAAACACGCCACTCTCAGCGCCAACGGGTCTCTCCCGCTCGCAATCGACGCGATCGTTTCCAACCGGTCCGCTATGGTTTCTAAAACAATCACACCGTATGCGCTCATCCGAGGCACCACGACATCTTCCTCCTCCTTGTTCTTCTTCTTCTTCTTCTTCTCCTTCGTATTCCTCCTCCTCTCGAGACTCGCCCTTCGCCTCGCTCGCAAAGACGCCCGGACGAACACCGCGCACGTCGCCAACACGACGTAGTTTGGATACAGAATGAAAAACACCATCATCGCTCGAACGAGAATGCCTTTCACCCACACTCGTTTAGCTCCTTCTTTCGCGTCAGAAGAAGAAGCTAAAGAAGATTCCTCCTCCTCGTCCTCCTCGTTTTTGGTCCATTTTTGTATCTCTCTCCAAAGCAACCCTTCCAAGAGGAATCGAATTTCCTCTTGAAACGGCTCCAAACCGTACCCGCACAACCGTTTCACGCTCGGGTTGATCGATATCCACGCTAAGATTAAGTGTTCCGCGCGAGACGGTGGTGGTAGATCAGCGGTGCGATCGTTTTCGTCCTCCTCGTTTTGTTCTCGTCGAGACGATGATTTCTTTCCCCGCGGCGTTCGGGAAACATCACTTTTACCGCCACGAATGGCAAAGGAAGAGAGGACGGACGTCGACGCGTTCGACATTACGGCGACGACGAAGAATACTCACTGTTGTCTTCGAGAATTAAGGCGTTTGTTTCTTCTTCTTCTTCTTCTTCTTCTTAGTAGTATTACGTGGTATTGATACGTATTAAATGTCGTTTCCTGACACGAGTTACGAGGAGAAAAATGTGAAGGCGGACGAGCGGGAGGATGTTTATTATGTACGCGTTGTTCTCTCTCTCTCTTAACATTCTTCTCCTATGTTATCTAATTTAAAACCTCTAAAGTATTATTATAGTTGCTATATTATTGCGCGAGCAGCGTGAGTATGGTTTTGATGTCATCAGTAAAAAGTCTCCTCGGCGGCGGCGGCGAGTGAGACGCTAATCTCTTTACGATGATGATGATGTGGCGTAACGTTCTCGCCGAGCTTCTCTCGCTCGTATTTCCGCGATAACCGCAAAGATTCCTCGATGGTCGATGAGTTCAGAGAGGTTTCTCGGTCGTGCGCGCCAAACTTGTCAAAGTTTAGAGTGCCTCGGATATCCTCCGCGGTGACCTCTTTTCGGCGAGTGCTGGGAGGGGAGTTGGAACGCTTCTTGTTGCCCCCATGATGATGATGATGTTGTTGATGTTGTTGTTGTTGTTGTTGTATTTGTTCGCCAAGTAAAGGTTTGCGTTCGCCGGATTCTGCGTTGAACTTGTTCATCGTTCGCCCGGAAAAGTCGCTCGCGGAGAGGTCTCTCTGCGCGGCAGTCACCGCGGCGGCTGCGGAGATGGACGACTTTCCTTTGCGCACTCTTGACGGCGTGTTCGGGTGCGAACCGTTACCGTTACCGTTGTTGTTGTTATTATTCGCGGTACTCGTCGATGATCGTAACATTCGATTCGGCGACGAAGGAGGTCCTGACATTAACCATGGTTGAATGTATTTGGCGTCAAACTTTTCCAAAGCGTGGTAGGAAGAAGAGCGATGGCGCAAAGGTTCGTCCGGTTTGTTATTCTTCCCACTCGATGGATGCAAGGATTCCACGTTTGGAATGTCGTTGTCGTCGTCGTCGTCACCACCCTTATCACCACTGTTCAAATTTCCGCTCTCCTCCTTGGTAACACTATTTTTTCCGTCTTCGTCGGCGGAACCGAATCCGAGACACTGCATCACCGGTCGCATAAACGCGCCTTGCAAAATGACTGTCACCAACACCAAAAACGTCGTCGCCGTGAGCATAGCGCCACCAACCGCGCCAAACTCTGCTGCCGCCTTCACGCTCAGCGCGTACGCGACTGCTCCTCTCAAGCCGCAAAACACCAACATATGCTGCGTGTTGCCTTGAATGTACCCGGTGGCGTTTGATTTTCTCGACGTTATGTTCAACATGTACGACAACGGATAGACGCACATGACTCGACTGACTACGACGACGACTAAGGCGACGAGACCGGTGGTAATGTACGCGAACGACGCGCGATACATACTCGCGCCCATGTAAATGAACACAAACGTCTCCGCAACGTACGCGAGGACTTTGAACAAGCACATGGACACCATCCTCGGCGCGCGTTCTAAATTTTGCCTGGTATATCTCCCCATAACAATCCCGCAAAACAGAACCGATACGATCCCACTCATTTCCATCGATTCGCTAATCGAATACGCTAAATATGGAAACAAAAATACCAGCGCGGTATCAAACACCCACCCGTCTTCGTGCTCGCTCGTGACAGAAACGTATTTAATCAACAACGCGGACCCCATGCCGACGACGATACCTACGGTCATACTCGTCCCGAAAGTCAGGACGAAACCTTTGATAGATTCGAAAATCAAATCTTTCAGCTCCATCTCTTGCGCGTAATCGGATTTCAGTCGAGTCAACGTGATTTGCTTCGAAAACATCTCGAACAAAACGATGCAAACGGCATCGTTCAGCACCGATTCGCCTAAAATCATCGCGTTCAAATCCGGATCCACGTTCCCGATGTCGTTGAAGACGGATAAAACGGTCACGGGATCCGTCGACGTGATTAAACTACCGAATAACAACGCAGAAATCGGATCCCACGCGTAAGACAAACCTAAACTCCCGCACAAGTACATCAACCCGCCGACGATGAACGTGTTCATGAAGGATCCCAAAAACGCAAACGTCGCGATGGCGTCTGCGTTCCCGAAATACGTCCCCGGATGTAAAGTATACCCAGCCTCAAACACCACGGGAGGTAACAAAACGAGAAAGAAAAACTTCACGTCGAAAAACATCCAATCTACAAACTGGATGATTCTCGATTTATCTTCCACCGCGACTTGCGCGCTCAAATCCGTCCTCGCCTGGTACGTAATCACGCCCAACACGATCCCCAACATCAACGCCGCCCCGGACGCGTGTACCCACTTCGATTTCAACTGTCTCAACGCGATCGACACGATAATCATAAACACAATCATCATAATCATCACGCCCATGCTCAACGCCGCGGTCGCTTCCCCGGATTCAAAATCTTCCACGGAAACTCTCTTCTTATTCGCGATGACTCTCTGCGTCACGTTCAAGACGATATCTTTCAACTCTTCGTTCGTTTGCTCTCTTTGTTGTTGCTTTTCGTTGTTATTAGTATTCGTGAACATTGCCGTTATTCCTCCCGGTGCGATCATCGGGCTCGTGCTGCTGCTGCTCGATGCTGATGATGTCATCATCCGCTCCGCGAGCGCGTCTTTATGTTGTTGTTGTTGTTGTTGTTGTTGGGGGTACTGCCTTCCAGCGGAATCATAATAATACCGCGACGATACCGACCCATCTCCTCCTCCTCCTCTCGTGGATTGTTTCGTGAGATCGTACGGCGACGTGTATTCTCTCTCCGCTCGATCGGAGTTCCCCATCTCTCTTCTTTGTTGGTATTGGTGGTCGTCTTTCAATGAAATGTCTTCACCCTCTTCTCTAGCCGCGGCAGCCTTCAAATTTCGCGTCGGGAATTTTCTCTCTTTTGTCCAACAAAAGAAGAAGACAAAGACCACGGGCTGCTTAACGAAAAGAACACGCAACGACAAGTACGTTTTGCTCCTCTCTCTGTTTGTGTGTGTCCGCGTGTTTTCGTTCTCTTTTATTACTCTCTTACTCTGACTCTTTTCTTTGCCGCTTCTTTCGAGCACAAATCTGACGAGAGAGACACAATGTTATGTTTAGGGTCTCAATATAACACCCTAAATAGAATGGCGTTGGAACACCAAAAGAAAAGAAGAAGCATTCGCACTTTTCCGAACAAATTCTCTGCGCAAACAGAGACAGAGGGAGCAAAGACAGAGGTCGTTTCAGAGCGGTCAAATAAAGTCATCTCGATGAGAATGACTTTAGGAGGACGTGACGGTGGTGGTACCATTAAAGGGTCCCCCCAAAAGTCAGCGACTTTGGAAACAACTGCAAAAGCGACAAAGAGAATGGAAAAAGATGTCCAATCTCTGATGAGCTTAAAACCGTTCGCGCGTTTTCTGTTGCAATACGTCAAAGACGGAGGCGATATCAACCCCGTCGACTCTGATTCTTCTTCTCACGAGAAAAATAATAACAACGTTCCGTCGGAGATGCGCTTGATTTTAGAACAATTGAAACCACTCATCGAAACCATGTCGAGAGATGATTTGATGCTCTTGCTCGAAAAAGCCGCGAGTGGGATGTACGAGGACGATTTGCTGATGCACTTGGCCACGGACGGCGAGAAAGAAGAAGAAGGAGAAGTCGTCGAGGAGAGAGCAGATTTAGATGTAGAGGAAATAATGGGAACACTCAAACCTGGGTACGTGGTGAAAACGAAAGATGCGAGAGGGAGGAAAGTTTTGGTGAACGTATGCGGGGCGAAGGAAGTGCCGAAACCGGCGCGATGGAGGATAACGGAAGAGGAGGAGGAGGAGGAGGAGGGAGGCGACGATCATGAAATAAATGACTTGGAAAAGACGCACCGGTTCCCGTTGGCGTGTAGCGATAAGAGGGTGGATATCGACCGCAACGGGAACGCGTGCGACGTGTACGACGTGGCGTTTAACGACGAGGTTGTCGAAGTCGCCGCCAAGGCGATGTTTGACACCGCGACGAGAGAGGCGAAACTGAGAGATACGTTGGCGACGGTATGCGTGGAAGTTGTTTCGAAAAAGTGCACCACGGGAGGAGGAGAAGGAACCGCGTTGGATCCAAAGTTTACGTTGCCGAAGCGAGCGTTTGCGGGAGCGTCGCTTCCGCCGCCGATGCGAGTGAAGAAATTTTTATCCTCTTCTTTGACGCGTTCGCAGCTGCGACAACAACACGCGAGACGAAGAATCGTCGAAATAAACACGACTAGTAATAATAATAACGCAACAGAAGGGGCGACGCCCATGTCACCACTCTCGACGACGAGAAGACAACATCATCGAATGGAACAAACGTCCTCCGAAGACGAAGACGAAGAAGAAGGCGGCTTCGCCTTTCGCCTATCGCCGGAAAGAAAAAAGAAACGAAAGCAAAGCCAACTGAAAAACGTCACCACCATCGCGAATACCGCGGCCGCTGATACCGCCGCGGCGATGACATCAGCGACGAAAAAACTGAGGGTGAAAATAGAAACGTCCTATCCGGACAAACCGTTGACGACGTTCGCGACGGTGAAATTGACCTTCGATTCCGAACAAAGTTTAGACCGCGCAAAATTAAACGTGTGCAGTCGAGAGTCGACGCTGCGCGTCTCGTTCGACGACGACCACCACAGCAAAGAAGGAGAAGATGACGAAAAAGAGGACCTTCGTCGCGGGGAAAAATCGACGCAACATCAAACGGAGTTTCCGTTCTTCATCGACGTGGAAAAGATTCGCGAGATTGAAGTCGAGGAGTTGCCGAGAGGAGAGAAAGAAGGGGAGATGGGAGACACCAGCGGCAGCGACACGAGTGGGAGAGATCCTTTGACGGTGATGCTGAAGATACCGTTCATTTTGATCAAGTAAAGGCACACGCGCCCGCGAAATTCTCTTTTTAGCAGAATAGTTAAAACATTGTTGTAACAACAAACATCTCAAAAAGAAGACATTTAACAGAATGAGGACGTTACACGCAAGCTTAAAATTACCATTTATATTAACACAGTAGTCATCTAGAAAATATTAGAAGAAATCCAACGGCCCTTTACCAGTCGCTCCTTGGAAGCAAAAGATGGAAAACGCCAACATGGCCAATCTGCAGTGCTGAATTTCAATCGCTTTTAAAATCCTCACTTCCTCTTCGCTTTGGTTCGCGGCTAAACCGAGCGGGTCGAACAATCGTCCACCGGGATACAACTTATCCAAAGTGCTAAACCGTTCGATTTCAAACTTCCCGGTGCGCAACATCTCCGCAACGAACATCAACGGCAAATGAATAATCGGTAACCAAAAGAGACCCCACGGGATTTCCGAACCCATGTACGTGAGCTGCCATCCGTCGGCAACGTCGTGGATGATCTTCGTAGACCACCAGTGTTGATCGGTACCTTCGCCGTATAAACCAAACTTGAAGAGAAACTCTGGAAGTAAAACGCCGATAGCGGCGAGCATCGCCCATCTGCCGTTGATTAACTCGCGCTCGCGGAATTTCAACAAGTCGGATTGCGCGCCGAACTTTAGCGGATCAAAGCCGATATCGCCGGGTAAACCACCGGTCAAATGCGGTGGAACGATGACGTTCTCGCCGGGTAAGTTGATGATAGATTTCGGGAGAAACTTGATTCGATCGTTCCCGTACAAATCGGCTTCAGACAAGCCGGTGTTTTTGACGACCGTTTTGACCATGGATTGCGAGCCGTTGGACCAATACTCGGTCGTTTGACTTTCCCTGGTTACCATTGGCGAGGCCGAGGCGGCCATGCTGCTGTTGCTATTATTACTGTTATTATTAGAGCCGTTGCCGGAAGATGATGATGAAGAACCAACCTTCCACCAATCACGTCCGGAAAATCCAGGCGTCATGCCTTGCTCTAAACTCTGTTGAAATTCTCTCATCATGATGTTCGTGTTTCGATCTTGCGGCGGGATGTTCCGGTCCAACAAATTGATGCCATCGGCCGTTTGTAACGACTTTGGTTTCCCATCTTTTTCCTCCAAACCAGCGACGTCGATTTCTAACATTTCCAAAATCGGTCGCGTGTACGATGTGAACAAACGAACTCCGGACCCGCCTTCGGTGACTAAATGCGCCAAAAGCAAGCCCCGCAAATCGTTGTTTCCTTGGAAAAACATCATCATCGCGAATTGCAACAGTTGAACGGAGTTCAACTTACTCGCTAAGAAACCTCGGTTAAATTCAATCGGTAACCCGAAGAACGTGCCAAAGAAGTTTCGCATTTGCTCGATGCGCAAGGAAATTAAAAGTTCCATGCCGAATTGGTAAAAGCCAATTTGTCGTCTTCGTTCGTAGCCCCACAAACGGTCCCAGGCTGCGTGAGAAATTTCCGAGTAATCCTTCGTTTCTTTCGCTTTTTGGAACCCTTCATAAATAGCCTCAGCCACTCCCGGAGCTTCTCCGAGCGATTTCGTGATGGAATAGCCGCTGGCTGGATTGACCATCCCCGCCGCGGCGCCGTACGCCAACGTGCGCTGAGGCGACACCGGAGGCGTACCGCCCAATGGAATCCACGACGCTTCTTCTTCGATGATTTTCTCTTGGTCGACTTCAACACCCATTCGCGTTAAGCGCCTGTACAATCGTCTTTTCAACTCGTCGAAAGGAATTTGCACTCGCGCGACTAAACACGTCTCTTCCACAAATACCGTGTTTTCGTCCACGGGTAAGACGTATAAGAAACTCGGCACTCTCCAACTCCCGTCCTCTTTTCGGCTGTTTCGCATTTCACCTTTTAACTCCGGGTCAGCTTGGCGAAAATCCATAAACACGGCTTTGTTCTTCTCCCAAGGATGGTTCGGGATGGTCACTTCGATCCCGTACGCGGTTTGCCATCCCGGCGGCGGGCCGGATTCATACCTCAACATCTCGCGATTATGACCGGTCGAACAGACGACTAAATCGGAAAAGACTTCAAAGTCTTTCTCGAAATCATCGTTGGCGACGCCGGCCAAATCGACATCAGTGGACCCTTCACCGTAATTGCCTCTCGAGGACGCGTCCGTTTTCAAAAATCGTCCGCGAATCTCCGACGGTTTCTCTTCGCTAGAAGAGAAGTGTTGTACGCGATCGACGATACCGGGGAGGTACTTCACGCCGGATTTTTTACACTCAGACAACAGATGTTCGCGCAATCGCCTTCTGCACACTTGTCCATACGGTCGACCTAAACTTCGTCCACTTTCTGGGTCGCTATCGTCGTACCAGACTAAAGTGTCTTCATATTTGTGAAGCAAAGTGTGTTCTAAACCAATCGCTTTGAACTCGTCCAACCAGACGCCGTAGTTGTTCACGAACGGCGCGTCCGGGGCGACGACGCCGACGGATAAGCCCTTCTTTGCAGTTTCAGCGGCGATGGCTAACCCAGCAGGACCAGCGCCTATGATTAAGCAATCCACTTTCTCGCCGGTTTTTAAAACGTCCAAGACGTCCACGATGGGTTGTTGGTCCGGGAAGACTTTGCGCTGTTGAAACGCGATCCACTCGCGGTCGTCTTTGTAGCTCTCAATCTTCACTTCCGGGTAGACTTGATTACTGCTATTCGTACTATCAGACGTGTAAGATAACTCGCCCTGCAACAGCTTTTCGAAATCTAACGGCGACTTCAAGATTGGTTTCTCCGTCGGGTTGGCCTTCTCGTAGACGCCTTCGCCCGAGACGCCGTCGATGTCGTCGTCGTCGTCCTCTTCCTCCTTCTCCTCTTTCTCCTCCTCGTCCTCATCCATGCTCACATCGTCTTTCGTCGGCAGCGTTTCACTGAAGTTCATTTTTGCTTTCTTCGGCGTCGGAATGCCCCCGTAGCCAGGTAAGGTTGGCGGCATCTTCTTCGGCGTCGTGTTGATTTCTAGAAACGCGCCTCCCCATCGGCTAGAATCGAATTTGTTTTGCGCGCTGGCAAAGTTTGCAAAGAAACTTCCCATGAATGGCAACGCGGACGTGACAAACGTGTACCGCATGTAGTTGTTGAAGGAAGCGAACAACGCGATACCTAAAGAGAGTAAACCGGTAGGCCCGATGTTCCAACTGAGAAAGCCACCCCAAACGTCTCTGGGTAAGTTGAAGAACGTTTTGAAAAATTGACGCGTGCCTTTGATATCCAACTCCATCAACGTTTCCATGCCGAAACACATGAACGTTCGAACGCGCAAATCTTCTTCCGTCCAAACTTTCTTCCAAATGTCTTCCGATGCTGATTTTGCTGAGAATAAAGTGGAATCGCTCGCGGGAATGGATTCGTCGACTAAATCTGCGGCGTCCATGCCGGATTTGCCCGCTCTCAACGCCTCGAAAATCGCGTCTACTAAAACGTTCGCCGAACGCATGGTTTTAGCCACCATAAATCCGGTGCTCGGATGAACCATCCCTGCAGTTCCGCCAATTCCTAACGTCCGTTGCGGAAACGCCGGCAACACGCCGCCCATTGGAATCAAACAGTACTCCTCCTCCTCCACTCTGGTCACTTTCACGCCTAATCGTTCCAAGCGCTGTTTCAACTTTACTTTCAAATCGTCAAACTCCAACCCAGGTCTGGCGACTAAACTGGTTTCTTCTAAAAACACTTGCGTGTTGGAAAACGGCATGGCGTATAAAAACGTCGGTAAGATATCATTCACCGATTTATACGCGTCGTCCAAATGGTCGTCTCGCCAATCCATAAACAACATCGTATCCAACGGAAACGGGTGCGATTCGACGTCGCAAACAATGCCAAACGCGGCTTGGTACCCGGGCGTAAACTCTCGCTCAAAGTCCACTAACTTTCTCGCGTGTCCGGTGGCGTCTAAAACCATTTTCGCAAACACCACGGACCCATCCGATAACGTCACTTCGGAAACGTCGTCCTCTTCGTGTTTGACCGATTTCACGTTTTGCGTCCCAAATTCTACTTTATTTTCCATCGCTCTATAAATCAGTTTCGATTTCAGTTTCGCTCTGTCCACTTGCGCGTACGCGCGGTCTAAAAACTTCCCAGTCTGCCGGTCGTTCTCCTCGGGAGTGTCCGCGTCGCCAAAAATAACCTGCGCTCTCGGCCAACTCGCTCGATAACAGTCCTCGAATCCCAAGGCTTGGAACTCGTCGCACCAGACGCCGTAATTGTTCCTCCATCCAGCTAACGGTTTCGGATCAATCAGCGCTACTTTCAAACCTTTCGCAGATGCTTGCGTGCTGGTATACAACCCAGCCGGTCCGCACCCGACGATTAACAAATCGTACGCCGTCTCTTTCCTCTCGCCTCTCGACAACTTCGGCAACGTCTTCGGCAACGGCTCGCACTGGCCAACCGTAGGACTCATGGGGTTGTACGGTTTGTTATTCACCCATCGCTCGTGTGGACGCTCCGTCGGTTCCGGAATGATCGCGTCTATGTGGTTTTTCGGGATGGATTCTTTTCTATTCTTTGATGTTACCGTTGTTGTTTTATCTGCTTTGATTTCCTCAATCGTCTTTGTCGACGCATCGTCGCTCTTTTTTACCTCCTCCTCCTCCTCCCCGTCGTCGTCCCCCGCGGCGGAAGCGGCCGAACAACGAGAAGAAGAAGAAGCAGAGGAACAACACGCGCCGCCTCTCCCAGAAGCAAAGGCGGACACAAAAACGCCTTTGTTATTAAAGCCACCACTTTTGCTCGAGTAGAAACGCTCATTAGTATCAGCGCTCTTCTTCTTCTTCTTCTTCATTATTGATTTCGACGAGAATACGATTCGCTTCTTCTTCGTTCGTCGAGAAGAAGAAGAGGAAGACACATCGACAAAACCACCCGAGTTGTTCGAAGCGTGGTGACCACGGGAAGTCATCGCTCTCGCCATCATCGCCATGTTGTCTCTTCTTTGTTTTACTCTATTAAAGTATAATGAGAATGGAAAATGAAGTGTTTTGTTGTTGTGTATCAAATTTTATCCGAATTTTATTAGGCGAGACTTTTTCGAGGAGGAGAGCGCGAGAGACGAAAAAGATCTCATCAAAAAGAAAAAAAAGACAACAACAACAAGCGAGACGAGAGAGCGAAAAAAACAAAGGAGAGATTCGAGAGATTTTAGACGATGATTTCAGAGACATTTTTGATCTAAAAATACACGACAGACAAACCCCTATTTTTACTACTCTAGAAGGAACAGAAAACATTTTCATCGCGCGGGCACTTTGCGATTGATCCTCCGACGAAACGAACGACTCGTAAGCGCGATGCGTTTTTCTTCTTCTTCTTCTTCTTTGTCTTCTTCTTCTTCGCGAGAACAGAAGCTGATGGGGTGTTGCTCTCGAAAATGGGAATTCATCCTCGAGGAGAAGAGCGATGGTAAAATTTTGCCGCTCTCTTCTTCTTCTTCTTCTTCTTCTTCCGATGAAAAGGACGATGGTTTCGGGGCTGCTGCTCCTAAAAAAGCAAAAGTGGTGGTGCCGCTGGCGTACAGAACGCCGACGAGACGGTTTCGAGGACTTTTATGCGTCGGTCGGTCGGAGGAGAACGAAGAGAGAGGAGACGCTGCCGAAGCCGCTTCGCGACGACGAGGTAAACGACGACGTCGGAAGAGACGAACGACTGCGGCGTCTAAATCATCTTCCTCTTCTTCCGTGGTCTTCTCGGCGGACCGCGGCGATGACGACGAGAGCGACGACGAGAGCGACGACGGCGAGAACGACGAAATGTACCACTACCAAAATCGTCGCGAATCTACGAATCTCGCCGCGGTTGTTGAAAAATATAAAACATTTCTCGAATCGAAGAACATGCGAATTCCGCGTTGGCTCTTTCAATGATCATCTGCGCATCTATTGCTCTACGTGTTGTGTACACGACAAGTACCCAGAGCAGATACCCCAATCAAACTACTACCTAAGTATATTACGGCTATCGTTATTATTCTTACTATTCTTATTATTATTCTCGAAAATCCGGGTTACTCGTCTTATTCGGATCTTCCAAACCAAACTCCGTCAACGACTTATCGTTCGATCGCCACCCCGGTTTCGATTTCACCTTCATCTCTAAAAACACTCCTCTCTCTAAAAACACTTCGATATCTTTCCTCGCTTCCGTGCTCAACTTTTTCATCGCCGCGCCGTCTTCGCCGACGACGATACCAACCTGCGATTGCCTCTCGACGAAAATCGTCGCCCGAATCAAATCCTTCGCCGGCGGTTTCCTCTCCTTCAACTCCTCCACCCAAACCGACGAGCAGTACGGCACCTCTTGCGAATACAGCTCGAATATCTTCTCGCGAATGATTTCCGCCACGAAGAACCGCTCCGGGTGTTCCGATAAATACTCCTTGGAAAAATAAGACGGTCCAACCGGTAACTTCCCCTTCGCCCATTGAACGACTTCTTTCACGCCGGTATCGTTCAAGGCTGAAATCGGAATCACCTCTGAAACACCCTCAACTTGTCTAAAATACTTCATCAACTCCTTAATCCTTTGCACGTCTTTAATCCTATCGCACTTATTCACGCACACCGCCGTCGGTACCTTCCCGATCACGTCTACATCCAACAAGTTCTCAAAATCTTTCTCCGCGGTCTCTTTCGCGTCCCCATCTATAACGATGATCAAACAATCCGCCGTTTTCACCGAAGATCGCACCGATTTCAACATCGTCTCGTCCAGCTTATTAAACGCGGATCGCATCACCCCAGGTGTATCCAACAGCACCATCTGCGATTCTTCGTCGCTCAGAACGCCTAAAATCCGGTGTCTGGTCGTTTGCGGTTTCTTCGTCACGATGGAGAGTTTTGTGCCTAAGATTTTGTTCAATAAAGTCGATTTCCCGGCGTTTGGACGTCCGACGATGGCGACGTAGCCGGATGTATGCGTCTCCGTTTCTTTCGGTAACAAGTCGCCGCCGATGTATGGTAACACTTCCGGCGGCGGTTCGTCGTCGTCCTCGTCATCGTCCTCCTCTTTTGCGCTCGAAACGACCGCAACACGTCCTTGTCGAACGGTTTTGCGCCTCTTTAAACGGATTTTCGATGCGGAGGAGCGCGTGTGTTGAAGTTGCGCGCGAGAAACGGTCTCAAAAGCGCGCATGATTTCTGCAGAATTTTCGTCCAATTTCCCCTAGAAAAAGTGTCTCACGGAAGATAATGACGACGACAGAAGAGCGAAAATGCGCCGAAGATGAAGAAGAGAGCAAAGACGAAGAGGACGAAGAGGAAGCGGTCCAATCCATCCCAGAGCTCGAACAAGCTCTGCGTGAATACGCGGAACAGATGAAAGATATCGACCAATTAGACGACGGCGAGGAGAAAGAAGAGATGAAACGAGAGTTAAAGGAAGTCATCGAGTTAACCAGAGAGGTCTTGAAAGAACGCGCGACGGAGGAAAAAGAAGAAGAGGAGAGAAAGAAGCAAACGACGACGATGAAAATGAAAGAAGAAGAAGAACACGAAGCGATTGAGAAAGAGTTGGAGGATTTGGAGAATTTGCGTAAAACGGAAGAGGAAGAGGCAGAGAAGAGGAAGCGAGAGGAAGAGGAGAAGAAGTGGAAGGTTTTGAAACGACCTTCAAACGGAGAAGACGAGGAAAGAATAGAAACAACAACAAAAGGAGGACGAACTAGAAAAGAAAACGGTGACGAGGAGGAGGACGGCGGTAACAATAAGCCGCCGCCGAAAAATCTGCTCTACCGCGGCGCCGACGATAAACCGACGTACGACGAGGAAGGGAATTTAATCGTCCCGAAGAGGCTTCAAATACAAGACGACGACGATAAAGTCACCAGAGATCGAAAGAGGAAACAGTTGCAAACGTTTAAGTATAAGCAGAAACAAAAAGCAGACGTGAGCGAACACGCGAAACGGGCGAGCAGTTGGAACGATTTCAAGACGAAGAAAGCGGGCAAGAAGAAGCGCTTGGATAACATGAGCAGTGGGGTGTTTAAGAAGAAATCGATGTTTAGCGGTGTCGGAGAGGGCGAGAGAGAGGTATCTAAGCTGACGGTGCCGAAAAAACACCGGTTTCATTCCTCTTAGAAGAAGAGTTTTGTATTCATAGCTTTCGCTCGCGTCCTCAGATTTTCAAACTAAAATACTCAAAATTGTTGATATTACACACACTTTATATAACTCGGATCTCTCGCCTCTCTTTCTCTCTCTCTTCGAAAACACGCACACACACACACACATCTGTTCTATTATTACGTCGTTTTACTTAAATATAACAGAAAGGAGGGGTGCATATTCTCTCCGTCTTTTTCTCTCTCGCCAAATCTTTCCTTTTTATCGCGCGCTTCTCTTTGTGCTACTTCTCTCCATCTTCTTGTCTCTCAAATTCGTTGTATGCTATATCAAAGCGTCGCGTATTTCCTCGTCCACTCCCTCGCCAAATCCTCGTACCTCGGTCGATCCGTCTTGTAAATGTGCGCGATTTCCGGCACTAAAGGATCGTCCGGGTTCGGATCGCACAGCAGCGAACAAATAGACAACAAAACCTTCGAAATCGTCAACGCCGGCGACCACTGCTCTTTCAAAATGTCCAAACAAATGCTCCCGTGCGAGTTCACGTTCGGATGGTACACTTTTGTCTTGAAATTCACCTTGGGAGGGGGGAACGGGTAATCCGGGGGGAAGTGGATCGCGACGAAGAAGAGACCGCCTTGGTAAGGACTATCCGCTGGGCCAATGATGGTGGCGTCCCAGTGGAAAATATCGTCCTCGGACCGTGGACCGGCCGAGCAAGAGGTTGGCGGATCTTTTTGTAAATCCTGTTTGAATTCGTTACGCGGTGCGCAAGAGGTGGAAAAATGCGTTGATGTTGTTTCGTGGTCAGCGTTTGCGATTCAAGTGCGACGGACCGACGAAGTCTCCGATGAAATTTGTCTCTCTCGAGAAGGAACCGACGACGAACGGACGAAGAAAGAAAAGAAGCGAAAAGAAGAAAAATGTCTGCACGCGCGAAATCAAAAGAAAAAACACCGACGCGACCGCCAAAGTCTCTCAATTCCGGGAAAGAAACTTGGTCGAATGCTATCTGTACTCGAAACGAGTGCGAAAACGTACCACGAGCTCTTTGGTGATTCGTTTCGAAGCCATTTTAATGTGTTTCTCTCTCTGCTATTTTTTTCTGTCTAGATGATGATGACGAACGTTTTTTACAGTTGTAATCTCGCTTCTCCTTCTCGTCGTCTGTCTCGCGAAGAGTATTCGCTCTGGTTGTAAACGTCTTCGAAGAGAAGTCGTTTCGTTTCGCGCGAACTTTTTTTAAAAAGTCGCGTTTCTCTTTGTCGCTTCGTCTTTGCAAAGTGCGTCTGTTTGTGCGCGTTACTAGGCGAAGAGTCAATGCTTTCTTTTTGTGTGGAGGCAAAAGAGGAGGAAAAGAGAGACAAAAAACAAAACAAAACCAAAAATACACGAAACAACAAGGAAAAGCACTCGTACTACAATTTTATCGTGCAATCAATCAATCAATCAAAGATCATCGTATAACTACAATGCTATTATTGCTCCCGAAACGCGTTCCGTAACTTGAACCCCACCGTGGCGCGTACTAATTCACCGACGCGTTTAATACCTCCTCGTCTTTTCACTTGGATTTTCTGCAACTCCAAGGATAACGCTTTGAGGACGAGCGCTCGCAAGAACGTTTTCTCTTTGCGCGAGAAGTTTTGTTGTTGGTTTTGCCCCGCGTGCGTTTGCGTTTGCTGCTCTCGAATGTATTTGTTCCTCAGTTTTTCGCAACGAAGGAGAGAGGTGTGGATGATTTGCATCGCGCTGGGGTCGAGAGTTGCGGACGGGTGCGGAGGATCGAACTTGGATTTCAAGTCGTCGTGAAGATCGAAGAGTTCTTTGCAAAAGCGACACTCGGTTTCGAAAGAGTCGTAATACGCGGATTCGGCGGTGATTTTCGTTGTTATCGCATTTTCGTAGGCGATTTGTTCCTCTTGGACTTCTTCGATGCCTCGAGGAGAACGTTTTTCGTATTGAATTTCAAACGCTCCGAGGAAGCAACGCTTCTTAGCGACGCTGACGAAAACGTGGTCAGGAATGCGAACTAAAGCATCTACATCGACGATGGATTCGTTCGAAGCCGCTACTGTTTCGGAAATCATGACATCTTCTCCGATATGCGCCGTCTTCCTTTGTTTGCTCAGTTTAGTTCCTCTCGCGTTTTTCTTCTTTGTCATTTTTTTCTTCCTTCCGATGTCGCTTGGTGCGTCGACAGGGCCAATCGCCGATGAACGAATACACATATTAACGCACTCTTTCCATGCCACGTGTATGTTTGATTCCGTCAACGCGCTATCGCTCGCGATTCGAAACGCGGCGTAAAAATCTTCTCTCGACAGGCCAGACGATGAAAGACTACTATTCGTAGATATACTTTCACCGACATGATCTTCGCAATTCATCGCGCGGAACAATACAATCAAAGCTCTCATATTCCGTTTCGATCGTTTCTCGTGTTCAGTCATCAAAATCGAAACGACATCGTCCGCATCTACAGTTGTTCCAGTTACTTTTTTCTTGATCCCGTTGCTAGAGGAAGATGACGACGAGGACGAGGACGCTTCTACGCCTCGATGGAAGAGAAATGCTCGCGCTAACGCGTCCATCTTTTCCTTCTCGGTCAATCGAAGAGTGCTATTGTTATTGCTAGTGCTATTACTAAATTGAGCGCTCGTCTTCTCGTTGACCAAGACGTCCGGGAACAGCAGCGCTTTTACTGCTTCGCACGCGTGTGAGAACGTCACTTTACCGCTATCGTCAAAGTTCATCATTTTGACCGACGCGGTGTTACTTTGAACTTCGCTAATTTTTATCGCTTTACCGTTCGCGGATTCGTTTTCTGGGAATAGTGAAGAGATGTGACCATTCGGTGCCAACGCGTCGAGTACTTTCAAATAGAAATCGTACGTATCCCGGTCGCCGCCAAAGTGAGCGCTATTGCTTTCGTCCGTGTTTAAAACAGTACCATTTGGAGAACAGGTGGAGGTAGACGATTCGAGGAGTCCGCAAAACGCCGCAAATTGTCTGATTTTCAGCGACGACGTCGAGTGAACTTTGCACGAAGCGATTAAATCCAAGCAGTTTGTTTCCGCCAATTGCCGCAAGCCGTACCGATGCACGTGCCACTCGTACGCAAAACTCGCGAGATCGTTATGAGATCCGCCTCCGATATGAGTCGATGTCTGTTGTTGTTGTTGTTGTTGTTGCTGCTGCTTCTCTTGATCCTTCTCGGCGGCTATTTTATCGGCATAAATCTGCGCAACCGTGCGTAACGTCCACGACTTTGGTTTCTCGCGACCGTTTATTTTCGAAGTTTGGATGAGCCTCGCGAACCCACCGAGAGTGAAACTTCTACCAGCGCTCGGAGAAGAAGAAGAAGCGGAAGCGTTTCTGTTGGTTCGCCCATCCCCTCTTCTTTTCTTCATACTCGCAGAAGTTGTCTCGATACCGTCGTCGTTGTTATTGTTGTCACGAGTATGCCATCCCAACATCACCAAAGCTGCGTCCGTTTGCGAGCTCGCGTCTGCCATATCATCACAACCAATTCCAAGCAGCGACCCGTCCTCGCCATTCGCAATCACGTGCTTCATCCAACGCCGATTCGTTTGCGCATCCGTATCAACTGGTTTTCCTCTCGGAGTTTTCGCCAAAGCCACGCGCAATCGTTCCTCCGCGTACCTCAGCGACTCTTTCGAATCGTCGCGACTGTCCAACGCGTGCACTAACTTCTTCTCTAAAACCATCGTCTGCGCTCGAATCTCGCGAAACATTGTCTCTTTCAACTGTTTCAATTCCTTTTGCGCTTTCAGCAAAGCATCTCGTTCTAAATCGCGTCTGTTCTTTCGCTCCGACGATATTTCCTGCCATCTTAATTTGGCGTTTGCAAACTCGCTCGATATTTTTTCGTTTAACATTTGCACGCGTTTCTGTTCTCTTCTCGTGGCAGCTAAACTCTTCGCCAACGCGATTTTTTCCTCTCCGTCGCGTTCGGATTGCGTGTTTGCAAAATCTCGCATGGCAGACAATCTTCGATTTTGTAAGCGCATCTCTTCCATCTGTTGATTTTTTACGTCTATTATATCTCGATATCGATCTAAAACTGCATCGACGAGCTCGCCGCGGTCTCTGCACTGCGCGTGGATCTGCCGGGACGTTTCTCGCGCGATAGTTTCCAGCATTTTCAATTTTTGATGGTGACATTTCGTTTTATTCTCGCCTTCTTCTTTCTTTGACGTATTGTTCCGCGATGTAAACGTGACGAGACTCCTCGAAGCAAGAGAAATATCATCCTCGTTATCTTCTTCACACCCAGATTCAGATGAGGACGACGACGAACACGCGTCGTCTTCATCGTCGCTCCATCTCTCTTCCAGCGTTTCCAACAACCGTCTCGCCATCGCCCTCGATGCCGGCTCCGGGCCTTTACGATCGATCCACGCGAGACCGTTCGCGGCGGCGTCGACACCACCACTGTTATTAATACCGCATCGACGATACCTCCGATTTCCCTCCCTTTCGCGATCGCTTTGCATCTTCATCGCTCGCAACTTCTTCCTCCTCTCCTCTTCTTCCTCCTCCTCTCTTTTCTTCTCTCTCAGCTGTCTCTCCACGAGCGCGATTTCCGCTTTAATCTCTTCGATCGATCTCTCATCCGTTCTCCCACCGCTTCTTCTCTCATAAGTCTTCTTCATCTTTATCTT
>Ga0206124_10000415_pt1 | contig 34377 bp, 29 predicted proteins | sample Helgoland_Spring_3_FD_148671 | JGI IMG/M metagenome (GOLD analysis project Ga0206124, IMG submission 148671) | Pelagic subsurface seawater microbial communities from Kabeltonne, Helgoland, North Sea - Helgoland_Spring_Bloom_20160321_2 | ecosystem: Environmental > Aquatic > Marine > Epipelagic ... | reverse complement strand
TTTAAACATATAATTAAATAAATTTATAAACAATTTTTTTTTTTAAATTTTTAATATTTTTTTTTTTTTTTTTTTTCTTCGTTTGACTCGTTGAACTTGTTGCTTTAAGTTTAGGTTGATTTTCACGCTCATCTGCAAGTCTATTGGCATTGATAATACCTTCTTTAGTAGGATCTTCAATCGCATCAAATAAAAAAGTTAGAGCATTACGTTCTGTCTTTGATAATCCTGGATGCCAGAATCGAATGATGAGTACATAACGATCCGTTTTCTCTGATAAATTTTTGGTACTGTGGATGAAACTTGTGTCTGCAATAACTCCAGAACCATTTTTCCAAAAATGTTGCTCATTCCCAACACGCATCCAGCATTCTCCTTCTGGTACATCTAGTCCCAAATGAGACGTCAATATAAAGTTAGTATTGTCTGAGTGAGGTTCAATGCCAGTCTGCGGTGACTGACGTGCAAAAAATACTTCAACTGATGGAACTTTGAATCTTTTTACTAGTTCCGTTGTCCTCGGAAATAATGACGAGTTTGTGACATCCCATACACAGCGGTCCTGTAACACGAGCGTACGCCAGTCTGGTCCGTATGCAATCGCCTCTTCTCTAGCTGCTGGTGCCCAGATGTAATTGCCTTGTTTTTCTATGTCAGTATTAGTCACAGCTCCTTGTAACTCTCCCAGTATGACTTCGTAATCTTTCTCAAGTTTTTTCATCCAAAGAAAATCAGGGCTATCGGTATCATGGAAAGGGCGTGCTTCGAGACCGGATATATAGGAGGATGCTCTTTGTATGCCAAAGTTAGCATGATCTCTATAATATTCTTCATCTGCGGCTAGAAAATTCAAGCTTTCGATTACTCTCTTGGTCTCGACTGAGCCGTAACGCTCTCTAATAGCGCTGGAAACTGAAGTTAAAAGGTCACAATCTTCTTGTTGCGCACGGCAAATATAGTTTCCTCGGTTATGGCTCGTACTTCTTGTTCTTAGGACGAGTAATACGTTCTTTTTTTGTATATTTTTGAGGTGCCACGTTGAACTTCTTGGCTCAAGTATGCTTTGCGTAGAAGCTTGCATGTGGATTTGAACTTGAGGTGCAATCTTGCTCAGTTTCAGAAGAACGAGCAACAGAAGATTTCCCGGAATCCTAGCAACAGCTACAGCTCTATTTAAGAACTTGCGATGCGTATTTATCGAGAGATCGATCTATATATTTCAGTATGCTGCTGCTGTACACCGTGTACAAAAAAACCCGTGTAAAGTATCAGCGTTTAAAGTATGGTCCATATGATAGGTTCAATAGTTTGCCTTTTCCACATTTTTTCGACCTTCACACACCTTTTGGTCTAACCGGTCTTCCTCTGATAAGGTCCGCAGTGATCAATATTATGGATCATATGGCATACGTACCCATAGGTACTTATAAGGCACTCGTACAAGTGATCCAAAAAAAAACAAAACAACGGAGTGACAACTAAAAACAAATTAAATAAAAAACAAATAAGCTCGTATGATGTCATAAGTGATATTGGAGGTTCCCTGGTTCCGCGGTAGTTTACGAATAAAGCTATTCAAGTATTCATACGAGTAGAGGCATCAGGAGGTGAAAAGGAAGATTGAGTCTTCCACACTGTGAAAAAGTTGTCCTTTCAAGAAAGGAACTCAGTAAGAGTAATACTTTTATAAGTAACAGGTTGCACAACGAACGTATAGGTATATGCAATACAAAGGAACGGTTGGACTCTTCCAAGTTATAAACCGGTGTTTTAATGAACTTCGACTCAATATCGAACTCTAATACCACCGGAGACGTTCCAGATGAATGGTATCGCGATGAGAGTCACGTCGGTTATTCGTTACTCGGATTAAAACTGGAAAAACAGAAAAGGGTGGACTCTCTCGACGAGCTTTTACATAAAATAGACAGGAGTGATAGTTGGAGACAGCTCGTAGACAAAAAGCTCGGTTCTGGCATATATCTATCGGCAAATGAAGTAAAGTTTATTCGTAATTTATGCACGGGTGTGTTTATGAATGATATCGATGTAAATACGCAAATACATACATCTAAAGTCGAAATTGGTCGGGCTAACGAGCCTAAACGCCGCTTTCTAGCTTCAAAATGGGAATCCAAACGTGTCATTAATATTTTGAGATCTATTCGTAAAAGAAAACCTGAGTTATCAAGGCTGCACCAGATAGCTCCTAAGCTAGGATTACTTTGGAATGGCATTGAACATTCAGTACATTCAGAAAGAGGAGCACTTAGAGCTCCCCGTGTCAAACTTGGGGGTCATGAAGATTCATACAATGCACCTCTTGAATACCTTGGCAATACAGGTGATATATCTAATTTAGGTACACTGCGCTGTGTACCCGTGTTCAAACACTTCCTCAACGAGCAGTTTGGTAGATGCCTGGATCTTTATATGTGCCCTAGGGCTAAAAGGTCAAAAATGGATATGAATGTATCTGACTTACTACAAGACTTTCAGACACACGATGTGAAGCCTCTCTTCCCTTCAAAGCTTATGATGAAGTTTGCTGGACATGAAAAGGCAATAACATCAATGAGTGTACATCCGTCTGGAAATTTATTAGCATCCTCTGCGTTTGATAGCACAGTACGAATCTGGAGCTTATCTACGGGGAGATGCCTTCATATGATCAAAACAGTGGCACCAGTGTCTAGTGTGACATGGTGCCCCCAGAGAGATAAATCCTTGATTTCTTTCCACGTATTTGATACTGTATATTTTGTAGACTTGATGGATGCTTTGAAATCTCGATTCAATGACGGTCCAATAGAAATTAATACCGAAAGAATGACGGCAAGTTCTTCTATTGAGCTCCCGAGTAAAGTTCCTTGTGGCTGGTTCGACTTAAATAAAGGAGTATACAATGTTACAAATCCGTATTATCTAACTAATGCATCTTGGCACCATAAGGGTGATTTCCTTTGCGTATATGGATCAAATATAAATGAGATATGTGTCCACCAGATTTCAAAAAGAACATCACAAAAACTATCCATAGAAGGGAACAATAGTATCTCGAGAATCATTTTCCACCCTTGCAAACCATGCCTTTTGGTCGCTTCTGTGAAGTTCATTGTAGTATATGATCTCAAAAGTCAGCAAATTTTACGTAAATTTGTATTTGAGTCAACTCGTGTAAACACTTTGGATGTGCATCCACAAGGTGACTACATTTTGGTAGGTTGTGCTAACGGTAAATTATATTGGTACAATATTGAGCAGTCGAGTAATGCAGAACGTACACTATCTTTCAACTATGGTGTGATATCAGTAGAGTTTCATAAGACTCAACCATTTTTCTCTATTGAATTGAATGACTCTTCAGTTCAGATTTTTAGTTTTTTTGTAGCAGATTTTTTGTCAAGGGTGGCAATAAAACCGCTGAAAACAATCAAAGATAGTCGCACAAAAGTATTCTCCGCATGTCGCAATTGTGTACTGCATCCTGCGCAACCGTGGTTGTTTAGTGTAGGAGGTACTTTTGATGACGAAGTATTTCTTTTCACTGAATACTAAAGAAAAATATAGTTACTGGTGCTGTTATTAACGAAACAAAACAGAACAAGAAAACAAAAGTGCTGGATATGATTGAGTATTTTTTATTCGCCACAAACAATGCGCACACTTAATGAAAAAGGAAGAACTCTAGCGAAGCTTTGATTTCAAGTTTCAGTTACCCCCATCAATTAATTTTTTGAAGTTGTCTCCGAATTTTTTAAGACCCTCTGCTGCTTCCTGGGCTGGCATCCGCGTCTCTTCCTCCGGTGGAATAACATAAACGTCCTTTTCTGAAGGTTTAAACATAGAGTTGGGATTCTTTTTGTCCAAGACACTGAATCCATACTCAAGTTCTCTCGCACTCTTCAACATAGGCATTTTTCTGACCATTTCTTCCAGCTGAACCTGCTCTTTGTACAAAGCTTGGCCAATATTGTTTGTCAGTGATTTCAGAGCCATCTGCAAGAAGTAATGAGAAAAATGATAATAGAAAAGAGAAAGACACACATCTTTCGATAAATTACTGTCTAAACCTTTCACTAAGGTATTAGCAGTTGAACCTCCCGTGACTACGTTGAGAGGAAACCACGTTTTCAACCCTTTTTTTGACCGGACATAAATTACAAATTGTTCATTATCTGGATCAATCGGCGGTAAGAATTGTTCTCTGCATTTGCATAAAGTCATTCTTTCGAAAGTTTAAGTCAAAATTATTCTTACACAGAACCTCCTTGCTTTGGGTTCGAACCTCTTCGATTTTGTTGCTTTCCTTTTGCGAATACCTGACAAAAATATCACATATGAAACTCAACAACTCATAGGTGACGAAAGAACCTGAAAGTGGAGACGCTTGGGAGGTGTTTTCTGCTGCTTGAGGCAACTTTTCCAGCTATTGTGTGGCGCAAAGCGGGAACTAACATGAATGTGGATCGTTTGATACATAGTACTCTTGTGATTGAAGTTCTGAATAATTTTTATTAGTTAGTGAAGTGCGTATAAATTGTTTCGTTACAAAGACAGAATTTTCTACGGGCCTTTGAAAAGGAAAAGTAAAAAAAAATTGTTTACTTTTCACATCATTTTTTACGATTGCACACCAACACGGTAAACTTCTAGTCAACTGCGTGTTCTAAATAACTCATTCCAACAAGGAAATATAGCACAAAAATACTGCTATAATACTCTTCAGAACCGGCTTTGCGTGGTTCTCATATTCTAACCACACTATAGGTGTTCAAGAGAGCCTTATTAAGTCCTTCATTCGTATACACGGCTTCAGTACCGCGATAAATCTTGGCACATCCGTTTTTTATGAATTTTATAAGTTCTAATAACCAAGTGAATAGGTACACCTTTCACACATTTTAAAGGTGAGTATGTAAAACACAGATAATGTGTCCTTCCTCCTTCACCGTGCCAGTCAATTTATCATGATTCCATATTATAGAGTTTTGAGTTTAGAAAGATATTCATGACCGATCCTACAACTTTTTTATTTGGTGAAAGTGACGCTCCTTCGGGACAAGTTTCTCGTGAAAGCGAGTCGGAGAACAAAATATACAGTGAGGTGAGGCAATTACGTTATTTTTCGATCGTCTGCGAACAATCCCTATAGTTGTATGGTAATATTTCCACCAAAAGTGAGAAGGTACGATTTTTTAAACCTTGAAGTAAGAAAGAACTAATAAAAAATAATAAAGGATAATATAGTAGGGTCGAAAGGCTCAGGGCTTATTCCATTACCAAAGGCACCTCCAGGAAAACCCAAGGTTCAAGATAGTATTCCACCTGCTCAGCTGCCAGATGGAAGATGGAACACGTTCAATGGGCAACCACCACTTGCTCGCTTCAACTCAAGAGGTCAGCGCATTCTACCTGGTGGGTCTGGGGGATCACGATTTATTCCGCCAGAAGAGTACAAAGAGTTCTTACATTTAGGACACGGGGGTATCTTTGACCTAGATCTAAATAATGTAGACATGCTGCCATGGAGAGTTCGCGGAGTAGAACAAGATGCATACTTTAACTATGGTTTTAACGAGAGAAACTGGCGGGAATATACCACTGAGATCAGGAGAGCACGGATTGATGCTCATCTAAAAAACCAAATTGAAATAGTCTCAGGAGTGAATTTTGATTCTGAGTTGCCCGACGAAGTCCGTCAAGCACTGACAAACTCTAGCATAACTGATCAAGAAAACTCGAAAATAGCTCAAAGAGCCTTTCCTGACAATGAACTATCTCAAATCAATTCAGTCCCAGGTATTCAAAACAGCGAGGAATTAGCAGTTCTGAACCATATGCCTGAGTCAGAGCATTATGGGAAATACAATGGAATATTTTCGACAAATTATTCTGAATATATAACTAGTGATACGATTAATTTACCTCAAATCCAAGATGAAGCGAGGAGGCTGCAAGAACAGTATACCAAAGATGCAATATTTTTAGAAGCAGCTTCTCAAAAGATGCACCGCGAGTTGAGACAAAAAATAAAAGTTTTAAAAAACATATTGACTAGTCAAAGTATGTAACCCTAAATACGAATCGAGCATTTTTAAAAAGATACAACATCCAACATAATGAAAGCCGTTTCACATTCGGTTAGCTTTTTTATGTCGGCAGAAGTAAAGCAACACTTATATACCGTACTTTCAGTACGAGTTGTACCAGGTACCCGGTATAAAAGCATAATTGCATAAAGACAAATAAATATAAAAATTGAGTTTTTGATTAAAAAACTTCGCACGGACAAAAAAATGACTGCTGGATATTACAAGTTAATGATGGCGGCTACATTAACATTGGCGACGAGTTCACAAGGCCTCTTGACTACTGCATCTAAGTCAAATGGAGAATACAGATACAATTTCGCCACTGTACCATTTTTAGCTGAAGTATTGAAACTGGTTGGTTTTCTTTTCTTGAGAAGTTTTTTTATTCTTTTCCTAGGTTGTTTCAAGTTTACTACTACACCGTCAGTTTTTGATAGATCCGAAAGGCACGCACATAACGCGCGATTGGAAGAGTGCTCTTTTATATCCTATACCGAGCATCATTTACTTGATTCATAACAATGTCCAGTTTTTGACCCTTCAATATGTAGATCCTTCTACTTACCAAATCCTAGGAAATTTGAAAATAGTTACTACTGGTCTACTTTTTCGAATTATACTAAAGCGTCACCTCAATAGACTACAGTGGATAGCATTAGCTCTGCTGATGATAGGCGCTACAATAAGCCAAATCAGTTGTGATAAAGGCTCTACTTTAGCGGCGCCATTGATGGGTTATGTTCTTGGGATTATTTCTGCATGTCTCAGTGCTTTAGCAGGTGTCTACACTGAGAAGCTCATGAAAATGAATAATGATAATTTGTATTGGCAGAATATTCAACTCTATGGTTTTGGTGTGATTTTCAATGGTTTAAGATTATTTTTTGATGATGTTAATGTTGGATATTCGAATGGAATATCTTTATGGCCGAGAGTTGTGACTCGTGGATATAACATCATAACTTGGTTTGTAGTTTTTAATCTTGCATTCACTGGACTTCTAGTGAGCTGGATTATGAAATATGCCGATACAATTGTTAAAGTATACAGTACCTCAATGGCGATGCTCGTTACTATGTTGTTTAGTATAATCTTATTCGACATATCTCCAAATTTACAGCTATTACTTGGTATTCTCACTTCCTCGATATCATTACGTTTGTACTATTTTGATACAGCGGAGTTACATCCAGATATTACTAATAAAAATTCAAAGCTTCGTGATCGAATTTGATGGAGTAAAATACTGTGGGCACTTAGGTGACTCTTAACTTTGCTTCTCTTGGCATTTTTCATACTCATTTATGAGGCTCTCTAATACCTCCTTTGAGTCATCAAACTCAGTAAAATTTTCCTGTGCACTTGATTATATGATGTAGGGAAAAATGATAAAGCATACTCGAAACATATCATATTTCTCATATTGATCAAGGAACGCTTTTCTACGCATAAGCTTGTCGTAGTGACTTAGGCAGCTTTTAAATAGGTGACGAATACTAGAGCAAAATATTTCATTGTAAAAGTTGTAAAAGAACACAAAAATTCTACCATGTGTTATTTGCCAGCATCATTCCACTCACACGATGTGATGTTTGGACGTACGGTGACTTTCTGGACACGACAACCTAGCAGAAGAATGTTGTTCATCGTGCGCAAATATGTAAAAATACAATAAACCTGGATATTTGCTGGACCCCAATCAATAAAATTTATCAGTCTCTTCTCCCGAATTCTTTGTAGACTCTTATGAACCTAAAATAAGAAATATAAGCAAGGTCTTTCCCAAAAACTCTTCTGAATTAATCAAACTAAAATAAGCAAAAAAAATTTGGTCGCAAAGCGAAAATGATTTGTATACTCCCACGACAGAAATATTAAACTAAATTCTTCATAAATAGTTTTCAAGCATTACCTGAAATGCATCTACATTTCCCTGAATCACGTTTAAGATTGATATATATTTACTCTGTATTCAGAAAGTTTAGTTGTATGACAGTCATGAAAAATATATAGAGGAAACCTCTTCAAATTCTTGTTCTCTGATATTTGATGATACCATAATATTTTTTGCCTGCAATAATCGTCTCATGACATCTAGCACCGTGGTCTTGCGTGTCCTATAAATGCTCTCAGAAATGATGTTAATCGTAGACAAAGTTGTTCTCACGCGTTCAACCCGTGTGCATACGAGCTCAGCGGAGTGTACCCTGTCATCAAAAAATGACATCGTGGTGTAGGTACCAGTGACTAAGGTTTTAAAAATAAAAATCTTTCATGGAAGCAATATTAAAAAAACTTTCCGCAACTAAACTGACCAGGTCATTATTCATGTATCCAGGATATCTCAGCGTAGTCGTGCTCGCCGCCATTACAGAAGAGACCAGGGAGTTCGTGTGCGAAAATGTAGGATTATCAATTTTCATTTTTTCCTCCGCAATTCGATTTAATGCAGTATTATCGAGAACAACCACGCTGTCACTGTTCAAAATCAATCTTTTCAAAGTTAAAAGAGAATTGTAGGGTTGCACAACTACATCTACAAAGCATTCAACACGGAGAGTCTATATTGATAAGAGTAATATTACCGCTAATTTCATTCTGATTGGGGAAAATACTGTATGTTTGAACCAGTTTTTTGCCATATCGATCACCGAGGGCCTAAAAAAATGTTCAATTTGAACAAAAGAACTATCTTCTATGAACCTCAAGGATATAAGAACCCAGCCCTGAACCTGTACCGCCAGCTATTGAGTGGCACATCACGAATCCTTCCAGGCTGTCGCTACCATCTGCTTCTCTATCTATCATATCCATAATCTCATTCTGAGGAATAACGAAAGTACGTGAGTTTCAGAAAGTTACAAAAAGGAAATATACCTCTACACTTGCTCCCTGTGAATATCCGCTTGCCCAATTATTACCTGCTCCTCCACCTTGCTGCGACACGTACATATTTTCATTATTAAAAAGCCTCTTATGATCCGAATTCTTTATCCCATTTATCACACGTGGTTCAAGATCTAGTAACTGAAAAATATTTTAAAGTAAGAAACTTTCCTAGAGGAAAAAACTAACCAGAGCACGCGGAATGTAGTGGTTGTCATCAGCCTGATAGAAAAATACATCTTTCCTATCTATCCCCGGAGAAGATTCAGCGACTTCATTGAAGGAGCCCGATTTGCTGATTCCATGCTCAGAGCACAACTTTATACGCGATTCTTCAGTTTAATAATTTAAGAAAAAGAAGATTAAAACGGTCTACCTTGCTCCAAAATTCGGTGCCGATCTGATTTCCACACTGTCCAACCTGTAAAGTAATTATCTCTCTAAAACAATGAATTTTAGAGTGAAACGTGATAAGACGGAATTTAAAGAAAATAAGATAGGTGTTAAACCTTGGCATTGTATAAACTTTGTGTACGTTTGCGCTGAGTTAAGTTCGACACTTCCTCTTTTTTGAAAAATTTTCCCGTCTTTCGATTGAAACCTCTACTCCCTCAACCAGTGTAGTACTATATACGCTAAACATGTTCCTAGGTATGCCACTTGGAGTTCTACACCCCCATATTGACAAAAAATTAAAAAGAGAACTATAAAAATTCTAAAAACAAGAAAAAACTTTGTTTTATGTCTGTAAAATAAAATGCCAGATTGAACGGATTCATTAAGGGAAAGTCAGAGGGATATAAAGAATTATAGATGTTTGGAACTCAAGATCTCAAGTTGGAATATTGAATTTATGGAATAATTTATAAGAAAGTTTCTCGCATCTTTGTTTGATATCATAGTATCTCGAAAAACGTTAACACTGAATAAGGAGTAAAAGTTTTACATTTCGTTTGATTGAATGTATCGCTGCTCGCCACGAGTGAATACTATTGGCGCTACCGGTGGTTGCCGAGACTCACCACGAAGACATAGACATTTCTGGTCCAGAAGAAGCTGTTGCAATAATGAGTCAGAAAGGCGAGTTACTCTGATAAAAGAAATACTTGCGGTCGAAATCAATTCTGATAACTTTGAGCAGTTCGGACAGGTATACCGATATACATTTTTTACTTCTCTTCCTTTTCACATGATATTTGAAGGTTGTATCGTGGCAATACGATGGAAAAGGTTTCTCAACAGACGTACGCAGCCTCTTTTTTAAAGTTCCTTAACTCACGCAGGCACGATTTTGTACAGGAACTTCAACTGGAGATAAATCGTGGGACTCCGAGATATTATATATTCAGAAAAGAAGAAAGAACGCTAAACTTCCATAAAATTACGTATCACGAGCAAGTCACGCAGTGCTTAGCATCGGTTCAAAATTCTCCGTGGTAAAAATCAAAAGAAAAGAACAAGAGAAACTATTACTAAATATCTGATTATTGCAGGTACATAGTCGTTGCTAAAGCTAACTTTCGCATAGATAATCCTCCATCACTGAATGATCTTGTGGCTTTCAAAGTTACTGGTATTACAATTAATGACAATTCCTTTTAATTTCTTATTTCTAACTCAAGGGGGAACTATTGTAAAGCTTAATATGGGGACTTGGCATGCGGGACCACTCTTTCAGGTAAATGTGGTTACTTTCATTAAAATGAATAGGAAAAGGAAACTGATTATTTACTGTAGGATATTGATACGATGGATTTCTTTAGTTTAGAGCTGAGTGATACGAATATTATCGATCATAATACATATGATTACTCACCTCAATATATTTCTTTTGAGATAGTAGATAAATGAAAAATAAAGAAAAAAGGAGACTTTTTTAGTCATTGTAAAGTAGCTCTAAAAAAGTCAATATTGAATCCTAAGCGTCGCTTGGAGCTCACCAATAGACATTTTGGAATATTCATGCATTTATTCACGCATTTTTCAACTTAGTTCTGACGCTGTAGATAACTTTTTGCTCCTGTGAGTGGTGCTAGCAATAATATCCCAATTCCACACGCACAAATTAGGGAAAGGAAAAAGGCATCCCACCCATATTGTTGCACAAGAAGCGAAAGAGGCACACCAGCATTTGCAGCACCTAGATAAGCTATCCATCCTAGAAAGCCCTCACTAGCACCTACCGAACGTCGCCCGACGATTTCAGCTCCACATAAGCCAATGAGCATTTGAGGACCATACAGGAAAAAGCCAATCATAAATACGATCAGTGCTTGCAAAAACGGCATACCTGCAGGGATGGCCCTGAATGATAATAGCATGAAAGCCACTCCGACAAGGTATCCGATCACAATTTGGATACGCTTGCCGACAGCTCCACCATTCGAACTCGCTATATACCAATCACTTATTCTACCCGCCAATAGACTTCCAACAAGGCCACCGAGCTCAAGCCCAGATACACGTACTGCTGCTGCACCAGCATCTATAACACCCTTCTCTTTTATTAAATAAAAAACTGACCAAGATGTAATTCCTTGTCTAACAATATAAACACAAAAATATGTGAACGCAAGTCCCCATATAAAAGGATTTGAAAGGACATTGTGAAGTAAATTCTCCCATAAATTAATTTTTTGTTCCACTTGTTGATTTTTTTCCTCCTCGTCGTTTCTTATATTTTCAACAGGCTCAAAGCCTTTGGCTTCTGGAGAGTCTTTAAGAGTGAGAATAATCACAGCACCAACAAATACTGCAACAAAACCGGGTGCCCAGAGCCCCCAGCTCCACCCATATGTACGAGCAGCGGTCCCAGCCAAGATAGGTGCAGTAAAGCCTCCCAAATTATGGGCAATATTCCACATACCCCAATAAGTTCCTCTTTCCTTGGAGGCAAACCAGGAGGTGAGGATTTTTGCACAGCTTGGTGCACCAAAACCTTGCAAAATACCATTCATAGCCCATAGCACACAAAACACGGGCAATATTGAACTAGCACCAAACATAATGTTCACAAAACCTGTGGCAACTAAACCACCGCCAAGCATAATGCTCGGGGATAAAGCGTCCCCAACTACCCCACTAATAAATTTACTACATCCGTAACAGAGGGGAAAAATGGAGGTAATCACTCCAATTGAAGTGATATCCAATCCGAGGCTTGCCGTAGCAACCATTGCCGGAGCAGTAAATGTAAGGCTATTCCTTGTTAAATAGTAACAAGAGTAGCCAATAAGTATGCTCAGGAAGACACCCATTCTCACACGTAAGAACTGCGGACTATATTCCTTTAGTTCGAGTGAACTTTCGTCATCAGCTGCAGTGACGAACACATGACCTTTGCCATAACAAGTCGCACTGCAGATATTTTGTCGCTCGTTCATTGTTTTCACACAAGTGTAATCTATCTCTCGTGTGAGTAACTTCTTATACACTTTGTTGAAATTTTGAGTGATCAGACTTGGAGAGCTACGCTCACATCGACAAAGAGCTGTAACACGTTTACGTTTATGATAGCGGGAGCTAGTTGTTTTTCCAAAGTACGATTCAGTACTACAAGCGTAGTGACAATTCTTACTCATGATCGCTGAAAATCGGCTTTTGCCTACACTCGAATGACCGTTTTTTGTGCGAAATGGTGTAATTTGTTTCATGCGGGATGCCCTCCCTCCTCCCTTTACCCTCAACGCATTAGCATTTAGGGTCTTTTTTTTTAAAGGGGTGCCTGGTGTTACCCAGCAGTGTAGAGAACAAGCACGACACCATTTTCACCTGGGTTGGGAAAGAAATCAAAGCTAAAATTAAAAATTAATCCTGATTTTTTCTTCCTCGGCTTCTAGAAAAGTCAAAATTTCCCTCGCTTTTCCTCTGTTGACGCAAGTAGATAAGTAGGATTCGGGGAAGTGTGTTCCGCGCGCTGCACGTGAGAAAAAGCATTGAAAGTTCGAAATCATACCTCACTAAGTTAGAAATAATGTTGACGTGTTCTATGTCGGGGATGAAAATAGCAGCGCTGAGAGACTTAGACTATTCAGCGTCCTCTCATAAAAAAGCATCGAGGCATCAGCATATCCAAAATGGAAAGCTGAAATTTAAACGTAGCGTGACGACAAGAGTTTCACAAAACGATGCTTTGTCCGAATTAGAGGAAGGCCAGATACCGGGGATTGCTGGATATGGGGCCATATCTTCAAAGCCCACCACTCCTCTCTTGGATACAATTAATTTTCCAAGCCATCTCAAGAACTTGAGCGCAGATCAGTTGGAACAGGTCGCGAAAGAACTCAGAGCGGACTTGATTTATAACGTGTCTCAAACTGGTGGTCATTTGGGATCAAGTCTCGGTGTCATAGAGCTCACAGTCGCGTTAAATTACGTTTTTGATCAACCAACTGATAAGATCATATGGGATGTCGGTCATCAAGCTTATCCTCACAAGATTCTCACTGGACGCAGAGATCGCATGAATACGATAAGACAAACGGATGGTTTATCCCCGTTCACAAAACGAAGCGAGAGTCCATTTGACTGTTTTGGCGCAGGTCACAGTAGTACATCAATATCTGCTGGTTTGGGTATGGCAGTAGCTCGTGATATGCAGGGCAAATCGAACCAAGTTATTGCTGTCATTGGAGACGGTGCGATAACAGGTGGGATGGCTTATGAAGCGATGAACAATGCAGGCTATCTTGATACAAACATGATCATTATATTAAATGACAATCAACAAGTATCGTTACCGACACAGTACAATAGTTTAAATCAAGATCCAGTGGGAGCTTTATCTTCAACTTTTGCTAGGTTGCAGTCCTCGAAACCTCTTCGCGAGCTCCGAGAGTCTGCGAAAGCGATAACAAAGCAAATGCCAACTCCCGTGCAGGAAGTCACTGCGAAGGTTGACGAATATGCCAGAGGTATGATTAGTGGTTCAGGTGCTACCTTATTCGAGGAGCTTGGGTTGTATTACATCGGAACTGTGGACGGACATAATCTTAATGATTTAGTTGCAATTTTGCAAGAAGTTAAGGAAACAAAGAGTGTCGGTCCTGTCCTTATTCATGTGGTGACAGAAAAAGGTCGCGGATATTCGTTCGCTGAATCAGCTCAAGATAAATATCACGGAGTATCGAAATTCGACTTAGCTTCGGGCGAGCAAAAGAAGGCGAGTACAACTATTCCAACTTATACTCAAGTCTTCGCAGACGCAATGGTAGGTGAAGCTATGCTTGATGACAGTATCGTGGCAGTACATGCTGCAATGGGAGGGGGAACAGGAATAAACCATTTCGAAAAATATTTTGCAGAGCGTACATTTGACGTTGGTATTGCAGAACAACATGCCGTTACTTTCGCTGCCGGCTTAGCTGCGGAAGGATTGAAACCCATGTGCACAATTTATTCAACTTTTTTACAGCGAGGATTTGATCAGGTTGTTCATGATGTTGCACTCCAGAAGTTACCTGTGCGTTTTGCCATGGATCGTGCCGGTTTAGTAGGTGCTGATGGTCCTACGCACGCAGGTGCATATGATATCACCTTTATGGCTTGTCTCCCTGACATGGTAGTGATGGCACCCAGGAATGAAGCAGAACTATGCCATATGATAGCTACTTCTTTTGCGATTGACGATTGTCCATCTTGTTTTCGGTATCCACGCGGCCCTGGTATTGGTCTGGATTTAGAATTGGAAGGAGTTAAAGTCGGCAATCCAGGGTATAAAGGTGTTCCTTTGGAAGTTGGAAAAGGCCAGGTGTTGCGCGAGGGCACACACGCATGTTTGTTAGGATATGGAACCCCAACGAACAACTGTTTAAAAGCAGCCAAACTGCTTGAAGAGTACGGCATTAGCGTAACAGTTGCTGATGCAAGATTTTGCAAACCTTTGGACGAAAAGTTGATTCGTCGCTTGGCAAAAGAACATCCAATTTTGGTCACTGTAGAGGAAGGCTCGGTAGGAGGTTTCGCCTCACACGTGCTTCAATTTCTGGCTCTTGATGGATTATTGGATGGTAACTTGAAAGTGCGGCCACTGTTACTCCCCGATGTTCCCATTGAGCATGGTTCTGATCAATTTCAACTCGAGCAAGCGGGTTTGACTCCAGCTCATATCGCATCAACTGTTTTATCTCTTCAAGGGAAGACGGCGGAATCTTTACAAATTCTAGCAAAATAAGTAGAGATTGAATGAAGTTTTTTCTGACCTGCTTAAAGAACTACTTTTTGAAACTTATATTCTGATCAATATACTTGCTGCCCCAACCTATTCCGTACCCCCAGCCGAAGCCTATGCCTATTCCGCACCCTCCTCCAAAGCCTAACCCAAGAACGCTTAAGTTGCTTCCTTTCAAAGAAAATGTAAGTTGAGGAAAAGAAAAGTCAAGCTCGAAAAGATACCTCCGAAACCCCAACCCAGACCGAAACCACAACCAATGCCGGCACCTGTAATAAAAATGTTCCTGAACGTAAAGAAGTAAAGAAATCTAAAACTCAAACCTAGTCCGACGCCATTGCCTACGATTTTTCTGTCTGAAACTCCCATTACAACAAAAAGCTCGAGAGAGTTGCAATCTTGTAAAATTCGCTAAACAAGCTGCTTGAATTAACAAGCTGCAAAATTGGCAAGAAAAAAATTGAATGCGAGTCTTGGTTTTTATTTCCCGCTCAGCGCCCACGGTGCACTGATGGGCCGCGGGGGAGGAGGTCCAGGGTGTTTTCACAGGAGATATTGAAAAATGAAAATTCTAAAAGCTAAAAAAAACTGTTACGTGTCGCTCCGTATATATCCTCGCGAAATTTATTTTTTTCAAATACTGGGTATCATATGATATTGACTGAGGATGAGAATAGGTGAACATCTGAACATGGGAACAAAGCTGAAAGTTTTTGTAGCAGTTCCACTCATCTGTTCGTTAAAAGAAATGAAGTTCGTTAGATTTATTTTTAAAGCACGTCAAGAATTGTTTCGAATACCGAAAAAACGTAAAGAATGCGAATGTTCATGAGTAGTTATACCTCTCTTGGTGTTTTTGAAACCATCCTTTGAAGCTTAGAAAGACACAGTCCCTCTTCCGCAAAATGCTTCCTTCCGCGGAGCCAGAGTTTTTCAAATTCTTTATGGACATAAAAAAGATTGGGATATTTAAAACTCTAAAACACAACTTAAAATTAATTCCGATGAGTTTTGGATCATGTGAGCAATACAGGGAGAGCTTTTATCCTGCGCTATTGGAAGAAACTGTAGAAAGCATTGAGGCTGTTTTGTTTGAAAATATCGGTTAGTTCATCTTGTAAATTTTCAAAAGAATTTCAATAAATATTTTGGTATAGCTCAAGATTTACAGCATCTTTGCAAAGTAATAAAAGTGCGAAGGGAGAATGCCATTTTTACAATATACATTCAGATCGAGGACGAAGCTAAATTGAAAGACTTTCAAACAGGAATGATAATCCTGATCTCAAATGGAAAATTCTGTACTACATTTCATAAAATAAAGAGCGAGTCTTATTGCACTGGCATAATAACATCTTCTGATCCTTTGAAATGTCAAGTTACAGTTGTAGTTTCTCAAGAGCACGGGGAGGAATCTTTGATTAGTCATTTTAGCAACTTGTTATCCGAAAATGCCTATTTTTGTGTTTGGGCAGTGTTATCGGAAAAGTTTACTTCAGGATTTTACTGCTACATGGCTCTTCATGCTTTCGAAGAAATACATGAGGTATGATTTGTTATCTTAATCTTGAGATCCTTCAAATCTATCAATATTCTTATATAAGGTTTTGAAAAAAGCAATCCTAAGTCCACATAAACTTTATTATGAGCAAAATATTGCTCTTAAGGAAATCGGTCACTATTTGGACAGTTGTTCCTATGCCCAAAGTTTTGATCTACTGTACAATGAGATTCAGAAAAAGACCATTAAATGGGCGATTGACCGCTCAATGGGTACTATAGATGAGGATATTCTAGCAGAACCATTCACTATTGTACGAGGACCACCTGGCACAGGCAAAACACATACTTTGGTAAACTCTTTGAACCTCTATTTTTTACTTTTACTTTTACTTTTTAAATTTTAGTTTGGTATTCTGAATACTCTACATTTAATTCTTTTCCAGAGATATTATGGAAGTGTTACTGCTCTCATAGAAGGAAGAAATGTGGGAAGGTCAACGAATTCACAGCAAGGGAAATTGAAGAATCATGATGCGTGCAGAGATATTGAAAAAATATTCGTGAAACCTCGTATTCTAGTATGTGCCCCAAGTAATGCTGCGGTTGACAACATTTGTGAGAAAGTTTTGAAAGTGGGCTTTAAGCAGACAAATAATATGCCTTATCGACCAGGTATTATTCGATTGGGAGCATTTGATGCTCTCATTTCAGATGATATAAAATCTATTCTTATTCAAACAAAAATTAAAGCCCTTCTTTCCTTATCAGAAATAGAATGGAATAAACTTTACTCTCAATTTTATTTCAATGTGCTTGCAATAAACCAGCAGATTGAGAACATCAATCTTACGGGAACAATTACTCATAGCATAGACATGTATATCCAGTCTATTGAAATTCGTGATCGTTGTATAGCTGAATTAGCTCGACTTGAACTTGTGAACACCAAGCGTACTCCGGGGCTAAATCCAGGTAGGAAAAATGAGAGTACAGAACTATATATAGAGCTAGAGACATCATTTTTGGATGAAGCAGAGATAGTTTTTACAACTTTAACATTATGTGGACGTCATACTTTGAAGAAGAACTCGAAAGTATTCGATGTATTGTTGATAGATGAGGCAGCACAGGCGAATGAACTTGCTACTTTGATACCGCTAACTCTTGGAGTGAAGCACTGTATCCTAATTGGGGATAACTTTCAACTTCCATCAACTATAATTTCTGAACGTGCTAAAACTGCGAAATTTGGCAGATCTCTCTTTCAGAGGCTGCTTGAAAATGACTTTGATTTCATCTCTCTTTCCATTCAGTACAGAATGTTGCCTGAAATTCGCCATTTCCCTTCTCGTTTCTTTTATGATGGAATTCTGACTGATGATCCGTCCATGTCGAACAAGGGAGTAATGAATAAGATGTGGCCGAGCGAGCCTTATCTACTTTTTGATACTGGAGATACCTTTGAAACACGTAGTAATCGAGGTTCTGTTGTCAACTTATTTGAAGTTTCTTTGATTTTCTCTCTGCTAAAATGTTTCACATCTATGAATCCGGGAAGAACTCTACAGAGTATTGCTGTTATAACCCCATATAAGGAACAAAAAGATCTTATAGAACAGACTTTGAGAAAAACTTTTGGAAGAAGTACTTCAGTCCCGTGTGTCAGTACAATTGATGGTTTTCAGGGCAAAGAATGCGAGTTCGTTATCATATCATGTGTACGTGCAACAAACAATATTGGATTCCTTTCAGACGCTCAGCGTCTCAATGTAGCTATTACTCGTGCAAAGAAGCGATGCTGGATCTTGGGCAATTTAAATTCGTTGTGTAGAGATAAGATTTGGAGACATGTTGTAGAGGATGCTGTCTCGAGATTTAGCATAATTCAAGGTCGTGAGTCCCATGCAGTTTTACAGAGCTTTTCCACCCCCTCAAACGCTTTTTAGAAACGCACATCTCAATAAAGTACTAGGTACAAAAAAGTCTCTGTATTAATGGCAAACAAAATCCAACGCATACTTGTTTTTGCTTATATTCCAACTCTCCATATGGTGTAAATCTGACACTTGACCTAAAACGTGTGTCAAGCTTGATAGTGGTAGTGCCGAGAGAACTTCGCATCGAGTGAGGCAGATTCTATGAAGCCAACTAAGAGTAATTGTCAAGTGTTTACTCCCAGCCAGACAAGATTGAAGCACTTCCAAAAGTAACACAAGGTGTTCTTGAGATAACATTTTGATAACATTTCCTACACTTCTCTGCGGAATACTATACAAAATCGATTGCAATACGCGAAAGTCTAATTTGAGCCCGAGTGCAGTTGATACAGCTTCATAATATGAACCTGTTGCTATCATCTCAATCACATTGTTGCATTTACTCTGTTTAGCTACTTCAAACAAAGCTTTCCCAAAATTCTCTTCTGCAAATAAATATAGACCATTTGAGGTAGAAGCAGCCCAGCATTGCTTCACTGGGGAGCACTTGGCTGAAAATATGAGTTGAGAAGTGCTGCTGCATAAATTTTCCATTTGAATCCAATTCCCCGCAGCGAAACGTCTTAAGAGTGTGTAACCCTTACTTTCGAACGTATACATATGAAAATAAGAGCAAGCCAAAAGTAGTTCACCATCCATATTATAAGCGAGTGTGTGTATATTTGTATCATAATGATCTTCTTGAGTTCCATTTATGTCTTGGGATGCATCAAATGAAGAAATTATTTCCATTGTCCTCGAGCAAATAATAGAGACGTTCCCATCAATACTTGAAACGGCCAAATGTGAATTGTAAGAATTCAAATCGAGACAGGTAACATCACTTAAAAGTGAAATCACTTCCGTTTCTTTTTTTCTCCCATCATAAATATCCCAAAATCGAATACTTTTGTCCCATGAACCAGAAATTAATGTAGAGTTTGAGTGGTTGAAATGTAGACCTGAGACTGGTGCTACATGCCCAACAAACACATCAAGAAGCCTTCCTGATTTTAGCGACCATAGAAATATCTTACTGGTGTCACACGTCCCGGCACATATCATATCGCCGCTACTATCGACAGCGAGGCAACTATATTGTCCAGATTCATCCCCAACAAGAATTCTGAAGTTACGATGACGAATAAGGTCAAAAGCTCGAACTGTTCCATCAAGACTTGCAGAAATGACGATATGATTTGCAGTTGTAAAAGTAACTGCCGTTACTGGCATTAAATGGTCAGAGAATGTCGAAACGCAATCTCCAGAATTATGATTCCAAACCTTCACATTACAATCTGCCGACCCAGTAGCAATCAAAGAACCATCTCTCGAAAAAGCACAAGTTCGGATATTTTGCTGATGGCCCTCATAGGTGAATATCATCAACTCCTTCTTCCATTCCCATAGAGATATTCGTCCATTTCGGTCAGAACCAAACAATATGACTTCACCATTGCCACTAAAATTGCAAGAACTTAGGCTAAGATGATCGAGTGCAATTTTCTGAAGCTGCATGTGGAGGTGAATATCATAAAGTAGGAAAAAGCTGCCAAAACCAACAACTAAAAGTGCGTTCTTTCTATTGAAGCATGAAGATGATGCGAGCGAAACGGAATTTAATTTTTTAACTTCTTCCATTCTCCATTTTCCCTTTATTTTTTGCCACGTTCCCAACGTTCCGTTCCTTGTAACACAATAGGTAGTTGACATGTCATTACTCATATGGGTGTCTATTATATATTCCTTTTGGCCAATCAGAACTTCAGCTTTATCCTCGCCAGCTTGATTTCGCAGTTCAAAAATTCTACAAGTGTAATCTTCACAGCCTAAAACAATGCAACTATCATCTGAACTCCAGCTTAGGCTACGATTATTTTCTGTATGAAAAAACGGAATTGCAAAAGTTTTGAATAGACTGACTTTCTGAAAACTCAACCCAACAAGTTGCAATGACCAAATGTCAACTTTACCTTGTTTGACTACAGCAAAAAACTTAGATCCGGTGCTAAATTTAGCATCAAGAACACGCTCCCTGGTGCTTATTTTCGTGATCGTCGTTTTCTTTTGAAGGTTCAGAATAAAAATACTACCAAGGAAATCCACAATCAAGAGGAATTTACCACAAGAGCTCGTGGACAAAATTGAAATATTTGTAGAGTTCGAAGTTTGCAACACTTCTGAGCGTAAATTCACGTGATCATATATGGAAATATACTTTCCTACACTGAAATAAAGCAGGCCATTGTTCAACAAGATGTTACCACCACTGTACTTTGCTCCTATAATCTTTTCAACACGTTGAATCATTTACTCGTTTTTTTGTGTCCTTTTCTTTTGCTCTCTTTCTTCGAGGTTATGTCAATGGGCAGATACAAGGTTTCTACTTTAAAGTCGAAAATTGATCGGATTGGGGCGCATTGAGTGCTGAAATTTTAGTAAGTAAAACAAATAGCGTTGAGATGTGTTTGTGCCGTTTTTTACCTCACAGAAAAGGTTTGTTGAGGGGAGGAGATAACAGACAATTTTTTCTAAAGAAAAGAGGCAGGAGACCAGGAACAAGCACAGGGTTGCATAGCAGTGAGCAGCAGCAGAGGAAGCACTGTGATAAGGACACAAAACGACAAAAGCCAGTTCTATTGTCAGGCCACGGTGTAAACCAAAAAAAAAATGAAATATCGAAATTTCCTTCTTTTTCCATTTCGAAATTTTTCTGTTTTTTCGAAATTTCCTCTGAAGAAATTTCGAAATTCGGCAAAAATCGAATCGCGCGCACGAGCGCGACGACATCGGTCGAAAACGATCAACCAAAAAGCCTGTGGGTCTGCACGATCGTTGACGATCGTGCAGACCCGAGCGCAAAACCAAAGCTTAAGGGCTGGTGTTCGACATCTCGGCAATCCCTTCTTCGGTGACCCCAAAGAGCTGTACCAGAAATTCCGCCACCCGGACCACGGTCACCAAGGCTGCGGTCCCCGCCGGGCGTGGCCCCCGTGGTCCAGTCGGTGCGGCCGGTGGGCTGCTGGGTGCAGGAAGTACGGCGCTGGCGCCACTTCGGCCAAACAGGAAATACCCAAGGGCCCCAGCGGCCACCGCGGCGAGCGGGCCAAGGTACCAGCCAAGTTCATTCACACGTTCGTTCAGCTCATGGGTTTGGGCCAAGAAGTCCAGACTCTCCAGCAGGTTGGCCCAAGCCCGGGCCACAAAGCTTTGGTGGACGAGGGTATGGCCGCCTTCGGCGGTTCGGCCCCCCTCTTCCGCCGCCGCCCGCGTCGCCTCGGAGAGCAGTCGGTGCCGCCTCTGGAGGTCCCCAGGAAGTCCAGTGAAACCAGCAACAATCCGCGGGACGAGGTCCCCTTGTGCGGCGGCGACATCACCAACCCGAGCAAAAGGCTCCAGACACCTCAGAGTCGGGTGACTCTGGAGGTTGCGGTGGTAGGCTTCCCTCGCCAGTACAGCTTCGCTTCCCCCAGGCGCCCGCACCAGTGCCTCGGCCCTCGCCAGTACAGCTTCTCTGCCTCCATGCGCCCGCACCAGTGCCTCGGCCCTCGCCAGTACAGCTTCTCTACCTCCATGCTGCCGCACCAGTGCCTCGGCCCACGCCTGTACGCCACTCTGTGGCTGCTCTGAAACTTGATTGGCCGCCATGCCGCGCATGCCGTTCCCCAACTGTCGTCTCAAGAGGTCGCCAAGTGCGTGTGTACGGGCCTGCGTGCACCCCGGTCCACGGGGCCTTTGTTTCGAATCCGTGCTAGTACGATAGTTTAGTGATTTCTGTATTGATTTGACGCGATGGATGTTGAAAAAACGTCCAAAGATCTCGTGGACGAGTGCAAAGTTGTGTCGTGTGAAAAAGAGAGAGAAAGTGGTTTTTGTTTCCAAAAATATTCGAAGGATGAAATTTTTAGAATTTTTCATGGTTCGGTTTACACACCCCCGATTTCGGAATTTTGAGAAATTTCGAAATTTAGACGAAAATTTCGATATTTTGGGGTCATTTTTTTTGGTTTACACCGTGGCCTCATATTTTCCAGAAAAAACAAAAATAAAATAAACTGAAAGAACTGCACAGTACATCGATCGTTTCACTTTGCTTGCATCAAAACGCATACGAATATTTGACATCCTCCCTCAATTCTCGCAACGGAATGGATGAAGCGCATCTACTCAGTCTTACTTCCAATATCGGGATAAGACAGAATAATGTATACGTAAAAGATTCCCAATGTCTCGGTATTTTATTTGAATTTTTGTTGTACGAAACCTTCTCATCAAGTTTTTGCTCGAAGAAACTCTACAAGATCTAATACGGTTTCTACGTCGCGATTCAACGAGTGAGAGATATGTGATGCTTCAGCTCTCAGCATGGAATATCATGCATAAAGATCTCATTCCACTTATACTTACTTACAGTCAGGAACGGAATCTGGTCTACCACGCAGGTGAGTTCACAAAATCGTTCATTTGTCAATATGTTCTCACCTTTCTTTGAAGTGAAACTGATAGCATTCTTGACATTGCCCACTGAAAAGAGTGCAACTAATGTGCAGGAGCAAAATAGGGCCCATCTCAACGACTTGAATGCTCTCATCGAAAATGAGAACATATTTGCGATAGTCTTAGGTTTAATACTAGAACCACTGAAGCAACTAGAGTCAAGTGGAGGAGCAAATTTCAAAACTAACGAGTCAAAATCTCTTCAGCTGATTTTAACATTTTATCGGAACTTGTTAATAATCGCAGAGGAAGAGAATAATACGCGAGTTAAGAAGATACTTTCCTCTTGTCTCTTCAAATACAACTTTTTGGATGTTTTGCTAGTGTTGGTGCAGAATCATAAGAAAATTCTTGGTCATGAAGACACAGCTTTAGCGGTTGAGATTTTACAATTGTTATTTCGTGGCATTCCGCCAGACAAATTAGCAGAAGAGCTCAGCAATGCACAAAATAAGGATCAAGACATTTTTACTCATGATAGCTTGAAATTTCCTTATCAAACGAAAAAGCATATACCCAGGTTCAATGGAAAATTTGAACCAAAAAGTGTGCGTCGTGTGGTCGAAATGAGCGGAAAAATAAAAAAATCACACATTCACCCTGTTCTTTGCCCAGAAAAGTCCTATTTTATTGACAAAAGTATACCTCAATTTTGGGTTGCATTATTAGATTCCACTTATTTTGGAGCGTTTATATTTCATGCGTGGAGAGATATCGTGAGAACTAGTGGAGATGTTGAACAAAGAGCTACAGAATGGCAAACTAGAAGTTATAATCTCTTGCGATTCTCAACTTTTGGTTTACGTATCCTCTCCAAGTTCTTTCATAAGAATGCCTTGAAAGACAAGATAAGCATTAAATGCGTCGCTGATATTTTTGATTCTTCTTTTGTTCACTGGCTGAGAATGGAATGGATAGCTCTAGAAAACAAAAAAGATTACTATGGAGCTAACATAGTTTGTTGCATGCTAGTAGAAATAACGTCAATTGTCTATAATATTTCTGTTCATGGAACTTCAGCTGAAAAGGATGCTAGCAAATTTCTCATTCGTGAATTATACTTTAAATCAAAGACTGAAAGTCTCTTGGAACAAGTTTGTATTTCATTGAAGAGCTTTAAGAGCAAATATCCTTCAGCATACTTATTTTCTCTGATCAATTTGCTGAGTTCTTCTCTGACTATTATGAAGACGCATCAAAGTCAGTATGAAGGCATTCGTAAGTACGGGAATATTCATGATAATTCAATAATCTACTACCACATGAGACTACTAAAGGGTAGAAATAAAAATGAATCACTTCTAGGTTCAGTTTATATCTATCTACAGAGTTTAGTGAGTGCAAATTGTGTAGAAAGGCTGTTCTCATTTAGGCACCTTGATTGTTTGCACGACTATTGTGTGATGTCGCGAAGAGAACCGGAACATATTTCTGAATATGCCCTGCTATTGCAACAAGAATGTCACTTTGTGTTGAATTGCTTCCACTTAGCAGTTACAAGACCAGCAGAACATCTCAATGAAAAAAAGAGATTATTTTTAGAGGTGTTATTTTCTTAAAGTGTTGTGATTTGATATTATCTTGAGGGACTTTCCTTTATCTATTTTGAAAAGGTCTAGAGAGGCTTAAAAACTTGAATTGCCTCCATGTAACCTTTGGTATATACCAGTATTTAAGAGATATTTTTCTTTCAGGATCTCGGTATATAAGCACTCTCTGTATTCCTGCAATGTTTTCCCCTTGAGGTCAACTAAAGATAATTTATTTTGACAGAAGGACTTAGATTTGCGGTTGAAATTTTGTGTCAAATCTGTTTCTACGATCTTATTCTCTTCGGCTGTATCCATGAAACGACGAAAAATAATATCTCTGAGACCACTGCTAGCAGTTATTCTCTTTTGCGGATCACATGCCAGTAGTCCATTTAGTAGTCTTACCAATGGTTTCTTGTGCATGAGTTTCTATTCATAAATATGAAAGCTTCTTGCAAGTACAGGACTTTTTTTTACCTTCGAAAAATGATCAAATTTAGCACCAGATATCATATCCGTGAGAATTGCACCACTCATATTCTTCAAATCCCATGACATAGAGTACAAAGTTGTTTTCTGGAAAAAAATTGAGGGATAGTACTTCAAGGATATTAAATTGCATTTTACTTTCAATATGATTCTGATCTGGTGTGCGGTTGAGGTTCCAGGAAATAAAACACGCCTAGATAAAAAGTATGAACTCTTTCGATTGATTTGAGGGATTTGATTGCAATGTACCTTTGAAATAGCTCTCCAGTAATGCAACCCACGGACCAGATATCTACAGCTTTTGAGTATGCTTTGCATTTCATTAAAATCTCAGGAGCTCGATACCTATTCTTTTTGGTGATTTTTTATGAGAAGATTTTTTCACTGGGTCGCATACCATCTCGTTGCTACGTACGATGTTAAATCGCATGCATATCTTTGTGTTTGTTTACAGAATATTCCACGCGCTAGGCCGAAATCGGCAAGTTTAATTTGACAGTCTTGGTTTATTAATATATTGCTAGGCTTTTTTTTGAAGAGGTTTTTTAAAAAGCAGTCCGAAGTGAATCTTTCTACCTTTATGTCTCTATGGATTATATCTTTACTATGAATGTATTGTAAGGTGATCAGGATCTGATATAGCACATAGTAATTATGTACTGTTTTCAGCTGGTTTGACCTACACACTTCAATTTTCGTGTAATGTAAAATAGGTTTCCATTTGTAACTTTGAAAGTCCAACCTGCGTGTAAATCAGCCTCCATGTGCTCAAAAACCATGTATATATCAGAGTCGATTCCACATCTAAAAATATTAAGTAGTCTAGAGAATTTATTGCAAGTTAGACTTAAAAACAGTGGAATGAATGTCGTACTTGGTAATATTCTTATGTTTATCCAGAATTTTTAAGCAGAACATTTCTCGAGTTGTACGCTGGTATTTAAAACTGTTAGAAGAGCACGCTATCCTTCTCATATAACTGGCCACCTTTGCATCTCTTTGATTGCGAAAAGCCTCAGTAATCCTTTTAATTGCAATTTTTTTGCCATTGCTCTTATCTATTGATTGCCAAACCGTTCCATATGCCTTTCGAAGGAATAAAAAAGGTTTTGTTCGGTCAAGAAAGTCAATACCCCTTGTCCTATTTTTTTGTGAATTGTGTATTTTTGGGTTATATGACTTTCTATTTCTCTACAGTATTTGTGTAAAGTTACGTGTATTTCAAAAGTAACGAATGCTAAACCTCATGATGATAAAATGATGATATTGCTCATGCTTTGATTTTTAATGCATATAGTTGACAACGATAATGGCGTTTATAATTAAAGCTTTTTTTAGAAAAAAGCGATTATTTTTTACCTCCACTACCACAAAAACATCAAACTGTCAAAAATAAACTGCCTTCTTCAGAAAGAAATTGTTTGCAAAATTTACCCGTAAAAACATTCAACCATATGATCTCTTTACGAGCTTTTTTTTTCTCTTAACCACAGCACAGTATACTATAGCCATATGTTTTCTAAGTGGTCTATAATAACATGCCCTGAAAAAGTTTATTCAATTCATCAACCTCAAGCATACCATAGCCTTTTAACACTTCTCGTGGGTACACTTGAAGAAGTATATTGAAGAATTGAACATGTGCTTCCACTATATTTGAAAAGATTGGTTTGAGTAGTAAAGCTTGAGTCTCTGTTCCCCGGATATAAATCTTCAGAGAATTCATCATATCAATGAAGGAAGTTTCAAGCGAGCTGTTCACACTGCAAATAACTTCTGCAACTCTTTTCTCAGATCCAAAAGCTGAAGTGGACAATTTTTTACCATCCCCTTCAGAGAATTCAAAAGCTGTTACTTTCGTGATAAAACGAAGCATTGGCTCAACAGTTGATTTTGTAACAGTCATGATGAAGGCTTCACATCCAATTTTTAATTTTTTTTCGAGTTCTTTCTTTGAATTCACGGTAGACTCCAGGACGTGGGGTCGTCCTTCAGAGGCAAGAACAAAAAAAGCATTGTCTTGAGACAGTGCAAACAACGATAATTCTCCTGCAAATATACGCTGCATATGACCTCGCATATGGCTAAAATCAAGTTCCTTTACTTCTATTGTGTATTCTGCATCGAATGGAGCAATTTGTTCCCTTAGAATAAGAAGATGTTTAATCAGAAATAGCTGCCCATCCGATGCTCCAGAAGTCCGAGATATTATCTTACTTGCAAGTATAATATTATCTGTGCATAAACTGATAGCTTCTTGTGCCAGCCCTGAAAAGGTCGTTGATTCAATACATCGGTATAGACTACTTAAACATTTCAAAGTTTTCTCAAGCGGAGGGTACCAAAGAGCACTTTGACTAGACAAATTGAGGGAGTTCTTCTTGGTCAAGTTATTGCAAAACATGAGCTTTTTCGGATAATCAATATCCATCGAAGATGGGATGTAGTTACCAACTTCGTCACGCAAAAATGTTTGTGCTCGGTATATCATTCGTTCCTGTATATCAGCCAGCATATGGTACAATATAGGAGAAAGTGCTAAAAGCGTTTCTTCATCGTCAGCAAGTATTCCTTCTAGAATTTCGCCCTTGATGATTTCAGCTAGTTTTGCAAGCTCATGTACATTTCCTGGAGTATTTTCGTAAAATAAGTCAAAAAAATTATTTCTGAAGAAGTAAATTACCTATATGGATGTATATCGGCCTCAATACATCGTAAATAAGGCCGCCAAAAGAGTTCATGAGAGGAACCAAAGCATCACTACGTTGATTCATCGCAAATAACTGTTTGAAAAGTCTGATTTCCGCCATAGCAAGATCCATTAGATATGTAATTCCTGTACGAGTAAGGCTTTGCACATCTTGAGCAGCTTTCACAACAATTTCATGCATTTTTAGTCGAACCGCGCCAGATAACAGCCTTGAACGCTCTTCGCAGTATAAATTATGACAGTCTTTCATCAGTAATTTATATTCTGCTTTCTGGGTTCGTTTTTCAATCTCACCGATCAAAAACTTCAAATCTTGTGAAAAAGTGGCATATTTCACATAAAATATAGAGGTTACTACATGTTCTTCTGAAGTTTCGAACCAAGTTTCAATTTCTTTGATAACTTTCTTATGGAGAACTTCGGAATTCTGCACACCTTGCCCCTGTTGCACTTTCATGCAGCTTTTTGATATAGAAATATTTATTTCATTTAAAAGTGCAATAAAGCGAAACCGTATTGAAGCAAGAGCCCTGCTACGAAGCTGCTGTAACTTCAGACTATAGTTATTTCCACCAGCATATTGTTGATGTTCCCCAATAAATTCTATGCAGGAGTCTAGATGTTCAAGCAGATGGATAAAATCGACTAAAGAGCTTTTATCCAGCGTAGACGTGTCTACAAGAAGATTCGATTCTGAAAGTGAGCCAGTAACATTATCAATCTCATCAAAAAATACAAGCTTTGACATAATTGCTTTGGCGAACTGACACAGATATTCTATTTCACGCATGAGTCTCTGGCAATCATTTCTTAACGTCTCTCCTCTTTTCTCAATACCATCATGGATAGCTACTACGATAGAGACGCTTCTACACCCATCGTAAATTTTTGTCAAAAGGCAGTCACAGCTTGAACATAATTTGGTCAATTTGTGAGCATAGGAACGATATCTTTCGTCAGCCTCGTGGGCAAGTGTTGCGTCGATTGTACTGTACCATGCGTGAAAATTCTGAGCATCATGCACAACAGTAACTGGATTATCCAATAGTGCATGTCGTTCAGAGCTGGATAGTTGTGGGTCGAGAGGAGCGTTGAGCGTATCGTGCCCGAGATTCGTCCTGTTCTTATTACATTTCTTCAAATTATTGTCTCGTCCACAGGAAGTTGTCAAAAAAGCAAGAATACTTAGTTGCTGCTTCGTGAGCGTTGTAGTGTGTTCCCACCCGTGCGTTACAGTATATCCTATCTTGATCGTGACATGCGATTTGTCAGTACTTGAGATGTGCAAAGACGGAACCTCTGTGCGTTGTTCCATACTTCGTTTGAGTGAGCTATCCGGGGGTTTGTGAAAACTCTTATTCATAATTTAGGGTTTAAATAAGATTCAAAAGACATACAAGGGTAATATAAGATGATGGAGAGAATATGATATGATGCATAGGCCATATGGCCATATGGCATATATGGCCATATGGCATATAGCATATGTACGAGGTGTTTATCCGCGAAAAAAAAATGTTCGAGTCAAACCCCTTAACCACTCGGGCACATCTGCGACTGTTGTTCGCAGACGGCAGGATTCGAACCTGCGCAGGCGAAGCCTATTTGATTTCTAAACTTTCACTTGAGCTTGTCGAATTTAACGTACAAAAAATGAGAAAAAAACCCCCCCCCCGCTGAAAATAATATTTTTTTTGTTTGCGATGGGAAGAGTTACATATGATATGCATGATGCGTAAGCACGAAAAAAGTAAAAGTTTTTACGTAATTCATCGGTATATGGCCGTATATTATTTACAAGGTGGCCATATATACTCTCTTCTTATCTATATTTCTTCCTTTCTTCTCTTAATAGTAGGCTGTGGAACATCCGTCGTCCTCGAAAACAGTCCAAAAATAATTCTGAACTGAACTTATTACCGTGTTACTGTGTTTGTATCCAACAGCTTTTAGGGCAGCCTCAAGAGCAAATAGATTAATGAAACTTCACGCTAATGTTACATCCTCGTTCCAAGGTCGAAGCAGTATATTGACGGTATGTCAGTCACATATTCACGTTTGATTCGAGTAATTGACTTAGCGAATACCTGTAGTTGAGGAACGTACCTCGGGCGTTGAAAAAGTTGACATTGAGAACTTCTATGTCCTTGAAAACTGGAATCGTAGGTCGGTTTCATTATCACTCACAATATAAGATGTGAAACTGATGAAAATTTTTAGGACTCCCAAATGTAGGAAAGAGTACTTTGTTTAACGCTTTAACGGAGAATGCTGCAGCACAAGTAACTTGTTAACTTTTTTATGCCCCAAAACTGACAATATAAATAGACTGCCAACTTTCCATTTTGCACAATTGAACCCAATGTTGGAATAGTTGCGGTACCTGACGAGCGACTTAAAGTGCTTTCTCAAATTTCTTCATCTGAAAATATAATACCTGCTTTTGTTGAGATAGTAGATATAGCTGGTTTAGTAAAAGTTGGAAAGTTTCACTTTAAGATGAAAATATTAAAAAGTAGAATAGGGTGCTTCAGAGGGCCAGGGACTAGGGAACAAATTTCTCTCAAATATACGTGAATGTGACGCGATTATTCATACTGTTCGATGCTTTGATGATGACGAGGTTTTTATTTTGTCAGATACCGCAGAAATAACAAAAATTATAATCTTATCATAGGTGATACATGTTGATGGGCGCGTGAATCCTGTAGAAGATGTAGCAACAATCAATTTTGAGTTAGCTCTGTCTGATTTGCTGCAAGTTGAAAGGAGAATCGATAGATTAAAGAAGGGGAAAGCTAAGGTTCGATCTTCAAGGCATTTGAAAACTACAATTTTATGTCCTTCAATAGAGTCCCACAGAAAAAGCACAAGAAGCAGCAGAACTTGAAGTGCTTGAAAGGGTATCTCTATCACTAGAAAGTGGAATTCCAGTTCGTGTTCTCAAACTCTGTGAGGTAATCGTAAATTAATGGTTGACCGAGGATGATAATGCTTTTTAATGATAAAGGATGAAAGTGTGTTGCTGTCTACTCTCAATTTACTGACTCAAAAACCGTGTATATATGCTGCAAATGTTTGTGAAAGTGACTTGCGCACGAAGGTGAAATTCATCAAAAGATCTTATAATGTATGAATATATTCTTTGTGAAGGGAAGTGGAAATATTTACGTAGAGAATTTGCTTGATCTTGCAAATAGTGAAGGCTCTGCTGTTTGTATTGTGTCTGCAAAGGTAAAAAGTTTTTTCTACTCGAAAACTTACTTTTATTTGATTTCATTGTAAAGATCGAATCCGAACTTGTACAAATGGAACTTGAAGAACGGGAATTCTTCCTTGAAGAGTTAGGAGTAAAAGAAGTGGGTCTTCCTGCTCTTGTACGATTTTTAAAGTTTGTTTTGTATCTCTACTAATTAGAATATATAGGTCAGAGCTGTGTACAAGCAACTAAAGCTTCAAACATATTTTACAACGGGTGAAAAAGAAACACGAGCCTGGACCACGAAGGTTTTTAAACTGCTACATATTTTTTTCATCTCAAATGTGAAACCAAGATTGGCGCCACTGCTCCACAAGCTGCGGGTGTTATACACACTGACTTCGAACGCGGATTTATCAAGTAAGAGGATTTAATTCAGGCAATCTTTTTCAAATTACATTCTTTACAAAGGGCGGAAACTGTCTCATACCAAGACTATGTTGTTAGTGAAGGTTTTGCAAAGGCCAAGGTACGCATAAAAATATCGTGAAACTTTTGATTATAAACTTTGAAATCAAGGAAAAGGGACTTTGGAGACTCGAGGGAAAGGAGTACGTTGTCAAGGAAGGAGATATCATGGTTTTCAAATTTAATGTATGAGAATCAAAATTGCAAAATACTTCTCATAAACAAAAAAATTCTTGGTATCAGATACTCGTACTACCGCGTACTCAAGTTCAAAGAATTTGGTTCTTAGAGACCCGAAACAATTACACAAAGTGAGAAGTATCCTGATTCAAGACACATGTATTCATATAGAAATGATGATTTCTCGCCACATTTGCAAGCCTGGATCTTCATCTGCATCATCATATAAAACTGAATGAGTAAAGCTAAGAGGGTCAAAGTTTGTAATTGTACCTCCAAAAAATTCATTGTCGTGAGACCATAAAATTTTAACTCGCTTCCCAACTGCACGAGCTTGCAAAAGCGCTATCGCAGCTCCTTGATGACCTTGATGGGCCAGTCGTGTTGATAAAATTAACGGACAAGAGTCATATAAAGATCTAGAAGGTTCTTTTGTAACTTGCTGTTCTTTCCTCATAGGATTTGTCTGAAGTCGTAGCGATGTTTGTAAATTTTTAGTTTTTGCATCTAAGACTCTTTTATTAGCTTTTATACAAACTTTACAATTCCCACAAGGCTGTGCTTTTTTTAAAGATGGCGTCGTCCCTTGCTCAAATATGTCAAAATAATCCAAATTTTGAGCTCGAAACTTTGACAATGCTTGATCAATGGACACAATGTAATTTTCTTTTTGAGAAGAACATATTAGCTTTTTTCGTGCACGTCCATATGAAGAAAAGAACTCTTGGCATTCGGTCTCTTTTGAAGATATCAAAATTTGATCACTCCCCATAATTACGAACTGATGATCGCTCGTAATCGGAGTGTATGAGTCTTTAATTGAGTCGCACTTTAAAATAGTTGCTCCTTTTGATCGAACAGAAATAACTGGCCAGAGCACTTTTGGTGACATATTTCCGTATAGGCTATATGAGGCGAACATAATCTTCTCTCCTTCTGACTCATTCGAATCATTAGTTGGACTATTGTTATCATTCTGATTTTCACAGTAGATTTGTGGTTCGTCTGATTCAGATACATCACTTGACGAGCCTAAACGTTCTTGCACTACTGGCTTATGTGTTCTGAGCATACCATTTACTACAAAATCCAAAAGTTCAAAACCTTGCTTTTTCAAACGCATTAGAAACTTTTTGCAAATTGTTGAATTTGGAATATCGTCTCCATAGCGCAAAAAGTCGCCGAGTTTTATATATGGGTAAAGTTTAGGCGAAGAACTTATTCCTGAGATCCCATATCGTCCTTTCCAGAATAACTGGGGTGAAACATTCCAAGCACAGCAGGGCCATGCAGATGTGTCCCGGAATCCTGGACATTCTGCTACAAATGGTCTTCCGATTGAAGCCATCATAAATTTAGAAATATAAGGTTCATTCAATTGTTGACCAATCCAAAAAAATATAGGTACTGCACAAGAATTCCCAAGAACTGATAAACGCTTTTGAGTCTGGATTTTGCAGTCAAATTTACTTGCAGCTGGCTTATCTGGATTGATAATAGGGTAACATGATTCAGTCCACCCTTCGGGGAACCCGAATAACCTCTCAGCATCCCTAACATCAAGCATCGTGCAACTTTTTTTTGTATCATTGATATTATTGTACGCATTACGTACAATACAAGTTCGCCTTCCATTAGCAGTCGTTAAACAGTGCAGAATATTTAGGTACGGAGGATGACGTTTTTCTCCAAGATCCACACAAGCTACAGTATTTGAGTCAATACTGGGTTGTTGACACGAGCAAGTGTAGCATTCATTAGATTTACTTGGAAACATATTTGAGCACTGTCCTTGGCAATGGATGTCCTGGGACAATAGTATATCCCTTGGATCTCCATGAATTGAAGCAACAATAAAAACACGCGAACGACTATGAGGAATTCCAAATGATGCCAAGTCGACGACTCGATACGCCCAACGGTAATCGAGCTGTTCGAGCTCTCTAGTTATGTATGCAATACCAGGTTGTTGTGGGGGAGTCTGATTCCAATGCCAATTAAGTAGCCCGGGTACATTTTCAAAAATGACCCATGGCACCTTCTTGCTTCGGAGTAAACGAAAAACATGTGAAACAAGACTAGAGCGTAGTCCCTTTTCAATCCCTGCTCGATTCTGATTCTCAGTTGATAAGTCTTGACAAGGGAAACCTGCCACGACGATATCTGTTTCTTCAGGAAGACTTTGAAGTGTAACTATATCTAAAACTATTGCGGTTGCAGGGAAATTTTTTTTAAGCACCTGGATACAATGCGGATTATTCTCCACCTGAAGAATAATTTCATGGCCCGCATTAACTAATCTGTGTATAAGGTTAGCGAATTTGAGTATGGAAGATATTTCTCACCCCAAATCTATACCGCCTATACCGGAAAATAAAGAAACAACTTTCATTCCTTTTTCCTTGGAGTTTTCATATTTTCTTGGAGTAATTTTTCATTTTACTGAAATTCCGAGTGAGTGGTGAATAGATGAATGGTTACCTTCGATAGAGTTTAGGACAAGAACTCACACGCGACTTTGTCCTTATTTTGGCGCTTTATTTCTTCACAGCTTTAATGAAATTCTCTCTTCGAAGTACTATCAAATATGAACCATTTTTTTATACTTCCTTGCTTTTTTTTAACGATACTTGGACCTATACGCAATAATTCGTACCACACCCTTGCCCTTGG
>Ga0206124_10000402_pt1 | contig 34783 bp, 16 predicted proteins | sample Helgoland_Spring_3_FD_148671 | JGI IMG/M metagenome (GOLD analysis project Ga0206124, IMG submission 148671) | Pelagic subsurface seawater microbial communities from Kabeltonne, Helgoland, North Sea - Helgoland_Spring_Bloom_20160321_2 | ecosystem: Environmental > Aquatic > Marine > Epipelagic ... | reverse complement strand
ACCTGGTACCATATCTATATACTGCGTTTAACTTTTAACATTGCACTCGCGTAGTCTATTTTCGCCTCATAATACGAACACGAACTTCACCACATGGCAACGTAGAGAGAGAGAAAATGTCCTCCTTCTCCTCACCTTCTTCTTTGTCTTCTCTCCAATTTTGGTTCTTACCTGAGCTCAAACGTGCCTTCCCTCTCGCAGAGGATTGGTTGCTCGACGGATTATCTCAAACCTGCGTCGCGAGCAGGTCGGTTGAAGAAATGTGCGACGCCATGCGGAATTTTATGGGAGAAGAAGAGGCCGTCGCGGAAGCGCTGCGATTGAGCGAGATGCTCTTCGAAAAGAAGAAAGAGTATCAAGAAGAGGAGAAAAAGACGAACTCGCCGTCGTCGTCATCGTTTCGCGACGATGGTGAATTAAAGCTCAGAAAAGTGAAAGAAAAGACAAAAACGACGAGTGATGGTGATGGAGGGAAAGAGGAGGACCAAAAGAAAGGCGAAGCGAAAGCGTACAGGAAATACGACTCGATCGAGAAACCGTCGCGCACTAACGACCAAACGTCGTCGAAAGCAACACATTCGGTGGTAAGAGAACATCGTTCTATACTGGTGAAGATGTCGAAGAAAAAGAGCAGTAGCGCGGAGGACGTGGGGGGGCGGAAGGACCGGATGAAAAATCCAGGCGACGCTCTCGAGGTTGGCGATTTGCTCAAGCCGCGCGCCGCGAACTGTTTGCGATGCGGGAAGATTTTTCGATTCGATTTGGACGCGTCGGGGGCGGTCGCCGAAAACGACGCGAGGGTGTTTTTAGAGAGCTCGGGGAAGTGCACGTTTTGCGACGCGTTTGTGAATGTGAAGTTACGCGACGGTTTGGTTTGGAACGGCGAAATCGGGTACGCGACTGAACAAGAACAAGAGGAAGACACAGAAGGCGGGAAAGCGGCGGCGGAGAGATTAAAGGACCAGCTGGTATCGTTTGATCGTTCCGGAGCGAGTCGAACGAAGGTTGTGGACGACCAGTCGGAGTGGTACGATCACGGGGACGTGGACGCGGAAGCGTGGTTGGCAGAGGACGAGCGAAGAGCTCTGAAACACAAACGCGACGCGATGGATCAACAGCAAAGAGAGAGAGAGTTGGCGAAAAAGAGAACGTTCGGTATTGACATACTCGGACGCAAGACGATGATTTTGGACGAGGAGGAGTTGCAATTAATTCGCGAGCGAGACGAACGCGCGAAATTAGCGATGGAAAGCGCCGCGTTGAATTCAATGAGCGAGTTCGCGCAAGGCGGTGGAAGCGCGGTGGCTACCGCCGCGGAAACCGCCAGAGAGTTAGAGAGTAGACTACTGAGAACCGAGCAACCGACGTCGGAGATTAAAGATTTAGCAGATGAACGAAAAGTGCGCGTGCCAAAGAACAAAACGCTCAATCTTGTCGCGACGTTTGTGAAATCGTTCAAGGACATTGCATCATCAAACGCCCCGCTGGAAGAGAAGGAGAAGCGTGCAAAGAAAAATGACAACGACGACGACGCGTTCAGCCGCCTCGAGGCGGACGCGCCGAGACGAGTTCTCGATATCAATCCGTTTGACCAAATAGCGCAAGAAGCCGCCGACGCCGGATTAGGATTCGTTTTATAGAAAGTCGTAGAGTGCTAGCTAGTATTTTTTAGAACAAGTATTCGGTAGTTTAAAGATTACAACGCACGAATGCACATTCAAACGCCAACATCATCAAACGTGTTGTTTGTTTCACTGCTCTTTTTTTTATTCGCGTAGTAGGCTTTGTACGCATCGTTTTCTGCGTTTTCGTTAAACGCGTCGAGCATGCGATTCCCTTGCTCGAAACGAACGCCTTGCTTCGAACGACGGGTGGTCTCTTCTTCTTCGCCTTCGATTTCGTCTTCTGGGACCAGTCCGCTAGTCCCCGCGAGAAACATCGAGAAGGTCATTTTGACAAAAATCGGCGAGAAGAGTTGAAACGAGGTGAACAAGCGATTGCCATCGCTACCCAAACCGGTGATTGGGTTGAACGTTTTCGAATCCGCCCATCTCGTGGCCACCGCAACGGAGGAATCAGATAGATTCTCGATGCAATGCCACCACCACGGTGGGTTCAAGAGGACGTCGCCGCGTTCGAGAACCGCGGAGTAACGAGGCACGACGCGCCACAACGGTTTATAGCGCTCGAGGAGCGTATTTGGATCTTTAATCGCGCAACTTTGGTAAATTGCGTTTCGATTGATTGCCGGGAACATGAACATCGTCCATCGCGGATCGACAAACGTCCACTTCTTCACGCCTTCGATTTGGAAGAAAAAGTTATACGCGTTGGCACAATGAAACGCGGTACCTGTACCGCCTCTGCCCGCGAAGAGTTGCAACGGTAAAGGACCAAGCGTCGGATGGTCGTTTGCGATTCTTTTATTCCCGGCGAGTTTCTCCAGTCTGTTCACTTGTAATTGCTTCGCCAACTCTGGATGCTCCAGAAATAACGATTCACAGTTGTGCAAATAGTTTGGAAACGTGTTCAAATCTTTCATTTTCCCTGGAACGTTATCACCGTCCTTCGTTTTCAGTTTCACCTCGTCCTCGCCGAAACGCGCGATCAAAGAATCCAACGTCCATTGGGTCGCCGCTGCCGTCTCTTTGGCGAAACCTTTCAACACAACCGGATGCGGCCGTTTCACAAAATCGTGAAAGAACTTTTCACAATCAAACCCTGATAAATGCGCGTCGTAAATTGTCGGTATTTCCTGCACGAACGCATCTGGCACGCTCTCGTTCGCCTTTATCAACTTTTCGTAACACTTATCCACGTATCGTCTTGGAATCTCCACATTGAAGACGCAATGCGCGAGCGAATACACCTTCAACTTGAACTCTTGCCATCGTAAAACCTTTGGATGAGCCTTTTTCTTCCCAGCATCTTTCGATTCGTACGCGCTTATTGGCAGTAAGCACGGGTACACCAACCCGAACCCGCTGAAAACGACGTCCAAGATTTTGAACAGCGAGAAGATAATCAGCGTCCAAAAAAACCGGTTCCCGTTGGCGATTCGGGTGAAGAATTTCGCTCCCGCTGAAGGTGAAGATGAAGAAGAAGACGCAGAGGAAAGGCAGACGGGGTTTCCATCGCTCCAAACACGCCTCGTCCGAAGCAGCAGCGCGTTCTTTAATGAGGAACATTTTTTTTTCTCAATCCCCTCGGATTTTTTCTTTCTCTCTCTCTCTCTCTTGGGAAAAAAATCATCTGCTCGAAGCAGCCGCATCGGTACTCGCCGCCGCCGCTCTCCTGTGTTTATACTCGAACGGATCTGTTCTTTCAACATCTCCTCGTCCTTTGTTGTTATACCTTCGGTCGTAATATTCCACCCCGCTCGCGGCCAATAAAGCGGATAAAGTTATCGCTTGCGAATACAAACGCGAGTGAATAACTTTCACGGAAGTTCGCGTTTTGGAGTTTTGCAACACGTGTTGCCAGAAAAAAGTGCCGGTCATGCACGTGAGCCAAAGACCGCCGACGCAAGCGAGCTTGTTCTGCTGGAACCAGGTTTTATTGTTATGAGTATTTTTGGAGGAGAGGTCATCGGATGAGGAGAAGGACATGACGTGTTTGCGCGTCAAAAGTGTGTCGAGAAGTACATCGAAGATTAGGGGAGAGGTTCTTAAAAATTCTTCTCGCGCTCGCTCGTCGGTATTACGAACATTATTATTATCTATACAAGTTCTCTCTATTCAACAACTAATCCTGAACGCCGAGCTGAATCTTCTTCTTAATCGCCAGCGAGCCTTTATACACCACCTTATCGACGATTCCGCTCACCGCGAAGACGCCGCCGACGCTGGCGCATACCTCGGCTAAAAATTTCCAAACGCTCGTCCTGTACTCGGCGATGTCGACTTTAATCGGCGATAAATCGTAAAAGAAAAACACGCCCGGCAAGTCACTGCTACCTCCTTGAATGGAAGCCGCGTCCACGGGTTTGAAATGGTCCACCACCGAGTATTGGTTCGTGCTGATATCTTTCTTGAACGGATTGAGATAGGTGTACGTCGTCGGGACGATTCTAAAAAAGTACTGGTACACGCCGGTTTCCGCGGGAAGTTTCAGCGTTCGTTTCGTACCATCCAAAGGGTCGACTTTCCCCGGGTACCCTTCTCCAAACGATAAGTGTCTCACCTCGTGCGAAAAGTTGAACTTCCCGTCCGGAAATGGCGATAAATCGTGCACGTGTTGTTCGCCTTGTTGAAACGACTTCCCCGGCGCGATGTGAAAATTGCCTTGCACTTTATTCACATCCAAGAACCCTTTGAACTCGCACCCTTCCTCGTGCACGTTCCCTAACACCTCCGAAAACCCTTCCCGTTTACACTGCTCCATACTCGACGCGCCAGTAAACGCCCACCCGACTTCAATGTACGCCTCTCTCACCTCCTCGCACGTTTGACAACACCTTTGCTCTCGCCCTCGATTCGCTCCGCTCACGTCCGCGCCGTAACACGAACCGCAATACTTCGTTTTACCGTCTTCCATATATCTCGGAATCAACTCCTTCGCCGTTTTCTTTGTCTTATTCTTTCTTAAACTACTCGCAGTTTCCGTCTCGTTGCTGTCAAACGCTTTCTCGTTCACCACCTCTTCCTTCCCGTGTTCGTCGTTCAAGGCATCCGCCAACTTCACTCCGTACCGATCGTACCTTATTTTCCGCATCTCGTGATCCACCACGTCCAGGTGCGTTTCCCCGCTCACGTCCATCACGTCTAACCCTAAGCTTCCACAGCTTAAGTTTGGAAAGAACACGTCCACGTTAATTCGCATGGTTTCTCCTCTGCCGTTATCGACGTATACCCCGTGTTTCACGTGCGTTTTGAGGTACAACTTCGTTTCCGCGAGAAGGAGCGAGACGGCGACGATATAGGTGACGACGGTGATTATCCCACCCCCGAACGAGCGCGAGTAGAAATCGACGAATTTTGGAAACGCGTCGAATTTGCGCAGAAAGTCTTTCGCGTTCCTCGATTTCTGTCGTCCTCCGGGAGACTCCATCGTCGTCTCGTCGTCTTCTTCGTCGTCTTCTTCTTCTTTTCCAAAAGTGACGAATTTCCCCACAAATATCTCTCCCGAACACTTGCGCGAACACAAACGAGAGAGAGAGAGAAAGAGCGTCAGGGATGACGACGAGGACAGTAACACCGTCGAGGTCGTTGTTTTCTGAGAATGGTTTTAAAGGTGGGTCGATGCAGCGCTTCGCGCCCTCGTCTTCTTCTTCTTCTTCTTCGAGAAGAGGTCTCAAAAGATATCTCAAAATGCGTATCTCGAGTTGCGGGGAATCGTCTTCTTCTTCCTCCTCGGAAAGGACGATTCAGACGACGATTCCGACGACGACGAAGAAGACAAGGAGAGCGCGGAAGAAGGAGAACGACGGGGGAAGCAGAAGAAGCAGAAGAAGCAGAAGGACGCCCCGCGAAGACGACGAGGACGAGGTGATGATGATGATGCGAAATGAGAGTAAAACCGAGGAACACCACAACCAACACCAACACAGACGAGAAGGCGGACGAGCGGCGGGAGAGATGAGTGCTGCGTTTTTGGGCGAGAAAGAAAAGAACTTGACGACGATGGGTTTGGACGATGATGGTTATCGATACAATCGACACCGGGACCGGTCGGAGAGGTTTGATTTGTCTTCCAAATTGACGGAGTTTTACCCGTCGTATCAATCGTTTCAACCTTTTGGGGAGGATCCGGAGAAGAACGCGCAAGAGAGCGAGAAGTGGTTGAAGATTGTGGAGAGAATAAACTCGCCGAAGAGTAAAGCGACGTTTACGTGATCGCTGTTAACGTTTGCGTACGTTCACTGCGCGGCGAGCGGGTTTTTAGTGTCCGCGTTGTTGCCGGCGATTGGCGGTGATTTAGAGTTGTCCGACGGGCAAGGCGCGTTATTGACGACTTTGTTCACGGTCGTGTATAGTTTATGTTTGCCGTTGATTGGTTTAGCGGCGGATAAGACGAACAGAAAGAATTTATTAGCCGCTGGAGCGGCAATTTGGACCGCTGGAACGGTTATGACTGCAAACGCAAACACGTTTACCGAGTTGGTGGTGGCGAGAATAGTCTTCGCCATCGGCAACGGGCCGCAGAATCCAATCGCGTTTTCGTTGTTGCCGGAACTGTTTCCGAGGAATAAAAACGCGGCGATGAGTTTGTACAACATGGGCGTTCATTTCGGTCGCGCGATATCGTTCGCGAGTGGGGCGATGGTTGCCGCGCCGCAAATGGCGACGGATTCGGTGTTCAATCCTGACTTGCCGATTACGATGCCGATAGAGTTTTTGAGCGATATCAAAAATCTTGGCTCGCATACGATTTTATACGTCACAGGTGACTCGGTCGTGTTATCCCCAAACGCAGGAACGGCGATGGAATCTGTCGGAGACGCGTTGATGGCGAATACTGGTTTGGGGTGGCGAGAATTGTTTGAAGCCGTAGCCATCCCGGGTTTCATCATAGCGCCGGCACTCTTTTTCATCGTGACTGATCCCGGAAGGAGTAAAGATGGATCGTCTCGCGCGGTGCGAAGGAAACAAAGACGTTCGCAGAAGCGAATGTCGGACGCGAAACGATTAATTCGTAAAGCGAGATTTTCGGGAGTGTTAAAAGACGAAATGACTGGGAAATCGAAAGAAAAACTCGTATCGGATTTGAACATCGTGTCTCTCGTCGCCTCGTACGACGAAGACGAAACGACGGACTTGATAATGCGAAAAGTGAAGAAGAAGGAAGAGGAAGCCGTTGCAAACGTAACTGCGTTAGTCATGCGCAAAGCCATCAAAGCGGATGAAATAGAGGACTTGTCCGATATCATCGAAAGTCGCGTAGACTACCAAATGAAGAAAGAAGGGGAGCAGGAGAAGAAAGAAGAATCCTTCTTCGATTCCGCGGTGAATAGATTTAAAAATCCGAACTTTCGCGCGCTGACGTTGGCGGCAACGTTAACCGATGTTGCGAGTTGGTCAATGATTGCATTCCAAGCGACTTTTTACCAACGAACGTACGGATTGGAAGCTTCGGAGTATAATCATCTCTTGGCGTTTGTCATTCCAGTCTCCGGCGCCATCGGAGGTTTGACGTCTGGGTATTTCTCCGATCGATTAAACGCGTTTCAGCGTAAACTTATGGTTGCTGGTGGCACCATATTGTGCGCGCCTTTAATCGCGGAATCGTTGGAGTCAAGCTCGTACCAACTTTCGATGACATACTTATTCTTTGGGTTTATGTTTTCTGAATTTTTTCGATCGCCGACGGCGGTGATGACGAGAGAACTCGACCCGGAAAACCCATCGGCGACGGTTGCTGCGCACCTGGCGGTGAGAAACTTAACCGCAGGCCTTGGACCGTTAGCCGTTGCGGCGTTGATTAGCAAAGGCGGTTTGGAAATTAAAGACGCGATGTTATTCGCGCCTGTGATGTACATCTTAGCCGGAGTCGCGTTCTGGTACGCCGATAGTTTAATCGAGAAAACGAAAGCAGAGAAACAAAAGCGTAAAAGCCTTCAAGCGGTCAGCAGATAAGTAGCTTATGTATAATTAGTAGTATTTATAGCCTTCTCTCTCATATCATTGAGTGAGTATTGTAATAAAACACATAGCCAAGCAGCAGCAGCAGCAGGAGCAGCAGCAGCAAGCTCTTTACGGGTACTAGAAATGTCAATACGCTAAAAATACAAATCACAAGAAAGTAACACATGACGCGTTCCGACCGATTAAGCGTTCAATGTCGGTGAACGCACCTCCTCCTTTTTCAAAACACCCAACGGCGATTTCGTGTTTTTAGTCGCCTTTGGCTCCGTCGCCTTCTTCTTCTGTTTCTTATTTGACGACAGAGGCAACGGTAACGGAGAATTTGGCGACGAAATACTCTTCGCTTTCTTCTTCTTGTTTGGCGAAGGCGTATTCGCCGCCGAAATCGCTTGCACAGACTCTCGCAAGTGCACGGCTAATTCATCGCTCTCGACACCTCCTTTCGATAGGTCGGTCTTGATTGGCGATAGTACGGGCGACGTTGGGACCGTCCGCACGTGATTCACAATCGCGGAGTGAATATGTGCCGCTGTTGTGGTCGTCGTCGTCGTCTCTGCCAAAATGTAATCGAACGAGGATAAATTCTGGCTACATCGAAACACGACTGCCGTTACGTTGTCTCTCGATCGTCGCTTGATGGAAACCGAAGTCAACGTTTCCGACGACGTGCGCTCGTTTCGAAGAGTCAAGTCTTTGTGCGGTGATCCCAGTCTACTATTTCGTCCATTCTTTGTCGCTACCTCGTTGTTGTTTAAACTCATTCTTCGTTTCCGTCGTTCTATCCGCGCGCGCTTGTCGTCCTCGATGGTTTTCGCGACCAACGAGCTCACGTCTTCCGTATTCATCACGTCCGTCACACCGTCCGTACACAAAACAACCGTCCCACAATGTTCAATCGGGAACTCGAAAATTTCCGGCACCGCTTCGACAAACTGTTTAATCCCGGCGTTGCCGAACGCTCGCGTCACGGCAAGAATGCCTTCCACGCGCGCCGAACCGTCTCTGGATTTCAAAAATTTCCCTCCAATATTATTAATCCTCGTTCGCTCATCTTCTCTCGCCGGGCGCTGGTCGGGCGTTTCGAAAAATACTTTGCTATTATTCTTTGCGTGATCGCTATTTGTCGTTTTCAATTGTTGTCGTTTTCGCGCCGGCGTTGTCGATCTTTGTTTCACTGGTGTCGACCGGTTGCTGTGCGACAACGACTGTCGCCGCGACGATGCTCTCGTAGGCGTGTTGTTATTATCCTTATTCTTTCCCCTCGCTCGCACATTTGCGTCGTTTTCGTCGTTCTCTCTTTCCTCTTCTTCTTCTTCTTCTTCTTCTTCTTCTAATCGAACTACGGTCGCTTTCGAATCTCCGACGTTCGCGAAATACACCTTCCCCCACGAACACACCACGGCGACAATCGCCGTCGACCCCGCCCCGGGGCTCCCCAACAACTTCCCCGACACCTGACTCCTCCGACACTTCCCCGGATTTTCCTTCACCGCCACCTCGTCCACCTCTCGAAACGCCTCCGCGATGGTCTCCTTCGGTTTCCTCTTCAATCGACCGACGTCTCTGGTAATCTTCTCCCCGAGCGTCTTCGCCAACAGTTCGCTCACTTGGCATCCGCCGTGGCCGTCGTACACGCCAAACACCGCCACGCGGTTACACTTCGATCGAACGACGTTCCATCGGTCTTCCATGTATTGCCGCTCGCCTTTCACCGAGGAGCAATCAAACACGCACGCGAATTGTTTACCATTCATCTGTTTTCTCTTTCCCAAAATCATCGCTTTTGACGATGATAACGATGCCCTTCGTTTCGTCGTTACATCTGCTTTGTCTTCTTTGTTGTTGTTGTCTTCTTCTTCTTTGTCTTCTTCTTCTTCTTCTTCGCGCTCACAAGAGCCGTTTAAAACAAAAGGGACTTTCGGCTCGCAGTTCACGCTGGACCCGAAATCTGCGCTTTCTCTCGCGAAACTTCCTCTTCTGTGTTGTTGCTGTTGTTGTTGTTTTTGTCCTCCTCCTACTCCGAACAGAACGCGGCCATTCAAAATCATCGCCTCTCACTTCTTCTTCGTCTTCTTCAGATTCTCTTCCTCGAGAAATCGCGTGTACCGTTCGTACTGCGCGTCTCTAAACTTTGTCTCGTAATAGTTTTGGACGTAAAAACCAACTCCGGCACCGACGAGCGTGAAAGAAACGAGCGCTTTTAACGACGTAGGGGGCGAGGACATTCAAATGATGATGATGATGATGATGTGTGTGTGTGTTGTGTGTTTGCGCGTGCGGAGAAGTCGTCGTGTGGAGAAATGGCGATCGTTTTGCTTCGTTTTGAATTCGAAAACTTGGGAAGGAAAAAGTGCTCAGATTTGAATACGTAAAGGCGTTCGCGGGCGGTGGTTTTATATACACGTTTAATCTCTTAATCTCTCTCTTAATCTCTCTCTTCTTTATTATTTCTTCATCATTTTGTCGTCTCTTTGCTTCAAGAGCTGCTGGACTTCCTGGATCAACTTTTCGTGTTCGAGACACGGCGTTCCGTTCTCTCTACCGCGAACGCATACGTATCCGTTCAAGGAGTCGATTTCTAAAAGCGCGCCGGCGTCGAAATCTAACTTTGTGCTCGGGAAGTGCGCGCCGTACGTACGCAAACCGGAAAAAACGACGTCGTAGAAATTTTTGGGCATTTTATTGAATCCTTCTTTGTGTGATGGTTGTAACGCGGCGTACATTTCGTGGTACAAAACATCCATGCGCGTTCGCAAGTCTTTCGTATCCAACAACCCGTCGCAGTTGCAGTCGCCGACGATGGATAACAAGTTCGCCACGCAATTGATGAAGTATTTCCTCAACAGAGTGTACTCAAAATCCTCATCCGGTTGCGAGTTCGCGCCAATCGACGTCAACAGCGCGTGCACTCTCTTCGCCTCGTCCGTGTTCGGCATCGCCCACGGTTTCTCTTCGTTTTTCACTTTGATGGTAAACCTCTCGCCTTTCCCGTCTGACGCGTCGACAAAGTCGTAACTTTGCGGAATCACGCACGGTACGTACCCGTCTCCTAACCCCTTAAATATCGGCTCAACGATCCCGTTGTGCAACATGACGGCTATTTTTGGCGTCGGAATATTCGCTCGCGTCATTTCCTCCACCACTTTGTCAAACGCGTACGTTTTCACCGTCACGAAAACGTAATCAAATCGAAACTCTTCTTTTCCCTTCTTCTTCTCTCGCATCACCTTCTGGAACCTCTCGTCCTCGTACGACTCGATGTGCGAAATCTCGTGCTCTTCCACCAACTTCGCCACTATATCTCTCGTTTTATCACCACCAACTCGTTTCCGTCGTCCCGAGCCTTTCAGAAACACCTTCGCATTCTCCTCTCGCATTTCCCCGCCAGCGTCTTTCTGATTTTTGGCGAATTTCACCGCCAACCACGTCCCCAATCGCCCCGCGCCGACGATTAAAATCGAAACACCACTTTTACCACCACTACCAGTATCACCACCTCTCACAGGTGGTGTTTCCATCGTCGAGGCGGCTTTAGAGGAGAAGCACACCGGGCAGAATCCAAACATAATTATATGTCTCTCACGTCTTGCAGAGAGTTTTCTCCCCAGAGACCGACGAGAGAGAAAAAGAAAGAAAATTCACCTACTTTTTTCAAACCCTAAATATAAAAAGTCTCTCTCTCTCCGGATAAAAAAACTCGAACGAAAGAACTCGTCGAGTGTAATATCTTTCGTCACTGTTATTGTTACTAATGTCCTCGTTCTTTTACGCGGTCGTCCCCGAGGAGATTCAGGAGCGGCGAGATTTATGCGCGTTGATTCGCCTGTGTGGAGAAGGTGGTGGTGATGAAGCGTTGGATGATGCGTCAAATTCGTCGGAAAAGATGATTTCCTCTTTGCTCGAGAAGAAACCGTCGTTGGTTTCGGTGGAGATGCACGGCGTGACGCCGTTACTCGCCGCAACTTCGGCGAATAATTTAAAACTGATCGATGTTTTGTGTCAATTTGCCGAACATCACGGCGAAGGTGGCGAAGGTTTCGTGGAGTACGAATCCATCGCGAACGACCAGACGGCACTGATCGCTGCGAGCGCGATGGGGTACGAAAAAGCGGTGAAAAAATTGTGCGAAGAATACAAAGCGGACGCGAATAGAATCACGAAAATCGGAGGGAGAACGGCGATGATGGCAGCGTGCGAAAACGATAAACCAGAGATTGTGGTTTTATTGAAGGAGAAGTTCGGGGCGGATGTGAATTTGGAGGTGCGGAAGAGTTCGCGCGTTCGAGACGACGACGACGACGAAGAAGAAGAAGAAGAACTTTTTTACTCGAACGCGACGTTACACGCGTGCGCGAATAACTCCGTGGCATCTATACACGCTTTGCATCATTGCGGTGCCAATTTGGATTTTGAAAACGAGAAAGAGCTGTTTCCTATTTTAGTAGCCAGTCAAAGCGGAGCGACGGAAGCGGTAGAGGCGTTGGTCGCGCTCGGCGCGGATGCCAACGCTTGGGGGATGACGACGGGCGTGTCGCCGCTATTGGTTGCGGTTATGGCGAAAGATGAAAAGACGGCGAAAGTTTTAGTCGAACAAGGAAAGGTGGATGTGAACGTGTGCGGTCCGTTAGGACGGACCATCTTTTGCGAATCCGCCGCGCGAGGCGACGTGGACGCGATGAAGTTATGTAGAAAACTCGGAGGACGATTGACGTTGGAAACGCACACCGGGAGGACGCCGTTACACGACGCTGCGGTTTTTAACAACGCAGAAGCATGCGCGTGGTTGTGCGAACGCGGTGCGAGAGTAGATAGGGAAAACGCGCTCGGCGAAACGGCCATGTCCGAAGCGGCGTTGCACGGCGCCGCAGACGCCATGCGGTTTTTGAAAGCCAAAGGCGGGTCGGTAGATTTTGAAACGAGCACGGGCGTGATGCCGATTTTAAACGCGAGTTTGAGCGAGCACACGACGAAGGCGTTGAAGTTCTTAGTCACGGAGTTGAAAGCAGATCCGAAGAAACGCAACAGATTTGGTGAAAGTTGTTTGACGGTCTGTTCGAGAGAAAACAACGTGAAGGGAATTAAAGCGTGCGTGGAAGTTTTCGATATGAACGTAAACGACGATAACGAAGGCACGGGCGAGTTACCGTTAGTTTCTGCAGCGAGAGGAGGTGCAATCGACGCCGTTTGGAAGTTGTGCGAGTTAGGTGCCGACGTGAATAAAATTGCCAAGAAAACAAATGATTTCGCGCTCGGCGTGGCGGCGAAAAACGCGTTTTGGCGCGTTTGCGCCGAGTTGTATAAGAAAGGCGCGGATGTGTTTTTAGAAAACGCTATTCACGAAACACCGTTACACTGCGCGGCACTGAGCGACGACGAAGATACGATTGCGTGTTTGCTCGGCCAGTGCGGTGCTGTGGTTGATCATCAAAACGAACTCGGAGAAACGGCGTTATATTTTGCCGCTCGAGGGAATAAAGTAAACGCTACGCTGGCATTGTTGTCGCACGGCGCTGCGGATGGCTTGACAACACATGAGTCTGCTTACACGCCTTTGATGATTGCTATTGAAAACAAAAATATCGAATGCGTGGAGGTTTTGCTAGAAGCTGGAGCGAGCGCTCTACAAGTAGACGCGACGAACGAAACGGCTGCGATGAAAGCCGCGAGAGCGCAGAATTGCGACGCGTTGCGAAGGATCATCGAAATTGTAGACACCGAATCCGATTTGCACAAGTATTTATCCATTGAATCTACGACTGGTGAAACAGCGTTAACTATAGCGGCCAAATTGAATTACGTGGATGTTGTAGAAGTTTTACTCGACGTCGATGCGACTTTGTTGACACAAGAAACGACCGCGACTTCGCAAACGGCGTTAGTAGCCGCCGTGGACGGAGACGCAGTTACGACGTTGGAGTTTTTCTTCTCTCGTCTGCTCACTGCGGGTGACGAGGGCGACGCCACGTTGAAGAAAATTGCAAAAGATATCGTCGACTACGAAAATAAAGTTGGACATACGGCGTTAATTAAAGCGTGTTTGCTCGGCCACCAGGATTGTGCGCGAGTTCTACTCGACGCAAACTTGTGCGATGTGAACCGAGAATCTCGAGTACCAGCTGGCGAGGCGAGCATCACGTTGACGCCACTTCTTGCCGCAATTGAAGGTAAAAACGCGCGTCCGATTGTATCCGGTTTGTTCGAGAAAGGATGCGATATCAATTATACGAACCGAGATGGGGTTACCGCTGTCATGCACGCAGCGAGTTTAGGCCGGACGCAAATCATCGTTTCCCTCGCCGGCTACGGCGGCGATGTGAATCAAGCGACGCTAAAGTCGATGAGCGAAGAAACTCGATCATCGAGTGTAGAAGAAGTAAAAGCGATCAAAATAGAAGAACCATCGACGAGTGAGCAGCGCTCAGTTTTGCCAAATGTTTCACGAAACTCAGCTTTAATCGCTGCTGTTTTGAGCAAAAGTTACGATATCGTTGAATCTCTGAACCGTTCGGTCGCCGAGCGCGACGTTGAAGTAAACAGCACAACTGCGCTCATTACCGCCGTTGAAAACGCAGTAGATGAAAAGATGGTCAAGTTACTCGTAACACTCGGTGAAGACCCGGCGTTTGAAACCAGCGATGGTCGCACGCCGTTATCCGTGGCTTTTATGAGTGGAAAGTATGACATTGCAAAGTTTTTGTTGAAGCAACAATCGAAAACGCGAGGAAAATTGAACATCGACTCGCAAAATCGTGACGGCTTGACAGTTCTGTCCATTCTCACTTTAGCTGGGAAGAACGATAGTATCAGAGCGATATGCGCGATGCCTTTCAGTGCTAATCCGAATCTTGTAGATAGAAATGGTCGAACGGCTTTGACCTTAGCGGCTCGATATGCGAACGAGGCTAGAGCTGGACCGTTTCCGTGCGTCTGGCGCAACGGCGATAAAACCCTTCGAGTTGACCCGAAAACGACGTTTGAAGCTCTCCTTTCAGCAGGCGCTAAGCTTGATCAAGAAACACCGTTACCGCACGCGTATAACGTGATTCATGAAGCGGCAAAGTATTGCAAAGACAAAAATACGATTAGTATTCTGATCGAATTAGGCGCCGATCCGAACGCGATCGATAGCCTCGGGTTCACGCCGCTCATGAGGGCGGTAGAATTCGGGAATCTCGCCGCGTGTGAGGGGTTGTGCGAACATCCGAAGACGGAGAAAGATAAAGTTTTACCTAGAAAAGATGCGAGAAGAACGTCACAAGGAATGGAGTGCGCCGCATCGCACTCCGCTTTAACTTTAGCGGCTACGGTGGACGATCCGAACAACGTCGTCAAGAAATTGCTCGATCTCGGGTGCGATTACGAACGCGAAACACTCGATGGTGATATCGCCATTTACTTTGCCGCGAATGGTGGGAATTTAAGTGCCATTTGTGCGCTACTCGCCACTCAAACCATGGCCAAGAAAAGCTTACACGCTACGATTCTTTGTCGAATCGCGTCTGGAGATGCATCGGCGGCGGAGCCGTGTCGTACAATGCTCTCGTTCCCTAACACCGTCGATAGTGAAGTTGAGTGCCCAATTCAAAAGCAAACTGCGATTGTTTCTGCGTGTTTTAACGGTCACGAAGAGATCGTGCAGGCTTTAGTAGAATCTGGAGCGAGATTAGATAGTTTTGGGTCGAACGGCATTGTGCCAATCGTCGCGGCTATTCGCCGAAAGCGACATTCGCTCGTGAACTATCTCATTTCGAAAAAATGCGAGATTAACATGATACCTACTGCGTTTGAATCGCCTTTGAGAGCTGCCGTAAAAGGGGACGATAGCGTGTCTATAAACGCTTGTTTAAACGCAGGTGCAGATATTGAAGAGATTGATGCGGCTGGTTTATCGTTGCTTCAAGAGGCGGGTCGATTAGGTAATATTTTTGCGCTAAAAACGCTCATCGCTCGCGGCGCGGCGGTGAATAAGGAAACGCCTCTTGGCTCGGCGCTCATCGTCGCCTCGCTTGCAAAACAAATTGAATCTATCGAAGTGCTGAAATCTTTTGGAGCAAGATTAGACGCGGAGACGTCTAACGATGATGTAGTCCAAATAGTCGCGGCGACGGTGAACGATTCTGAACTTCTGCGGAAGCTGAATCAGCTCGGTGCGACGATGAACTTTGAAACCAGAGATGGGCGAACGCCCTTGAACGTCGCTTCGCGAGAAGGAAACGTCGATGCCATCACAACTGCTTTAGATTCCGGAGCGACCTTAGATTATGAAAATAGATTTGGTGAAACCGCTTTAGTGCTCGGTATTCACGCTGAGCGCGAGGAAACGTGCAAAATTTTGCTCGAGCGAGGAGCCAACATCAATTTTGAGAACACAAAAGGCGAGACCTTTTTAATGATGGCGGCTAAGGAGAACGACGTGAAAAAATGCGAACGATTGGTCAGCAAGGGCGCATTGATTGATAAAGTGTCTAATAAGCACGGATTCACCGCGCTCATGCGCGCAGCTGAATTTGGATCGGTCGATGCCGCAAGATTTTTAATCGACAAAGGGGCGAAGCTCTACGCCGAAGCGACGAAAGGGAGAAACGCGCTTTCTGTGGCGCTGGAAAAGGGCGAAGTTGAAATTTTAAAACTTCTCGCGCGCGCTGGCCACGAAATCGAAGCGGAAAACTCGCAGAGACTCACGCCGCTCTGCGTGGCATCTGCCATGGGTGATTTACGCGCAATGGCGTGTCTGTTAGACCTTGGCGCAATCGTCAATAAGGAATCTTCAGCCGGCGTGACACCGCTATGCGCCGCGAGTGAAAAGGGGCGTGTGGATGCTATTCACTTACTTTGCGATCGTGGTGCTGCTCTTGACTACGAATGTGAAGTGTCGGGCGTGACTGCGCTCATCGTGGCTGCGAAGAACGGTCGTCCGGCAGCTATTAGGACACTCGTCGAGCGCGGCGCGAGTGTCGACTTGGAATCGTTCAAATTAGGAATGACTGCGCTCGGCGCAGCCGCTATATCTGGCGCATTTTCTTCCGTACACGCTTTGAACCAAGTTAACGTGAGCGTGAACTATGTCGGAGAATCGAACGGGAAAACTGCGCTCATACACGCAGCGGAATATGACGACCCGGAAGCCATCTCCGTGTTATTAGAAGTGAACTGCGCGATTGATTTTGTCTCTGGATTTGGTCAAAGTAACCGTCACTGCGCGCTGACTGCTGCGGCAAAAGTTGGCGCCTTGAAATCGCTTCAATTCCTTCTCAACAACAGTGCGAATTCATCCGTGGAACCAACGATTGGTCGAACTGCGCTCATTGAGGCTGTCGACAATAATCAACTAGAAGCGGTTGCGTTCTTGGCGACAGCTCTGAAAGAGAAAGATTACGAAACCTCCGCGCGATACACCGCTTTAGTTAAAGCCGCAATGAATGAAAATATAGAGGCAATCAAAGTGTTGAGAAAGTGTGGTGAAGACATGAACTATGAAACCTCCACTGGAGATACAGCTTTGATCGTTGCCTCTCGACTTGGGAACGTGGCGATGGTTGAAGAGCTTCTGGTACCTTCTGATGACGAAAGTTTATCTAACGAGGCCACTAAAACGGACGTCTGTCGAAGAGTGAGTGCCGTCGATTACGAGTCTGTTAGGAACGGCGAGACTGCGTTGATTGCGGCTACTTTGAATAATCACATAGATTGTATCAAATTTCTTCGTCGCGAAGGTGCCGTTTTCGACCGCTTCAACCACCGCGGATGCACCGCGCTTTTCACTTGCTGCGAATCGCAAGATACCACAGTCGAGGTTCTTGAGTCTCTCTTATCGAACGGTTGCAGTGCTGACGTTCGACGCAACGGTACTGAAGCGTCGCCTTTGTTCAGCGCCGCGGAAAGTGGGAGAAATGATTTTGTTTCCTTATTGATTCAACGAGGGGCGGATATCGAGCACGTCGACTCAAAGACTGGTTTGAATGCGCTCGCTGTTGCGATTCAAAACGACCGCATTTCCGTAGTCCAAACTTTAGTAGATGCAAACGTGAACGTAGGTTTTGAGTTACGCTCAGGGGAAACTGCTTTGACACTAGCCGTTCGTTTTGGACGCGCGACCATTTTAGAAATCTTAGTAAGCGCAAAGAGAAAGTGCGACGTGAACAAAAAAACGTCCACCGGCATAGTGCCCTTGCATTTAGCCGCATCGACGGGAAGATTCGAATGCGTAGACGTTCTCGCCAAAGCATACGAAGCTGATGTAAACTTTGAGTCGAAGATCTTCAAAGAAACGGCGTTGATTTGTGCCACCAAAAGCGGCAACTCGGAGATGTGTAGGCGACTCGTCGAATCTGCAGGCGCGGAAGTAGATTTTGTGACTAAATCAGACGGTCTTTCCGCACTCATGGTAGCCTGCTCCATCAACGAACCTGATGTTATTAGAACCTTAATTGATCTCGGGGCGGATCCAGAACTTGAAGATGAGATAGTTTCGAAGCAAACGGCGCTTCAAGCTTGCGTGAAAGCGAGTGCGATTGATAGCATTGTCGCCTTGATTGAGTGTGGCGCTGATCCAAACTTCGAAGCGTCTTCCACTGGATTCACGGCACTTCTCACTGCCGCGGAGTTGAACTTGCCGCGGTGCTGTAAAACACTCGTCGCACTCGGCGCCGATCCGAACTACGAGACGAAGGCTCGTGGTTTCACTGCGCTTACGATTGCGGCAGCCTCCGCTTCGCATGACGCCATTAAACGTTTGATTGCCTTGGGTGCATCGGTAAATAACGAAGACGCTAAGTACGGGCGCACGGCATTGATTTCTGCCGCTATTGGCATCGAAGACGATGAGTTATGTGCTGCGACGTGCGAGTTGCTTGTCCAAGAAAATGCACAAATCGATCTTGAGGCGAACTTCGCGATGTCGCCGGAGATGTCCAAAAGACCGCAAACTGCGCTCATGAGCGCAGCTGGAAGCGCAAAGTACAGAACGAGGGAATTAACTATGCGTAGACTCGTATTTCTTGGCGCAAAGCTCAACTTTGAAACCGTGGAAGGCGGCACTGCCGTACTCTTTGCTAGCCTCGAGAAGAATTTCGAAAACCTAGACATACTCGTCAAGGCTTTGGGTGCCGACGTCGACCTTGAGAACAAGTTCACGTTGACTCCGTTAATGTCGTGCTTAGAATACGATTTATACGAATCATGCGCGAAACTGTTAAAGCTTGGCGCAGATCCATTGAAGGAAAACCGCCTCGGACATCACGCCATGTCTGTCGCGGCGAAATGCGACTCGAGATCGTCAATCTTGTGCTTACAAAAGGATTTCAAGCTTGACGTAGATGTGCCGTCAAAGATGACAGGCGATCGACCGTTGGACGTGGCCGTGAACTTTGGCGCGAGAGATGCGACGAAGTTGTTACTTTCCTTGGGCGCCGACGTGAACGCGATAAATTCGATCACGCACGAGACGGCTTTGATGCACGCGGCAAAATCTGGTCAGCTCGGATGTTTAGGGCTCTTATTGCGTCAGCCACATTCTGCAAAAACTAAGCTCGTGAACGTAAACGGTGATACTGCGTTGACACTCGCTGCTACTCATGGTCGTTTAGATTGCGTGAACGCTCTGATTGAGAAGCTCGAAGAGGCCAACGAGGTCTTGCACGAAACGAAGAATGGGGACACGGCGTTGACGCTTGCAATTGAAAATGGTAACGAGAAGGTCGTTTCGAGTTTGTGCTTGGATGGCAAGGCGCGAATCGAGTACGAATCGAATTCGGGGAAGACTGCGTTGATCGCGGCGGTGTCTGCGGATCGCCCCGAAATGATTCGATTACTCGCATCACTTTCCTCGAAGCAAAAGAAACAAGGCAGTGCGAATGAAGCTTCTCTCGATTGCGTAGATTACGAAACGACGCGAAACGCACCGGAATTCGTCAAAGCATTGCATTATGCCTCTTTGATGCATCGTCGTAACGCGTGCATTGAAGCGCTCGTAGCTGTTGGTGCCAACGTGGACGGTGAACTATCGAGCGACTTCTCTGCTAAATATGGCAACTACACGCCGTTGATGTGCGCTGTGTTAACAGACAATGTCTTGGCAATATATCAGCTCACCAAACTGGGCGCCAGCATCAATCACGAAAATGCCGCGGGTTTATCGCCGTTGATGTTAGCGTGTGAAAATCGTAATGAAGGCGTATACTTTGCTTTGCTAAAAAAAGGAGCGAATCCTCGTTTTGAGACCCGCTTAGGTAAAAACGCACTCGTGGCGTCATTCGCGCCCGACAACAGCGAAATGTTAGAACTCATTTACCACTCGCTCGGTTCCGTGCGAGATGAAGAGTCCATCATTACCGGTGCTACACCTTTGATTCACGCGTTGAATTCTCCGTACTGCATGGAAGCGGTTCCGACACTCTTACGTCTCGGCGAAAACATTGAGCACGAGACACGAGACAGCCGCACGGCTCTCATCGCTGCTGCCTTATCCGGTGTCACTGATCGCGTCGCTTTATGCTTACGAAACGGTGCAAAAGCGAATCAAGAAACGCGTACAGGCGCAACTGCTATGTCTGCGGTGATTAAAAAGCTTGGTATGCCTATTCAAATGGCTACAGAGGAGTCCTACCAAGACGATATCAACGGCGAGAATGTCTTGAAATTTCTACTTACCAACGCCATCGATAAAGCGAACGTGAATCACGAGAACAAGAACGGTGTAACTCTGTCTATGTTTGCCGCGCGCGCATTTTCGAATAATCCTCGAGTTCTCGCGTTACTCCTCGATCACGGAGCGGACAAAAACGTCGAAAGTTCGAAAGGGTCGACGCTTTTGCTGGATGCGCTTCAGTTTGGCTGCGACGATGCGGTGGATTTGTTGATTGTCGAAGGTGTTGATGTAAATTACGAAACTCGCAAAAATACCGCGGAAGTGTTGACGCCATTAATTTTAGCAGCCAAGCGTGGTTCCGTGTTTCAAATCGAGCAACTCTTAGCGGCTGGAGCTGACATTAATTACGAGACAAAGGCTGGAGAAACTGCGCTCATGGCGGCGGTTTCAGCATCACGAGCCGACCACGTGTCCGCGTTGATGTCCATCGGTAATGCAGATGCGAATTACGAAGTTAAACACGGAAAGACGAAAGGTGATACCGCTATTGTTCTAGCTGGTCGTTTAGGTCACAAGGATGTCATTCAGCGTTTGATTTCTTCTCACAACGTCGATCCGTCGCGAGGCTTGAGCGATAAGACGACGCCGCTTATCCGCGCGGTGGTTGATGAGGATGCCGACGCGGTGAAGCACATGCTTCTTGCCGGTGTCCCTATCAACGTCGAAAGCGCCGAAGGTTACACACCTCTCGTTGAAGCTGCGAAGAAGCCGTCTCGGATGCGCTGCTTGGAGGCTTTGTGTGACTTCGACGCGTCCATCGTCGATTTTGAAACGAGTCGAGGCTTTTCAGCTCTACACGAGGCGTGTAAAGTCGGTAACGAAGAAGCTGTACTCGCCATGTGCTTGAAATACGGTGCCAATTCGAACAGAGAGAGTGCTCGAGACGCGACAACACCGTTGATGACGGCTGCAGAATACGGCCAAGTTACCGTTGTGGAAACGTTAATCAAGAAGTGCTCTGCAGATGTCAATCGAGAAACAGTCGCATCGAAACACACGGTATTTACGCATTGCGCCTTCAGAGGTAAAACATCTGCATTTTCTGCGTTGGTTTCCAACGGTGCGCTCGTCGACAGAGAAACACAAGATGGACGCACTGCTATTTTGTACGCCATAGCGAGAGATGACGCGAAGACGGTCGAAGCGCTTGTGAAAGTTGCCGGCGCAGACGTCGAGTTTGATTCCTCCTTGGGCGTTACGCCACTCGCCGGCGCGGCGACGGCGAATAAACCGAAATGCGTCGAAATGTTGTTGAGTCTTGGCGCTAAGCCGTTGAAATCGTCCAGGTCGAACAAGGTTCCCGTTTTACAAGCCTGTTTGATGGGTTCGATTGAAGCTATGAAAGCTTTACCGTCCGGCGCGGGGTTTTGGGACTCAGATCCTCTCGGTAACGGCGAGACGCCGTTATTCTGTGCCGCGCAAAAAGGAAAAGATGTCGCAAAAGTTGCCATCGCGTGTGGAGCGACCATTTCGTACGAGCCAAAGAGTACGAAACGGACGGCACTCGCTATGGCTGGGACTATTACGAAACGATCGCGAGCTTTTGACGCCTTAGTCGCTTTGGGTGGCGTCGCGACGAGCGTTTGCGGAAGTGGCGAAACGGCTTTGGATGTTGCGTTTGCGAACAACTGCGATTGGTGCGCGCCAAATATTCTAGTCTACACGGCGAGTGCAAGCGACCCGAGCGGTGACGTCAATTACGTTTCAACGATGTCAAATGAGACGGGGTTGATGTACTGCTGCCGTCGCGGCCTAGTAGATGGTGCGAAAGCTTTAATCAAACTTCCCGGTATTGATGTGGACTACTCCGCGGCGAAAACTTCACACAGAACGGCGTTAATAGCGGCGTGCGATAGAGTTGAGAAGTCGTCTCTCGCGAACGTCGTCGGTGGTGACATCGAAAATGCCTTGCAAATAATCGATGTTCTCGTCAACGACGCGCGAGCGGACGTCGACTTTGAAACCGAAACCGGTAAAACAGCGCTCATCGTTGCCGCGATGAATAACAACGACAACATCATCCGCAAACTCGTCGACGTTGGCGCAAACGTGAATCGAGAAAACAAGTTTGGTATTTCTGCGTTTTCGGCGTCAATTGAAGCTTCTGCAGATGCCGCCGGCGCTTTACTCGTTGAACTCGGCGCCGACGCGCATGCCGGTGATAAGATCAGTCACGATACGCCGTTAATACGAGCCGTTCGTATTGGCGACGTCGACGCGGCGAACTACATCTTGGTGAAAACCAAGGCTGATCCGAACGTAGAAACGGAAGTCAGCGGCGAAATCGCATTACTCGTTGCGTGTAGAAATGTCGACGTATCCATGGTGGAACTGTTACTCAACTCAGGTGCCGATGCGAGCCAAAAAAGCTCCGTGACTCGTCTTTCACCTCTGGAAGCGCTGTGCACTTCGAGCTCTTCGACGGAGAAAGCTGACGACATGAAGAATATCGTAAACATGCTTCTCGCGACTGAAATTGTTGATCCAAGTGCCATCGATAAAGTGACGCTCGAAACACCGTTGATGGTTGCGGCCAAACATGGCGACGCACTTGGCGTCGAATGTCTCATCAAACACGCGAAAGTCGACGTGAACGACGAGCGCACCGGTCGCACGGCATTGATCAGAGCGTGCGGGTGTGGTGACGTCGCCGCGCCGGCTGTTGAAAAGCTTTTACAGTTGGGCGCGGACGCGACATTAGACGTGACGCTCGAAGAAGGGAAGACTACTCAAGTCGAGAAAATCGGTGACACCGCGGTGCACTCCGCGGTTCGATCGAAATCTAACGCGAAGATTTTCATCGCGCTCGCTTCTCTCGGCCAAAACGTCCTCAACGTTGAATCTTCCGATCAAGACGGCTTGACGCCTTTACAACTCGCCGCGTCTTTGAATAGAAACGATGCCATGTCGCATCTCATCGCGGCCCATACAAAAGTCGACGCCGAATCTCGAATCAACGAGCACACGGCGCTGACGTATTGCGCGGACACGGACAACGCGACTGCCATGATACATTTGGTTAAAAAATGCGGCGCCTCGGTCGATAACGAAACTTCCGCGCACGAGACGGCGTTGACGGTTGCGTTGAAATCTGAAAAATGGCGAAAAGTAACGGACGCGTTGATGAATAACCTCAACGCGAGCGCGACTTTGGAAACATCCGTTGGGGATTCCGCGGTTTCCGTCGCGTTCGACTCCGACGACGAAGATAAAATTTTAAAAGTCCTGCGCGACGGGAAAGTTGACGTGAACAAGTATCCGTTCACGACTGCGGGAGAGACCATGTTCGGCATGTGCGCCAGACGAAACTGCGCTCAAGCCATCTCGACGATTTCTAAATTCAAAGACACAGAATTTACGAACATTGACCTAAACTTAACTGATGCTACGTCTGGGAACACGGCGCTTTGCCTCGCCGCGGCTTTAGGCCACAGCGAGGTTGCGCGAGCCTTGATTCTCGACGCAGGCGCGGACGCTTCGTACGCTCCGAGTGAAAACGGCAAAGTCGATCCGCTCTGCGACGCGTGCGCGGCGTGCCCAATTGACAAGTTACTCGCGACGATTAAAGTTTTGATTGAGATTGGTAAAGTAAACGGATCGTTGTCCAAAACTGAAGCCGGATGGACTCCGTTGATGCTCTTGGCGGATCGTCCAAACGATTTTGAAGGCGTGGACGAGAACGTCGCGAGCGCCATCATTGATTACTTGGTTGACCAAGGCCAGTGCGATCCGACGAAAGTGTTTGACGATAATGGCGCACCCAGCGGGTACCACGCGTTTTCTTGGAGTCAACTTCGAAAGAATCTCGTCGTTAGAGATGCGTTATCCAAATACTATCGCGAAGGCGGCGGTACCGAAAGGAAAGAGAAGACCTCCGTCGGGGCGAAAAATAACGTCTCGGATATCACCGCTTTGCGTAATTTTTTCAACGCCATCGCGAAGGACGATTCCGAAACCGTCGATGGTTTATTGGCGGTAGGGACCGTTCGCGACGCGAGCGTTTCTTTAGTTCTCGACGACGACGACGGATCGAGTGAACGAGTGAAGGCTATTTTACACGCCGTTCGATCTGGAGCGAATAAGTCCATCAAAGTTTTGGCCAAGCACAAGTGCAATCTCGACGGAGACGGCGCGACGATTCCGATCGTCGAAGCGACGTTTCTAGGTAAACTCGACGTCGTCAAAACGTTGGCATCAGTTGGTGCGAACGTGGATTTGTGCTCAAAAACGCACGAAGGCGCGAACGCGTGCTCCATGGCTGCCTTAATCGATCGAGACGACATTTTGCGTCTCTTGTGCCAAGACTTCAAAGCAACTTTGAACGCTGCGAACTGCGAGAGTAGTTTCGACACGCGCACGTTTCAAACTTCTGCAGACCGATTACAATTATCACCGTTGATGTATGTCGCCACGCGCGATAAAGGTGCGGCCAGTCGTAGACACGCGTTGGAATGTCTCGTGAACAGAGGCGCCGCTGCCGATTTTGAAGCGCCGGAATCCGGCGAAACCGCGTGCACGCTCTTGGCGAGATTGAACAGACCGGAGGTCATATGCGAACTCGCCGTGGTTTCTAAAATCAACGCCAACCGTGAATCGACGTTGTTAGCCTTTACCCCGTTGATTGCAGCGGCGGAAAACAACTGCGAAGACGCCGTACGAATTATTTTGGAACACTTGAACGCGTCTCTCCATCTCGAAAACTCGCGAGGCGACACGGCGATTCTCGCCGCCTGCCGAAACGGATCCGTCGGAGCATTGAAAGTGTTGTTGGAACATGCCGCGCAAAAGTCAAGCGACGATATCTTTTCCGTCGACGATCGAGGCAAAATCTTACTCAACAACTCCTACGGCGTGCACCCGATCATCGCCGCCTCTATGGGCGCGAGCAAAACTTCCAAAAACGCCTTTGAAGGCGTCTTGGACGTCTTGAAACGTAACGAGAAAATATTCGCGTTCGACCCAAACTGCGAAGCGTTCAACGGGCAAACCGCGTTGACCACTCTATTCGTGGACAACCAACCTCAACCAGGCGACGATCACGCAATCAACGAACTGCGAAAGAAAGCTAAAGTGCTTCTCCGCTTCTCGGCCGACGCGTCTCACGAAAACGCATTCGGTAAAACCTCCCTCGACGTCGTCGTCGAAAACGACGACTTTGTCGGTGCCGACATCCTTCTCACCGACTTGCACGTGCAACCGAATCGAGAGAGCACGAAAACTGGATACACCGCCTTGATGCTCTGTTCAGAGTTTGCTTCTTTAAAATGTTGCGAAACGTTGTGCCGAAAAGGCGCAGACGTCGCCCAACTTTCCGTCATGCTCGAATGCGACGCCATGGATATCGCGCACCACAGAAAACACGCGGAGGTTAAGCAGTGTTTACTCGGATTTGGCGCCGTTCCAATCGCAGATGATGATTAATAGTGCAATACTACTACTACTACTACACTACTCTCTTTTGAACGCGCAAAGCCGCTCGAGAACACACGACATCAAAAAACAAACAACTTTCACGAAAAAGAAAAGAGAGAAACATTCTTCCCACGAAAGAAAACACCAACACGAAATCAACAAAATCTCTCTCTCTCTCTCTCTCTCCATTTCGTTGGTCTCCTTCTCTCTTTCTGTGTCTCGCTTTTTTTTATCCAAAAATTTCGGCGAGAATGTGTTGAAACGTGGCAGCCAAAAAACAAAAAATTTCGCTCCTTTCCTCACATTCGTGCTTTCTCGTCTTGTGCGAGCCCCGAGACAGACGAGAGAACTCCTGCCTGCGCTTACTCTCGCGAGAAAGAACACTACCACAAAAAGCATATCAGTATCATCGTTAAAATCATGTTTGCCATGCGAATGATGCGCTCGAATGCTGCTCCGACGACGACGACGCACAACCAGAACAAGACACACAATTTTCACCCGAAAAGGCTTACTGCGTTTAAGGGGATCCGGAGGCAACGCCGATGTCGTGTGCCTCTCGTTGCGATGTCCATCCCGCAGCAAGGAGGAAACGCGCAACCACGTGAGTCTTATATATTGTTTTCTCTCTTTCTCTCTTTCTCGTTTATTAGAGTATTCTTAGTGTTCGCGCGATAGTATCGAGACGTTTTCTCGACGCCGCCGTGAGTACATTCTCTCTCTCATCTCTATCCACTTCTGGTGGGAGGTTTGGATAAAACTGACACACAAACTCTCACACAAAAATTTTTACGACGCGACGACGTCGCAGTGAAAAGACAACCGATCGAAGCGCGCGAGGCGATCCGCATGGGCATTCCATCCAAAGGCCGCATGGCGGAAGACACGCAAGGGTTATTGAAATCGTGTCAACTTTCCGTGCGGAAACTAAACCCGAGGCAATACGCGGCGGAGATTCCAAACGTCCCCGGCATGGAGGTGTGGTTCCAAAGAGCGACGGACGTCGTGAGAAAGTTGTTGACTGGAGACGTGGATATTGGGATTGTTGGGTACGACATGTTGAGGGAAATTGGTAACGAGGACGAGGATTTGGTGATTGTGCACGACGCGCTCGGGTTTGGCGGGTGTCATTTAGCCGTGGCGGTGCCGCAGGCGTGGGAGAACGTGAACTCGTTGAGCCAATTGAAATCAGACCCGAGATTTTCCAAGGAGAGACCGTTGCGAGTGGTCACGGCGTACGTGAACGTCGCGACGCAGTTTTTTAAGGATCAAGGCATGGAGAACGTGGTTATTTCCACCGCGGATGGGGCGTTGGAAGCTGCACCGGCGATGGGTGCGGCGGATTGCATCTTAGATTTGGTCTCGAGCGGGACCACGTTGAGAGAAAATAACTTGAAAGAAATTGAAGGCGGGAGAGTGTTGGATTCGCAAGGGTGCTTAGTAGCCTCGAGAGAGGCGTTGTTGAAACGACCGGGAGTGTTAGAGATTGTTCACGAAATGTTGGAAAGATTGGAGGCGCATTTGAGAGCGGACGGGGTGTTTATGGTCACGGCGAATGTCCGAGGCTCGAGCGCCGAGAGCGTGGCGGAGAAGATTTGCGGCGGGGGGAGTTTGTTGAGAGGATTACAAGGGCCAACGGTGTCGCCGATTTACACGCCACAAAGTGACGGAGCTGTCAAAGAAGGTCAATTTTACGCGGTCTCTATCGGCGTCCCGAAAACGAGGATATACGAAACGGTGAAGAGTTTACGCAGAATGGGCGGCAGCGGGGTCTTGGTCTTTCCTATGACGTACGTGTTTGACGAAGAACCACCGAGATGGACGAGCTTGTTAACGCAGCTTGGCTTAAAATCGGAAGATTTCAACCACTTGGCTCGCGGGGAGGCGCCAGTGGCGAGATAATACTATGAAAAGCGCACGATTGATTAAGTTATATCCTAAGCTAGACACGATTTTTTAAACAAAAAACACAACGTTACCGAGATGATTCCTCCCGCAAGATGGCTTATGTCCATATCTGCATGATTAATACAAAATGCTATCTACTTTTCAGAATATTTTTCTCACGCGAACGTGCCGCGCGTTCTGTTTGATGATTTTCTCTTTGTTCTTGTTGTTCTTGTTGTAATAGTTGTAAATCTCAGTAAAGTTTTCGTTTACGCCGCGTATTTCTTCGCCGGCGTTCTAGTTCTCGTGCTCGTTCTCGTCGGGCTCACCAAACTCGCCGCCGCCGTCGATTTCTTCGCCGCCGAAGAGCTCTTCGGCGTCGCTTTTCTCGCGGACGACGAAGTTCTCTTCGACGCAGAAGCCGGGGCCGCCGCTTTCGCTTTCGGCGTCGGCTTCTTCGCAGAGCGAGTCGAAGCCGCTCTCTTCGATCCGCCCTTCTTCGCCTTCGTCGACGATACCAACAACGGTTTGATCAACTGAACGAGTTGTCCCGCGCAGCCTAAAACTAAAGCGATGACGACTACCGTGGCGGCAATTCCCAGTGGATTGCTGAAATCGCCGATCAACGTCAGTGGGTTCTTCGAGATTGAGGACGCTTTAATGGCCATTTTTTAATTGAATGTTTTTATCTTTACTCTGCGTTCGCCAAAGTGCGTTTCGTGTTGTTTTTGGAGAGAGAGAGGACGAGTGAGGGTCAGAATTTGGATTAATTTTGAATGCACGTGCAAGTTCTCACAGTGCTCTCCATCAAAATCGGTACGTGCTCAGAGACACCTTTTACGCGCATTCAAAAACACCTCTTTCGCGCGGTTGTTGTTGATCGGATGCTTATTTTAACGCTTTTCGTTTGCGAAAGAGAGAGAGAGAAGGAATAGGGAACACCCCTAATTTAAAATTTCGATCGTTTGCGCCTTTTCAAATTCCAATTGAAACATCATCGTAATCCTCGTCCGAGAAAGGAGAGACAGAGAGAGAAAATACACGCCGTGCAAAGGTGGATCGTCAGAGCGTACCTGTTGTCAAAATGAGACGAAGTTTTGTTTTTAAACGTTTGCGTTTGTGTTGTTAATGTTGTGTATCGTATACGAATTATGAAGAGTTTTTTGTCTTGCATTTTGAGAAAAAGAGCAGAAGGAAGAGATCTGGGCGGAAAGGCAAGACGCGAAGCGCTTTGATGCGGTAGTGCATAAAACAGAATAATAAACACTTTGAATTTACACTGGCTATAAACGAACTCGAGAAAACAACGAATACTCAGAACGCAAACTTTTCGAGGTCGCTTTGTGCGCTCCGTCTTAACTGCGCGTCGTTGATTTGCGCGTTCAACCAGGATATCATCTTGCCGTCGCTCGCTTTTTCGTCTTCGAGTTCGGAGATGCGTCGGTCTTTTTCGCTGAGTTTGAGCTTCACGCGTTCGGTTTCTTCTAGTAAAATGTCCTTTTCCTCCTCGGTTTGCCGTTTCGCGTCCAAGGCTTTGTCCAGTCTGAGCTTTTGTTCCTCTAAGAGTTGTTCTTGTTGTAAGACGACGGTGGATCGGAGTTTGGATTTGGATTTGACCGCTTTCAGTTCGTTCGCTAAGCGTTCGATGACGGAGTTCCCTTTTTTGATTTCGTTCGCGTACTCAATGGCGATGGACTCTGCTTTCTCAGTTTGTTCTCGAGACTGGTTCCAAGATTTATCCAGGGATTGAATGTGCGCTTCAGCTTGTTCTAATCGTCGTTTAACGAGCGCGTTGACTTCGTCTTTGTCGTTGAGTTGCGATTCGAGCCATTCGACGCGGTGGAGTCTAGCCATGTGTTCTTGGTCTTTATCGCGAAGCTTAACGTCCGCGTTTCGAAGTTGCACGCGCGATTCAGCAACCTCGTCGCGCAGGGATTGCAACTCCTCTTCTAAAACGCGATTGCGCATTTCGATTTCGGTTTGCGTTTGCGTGCGCAGAAATAATTCGTCGCGTAAATCTCTCACTTGTTTATCTAACGCTTCGTTTTTGGTGTGCAATTGCGCTCGTTCGTTTTCCAACTCCGTTCTGTTTGCTGCCGTTTCGGAGGCGTATTGCATTTTCGCCAATCGCTCTTGTTCTCTCGCGATCTTGACTTCTTTCTCGGCGTCGGCTATACTCTCGCGAAGCTCTTCGGCTATTTTTTGGTACATGTTTCGGTCCTCGTTCGCATCAAACAAGCGTCCGGCTAATAACTTCTTCAGCTGCTCGTCCGAGGCGCGCGCGAATCGCAACGACAACCGTCCAACCGTGTTGAATTTGTTGGTTTCGTATATCGTAAATAACGAGAAATTATTAGTAACGCTACTCCCTCCGTCCTCTCGCCCGGCCTCCGACGGGTCCGTCGTTCTTTTCATCTTCTTCTCCTCCGGCACCGTCAACACCGCAAAAAACGCGTTCTTCTTCCCGTCCGTACTTTTGTTCACCTTTTGCGACTTCCTCGAACTGTTCCTCGTCGTCCTTCGAAACAACAACACATTTTCGTCGGCCGCGGTATCTTCCTCCTCTTCTTCTTCCTCTCCGTTCCCGTCCTTATCGCCGATATCGTCCTCCGCCATCCCGTCTAAACACTCTCTCAACAAATCGATAAAATGCGTCGGAAACTGGTTAAAATCCACTCGTATGTTCTGTTCTCTTTTCAAGCGAAAGTTAAACTCCTCCTCGTTCACTTCCATCGAGTGACTGAAGAATGGATTTTTCTCCGATTGCACGTGCACTCTCAGCACTCTGCTCTTTGAACTCGTTTGCGTGTTCCCCGTTGGGCCGAGCATGACTCTCACCGAGCATATTTCCACCCGCTCTTCTTCGAGCTCCTCTTCATTCGTAGTCTCCGAATAATGCTCCTCTTCCTCTTTTCCTCGAATCGCCACCGGGACGTGTTCGTGAAACAAGACTTTCGAGACGTCTAAATCGGTCATCGGGTCCCAGTGTTCGTTCGTTTTCCCTTCGACGATGAATGCGCGAGAATGTTGGGTGACATTTTTGTTGTTGATCTTTTTAATATTCGTGTTCTCAGAGGAAGAAAAAGAAACCCCAGGCGTGGACGCGTTCGTGTTCCTCCTGCGCGTGTTCGGAGTCACCACGTACTCCATTATTGTGTGTATTAGTAGTACGTTTCTTTAAGTTATGAAGGAAAATGTTTTGAATTCCTCCCGAAGTTGTTGTTGACTTTTCGAGACTTTTCAAGACGTAAAAAATTTAGGCGGGAAAATTTTTGGACGGATAAAAAAGACGTGTGTGTTTGTGTGATGTATCTCTCTCGAAGGTGAATTCTCCATTCTTCTCGCACATCACATCTCTCTCTTTGCTGTTGTTCTAAAGAAGCAAGCGCGAGAAGAGAAGACGCGCTCGAACGCCTTCGAAGCGACGATGCTCGAAAAAGAGGACGACGAGGAGGTGTACAAAGGACCGAGTTTACCACCACCACCAAAACCATCGCTCCGAAATGGAAAACAACAACAACAACAACAACAAATCGTCAAAGCCGCCGCAGCGGTACACGCGTCGCTTTGGTCGCACAACAGGAACGACGCGACTTTGAAACGAAGCGGAGGCGACGATCCAAACGAAAACGACGATGACTTTGCAGAGGTGAACGAAAATTCGCACTGGTGGACGCTCGAGGCGCGATCGGTGGCTTTATCGAGGGAGGCGAAAGTGCAATGGAATCCAGAGGTGGATTTACCGTGCGAGGACGCGCGAGAGAGGCAAATGAAAGCGCAAACCGGGGAGTTTAACGTTTGGTACGGGAAATCTGCGACGACGCCAGGGGCGATGTCGTATCACGATCGGAAACCGGCACCGACGAGGTGCGTGGCGGCGTTTGATTGCGGGACGACGAAAGCGGACGCGTTGGCGGATACGACGGAGAATACGAGTATTTATTGGTGTTTGCACTTTGCGAGAGGGAGGTGCACGTACGGGAACTGTTGCGAGTACATACACAGGTTGCCAACCGGCTTGGACGATGCGAAGAGAAAGGATTTGATGTACGATTTGTTCGGGAGGTCGAAGCATGCGTTAGAAAAAGCGGACAACAGCGGCGCGGGGAGTTATTTGAGAGACGTAAGGACGTTGTTCATTTTAAACGCCGGGTCGGTGCCGGAACATTGGGGTTCGGATCGAATGGAACGAGAGATTAGGAAAGATTTCGGCGAGTGGGGAGCGATTGAAGCCGTGGACGTGAAACACGATCGAACTTTTTGCTTTGTGAGGTATAAGTTTCGCGCGAGCGCGGAGTTTGCGAAAGAAGCGATGGAAGGCCAGAGGATTGGCAACTCAAAGATTCACGAGTTGCCGTTATCCGTGAGATGGGCGAACGACGATCCTAATCCCGTGGCAATTGTGAGAGTGAAGAGAGAACGCGAGACGTTAGTCGCGGATGCGATTATTCGTGGGATTGAAAAGAAGCAGAGAGAAATGTCTGCGAAGGACGCCTTGGAACAGAAGATGATGGCGCAGGTGAAAGAAGGAGAAGAGTATCCAGACACGTCGGCATTCTACGCCGACGACCAAGGGAAGAAAGCGATGGAAGATGCGGAGAAAGAGAAGAAAGACGAGGAAGAGAGAAACAGAAAATCGTTCAAAAGTAACAACGTCGAGGAAGAAGAAGAGGAAGAGGAGGACGATGACGACGGAGTCACGTTCGATCCAGACGATTACGAATAGCTATCTATAGCGTAGCAGGTACCTGGTAGTACAACGCAGTAGTAAATATGCAATTGAAGACAAATACTTTAGCAACTATAACTAACTAACTAACTAATGTGCTAATTCTATCTATATTACCATCCGGTCCTAACAAGTACGAGTTCGTGTTGTACAATTCTTCTGGTTCCGCTTTTTTTGTATTATTATTAAACAAAGTTCCAAACGCACGCGCCGAAGAAAGTATCCTCGAATCTCTTCCAACGACCAGTTCCTTCTCAATTTGCACGGCTTTCGTGAACGCTAACCGCGCGGGAAAGTATTCAATCACACCGCCACCTCGGTGTGGCGACAACACGACCAAATCTCTTTGGTTGATGAATCCTACGTCCGAGTCGCGACATCCTTTCAGCATACTCCGCATACTCAAATTGCCGTATTTGCAATCGTACGTGCTCACTCGTCCGAGTAAATCAGTCGTTGCGAGGAAAGATCCGTCGGGAGAGTTGAGAATAGTATTGATTTTTCTCGGTCCGTCGACGATGGCGGATTTCCATTTCGACGGTTTCAACGCCGTCTTGTTTTCAGATTCTTCTTCGGATTCGTTTTCATCATCGTCGCCATCATCACCATCGGCGACAATATCGAATCGCTTTTTTTGAATATCTTTCGTCTTCTTCGCGAAAAACGAAAATACTTTCTTTGCCGCCATGGATACAGCTTCCACGGCGCCAAACTTTGACCCACCAGACGCTTGCACGAACGCAATCGTCCCGAACTTGCCGCAAGCGACGAAGCCAAACTTGTTTTCATCCTTCTCGTCGTCGTCGCTGTCCGAGTCGTCGCTGGTATTAAACAACAATGTATTCAAACGACTTTTACTTCTCTCGCGCAAACCAACTTCTGAGCACGTCAAAGGCACGTTACCTACGCACACGCCGTCGCGAATAGGCGCGATTCTTTTAAATCCGTCAAATTTGACCATCCCGGTTAACGTGTTGTAATCGTCCTTTTCCGGTTGAAAATCTTGCGCGTATTGCTTTCGAGCCATTCGTAACCGGTGTAAATGTGATTTCATCTCCAATGCATCTATTCGCAGCACGTCCCCATTTTCCGCGAAAATCGTCACGTCCTCTTCTTCTTCTAAGACCGCACTTTCGTCGTCGTCGTCGCTTTCCTTCTTCGGCCCGAGGCGTTTTCCGTACGGCCGCGCTCGAATAGAAACCAAAGGCGCTCTCGAAACCTTCCTCGAGAAGAGCAATCGCGGCGAGCAAACATCCGCACAATCGTACCCTTCCAAACGACCAGTAGACAACCCTACCAGTAAGAACGGCTTTTCATCGTGCGCAAAATCGACAAACGCCAACGAACGCGCGCAAATGCCGCCGTGTGTGCGAATATCTTTATTCTTCGTTTTGTTCTTCTTGGTTGCTTGTATTTCAATCACACCTTGGTGTTGTCTCGTGTCGTTATCATCACCACCTTTCTCGTCGGCGTCGTCGTTGCAAACCGAGCACACGACCAAAACGTTTAAACGACTTAAAGCTATCACAGTCGCGTTCGTGTTGAGTGCAATCCTCACTCGGTCGTTCTCCTCGTGACTACTCGATGTTGTTGATGATGCAGACGATGCAGATTTCCTCAACGGTGTTGCATGTGTAGGACGCAGCCACGTTTGCGAACGCGTCAAGACCGGGTCATCCGCATCGTCTGGAAACAAAATCGAGACGACTTTGTGGACGTCTTTGATATGTCCCAAGCGAGTGAGAAGAATTTCAGACGGAGGTTTATCCTTCGTCGTTTTATTCTTCTCGGTTGACATGTTGGATATTATGTGAGGACACTTTCCGTGCGAACGAGAAGTGAAACATGTGAGGATGTTTTAGTAGTACGTATTTGTGCGAAAGAAAACGTGAAAAATCGAAGAGAGAGCACGAGGATATACGTTCTATCTACTCTAGCACTCATTGTTCAATCAGTGAAACGCCCTTTCGGTCGCGTCTAAGAGTTCGTATTGGCCTTTTCTCAGCAACCGAATCGCCCGGAGCCATTTTTTTCCAACGCTCCGTTCTTCTCCACCTTTTAACAACGCGGGTTCTCTTACCGCGACTTCATCCAACGTCGCTTTCTGCTCTGCTATGGAGTCTAACACTTCATTGCGGTTGTATTTAGAGACGAAGTCGTCCTGTTTTTGCCCGCTTCTGTTCTCTTCCAGAAAGAGTTCGTCGACGGTTTTTCGATCTACTTTCAAAAACGTATTCGATGCGCGTAAACGAACGTCGATGGAATCGTTCCGGTTGTTTGGCACGCAAAAACCGTATTTTCGCAATAATTCGTCGTTCGAGCGATGATTACCGTAGGATATGGTGCACTCTTCGTCGTTCTCTATATCGCGTATCGCGTACACTTTAATACTTGTTGATGCGTTATTCTTGTTCGATACTAATCGAATCTCGCAGTTCGCGTTGGCGTCGTGATTGAGTAAATCTACGCCGGGAATGAACGAATAGAACAAAGAATCAATGTTCTTGTTTTCCGAAGACACGGGGG